>WNEZ01001957.1_pt1 | contig 17462 bp, 9 predicted proteins | sample 5400521 | NCBI WGS metagenome assembly WNEZ01 (sample SAMN13153339, study PRJNA577476) | soil metagenome | isolation source: 120 cm saprolite under Douglas fir tree site 2 hole 1 replicate 1 | place: USA:California | collected 2015-04-18
GGACTTTTTACGGGCTCCGCACTGCCCGGTGTCGCAACAACAAGTACCAACTCGCCTGGAAAACAGTTCAGTATTCGGGCGACATCGACCATCACGCCGCAGATCGTGAATGAAGGAGGTTACAACTATTCCTACGGCGCGGTTGTGAGCGACCCAATCGGATTGGGCGCCGCCAAAAACGCGCCTGACGTTGTCTCCGTGATCACGCTAGCTTTCCCGGTTCAGGTACCGCGTGTGCCAAATCTAAGTTTCAATGATTCCGAAGGACTCTTTGGCTTTGGCTCTTACCGGGATTTTAGCCACAATCACCATTGGTTCGATAACGTTTCCGTAAGCCACGGAAAGCACACATTCAAATTTGGATTCCAGTACAACTGGTATCAGAAATCTGAGAATGCGGGCAGCGGCAATGAGGGAACGTTCTCGTTCGACGACACGAATCCTAATGGGAATGCGACACTCGATCAGGAATGGGCCAATTTCCTTCTCGGAAATGTTTCCAGCTTCACGCAGAACAACACAGACTTTCGGGCTGAGATTCGCCAACACCAGTGGGAACTTTACGGCCAGGACAATTACCGTGTGAAAGACAATCTGACGCTGACCCTGGGAGTACGCTATTCGCGTTTCAATCAGCCGACGGACGCGAACGGCCATGCGACCGGTTTCGACCCTGCTCTTTTTGACCCGGCAAAGGCGCCGCAAATCGATCCATCGACGGGAAATCTCGTGGCCAATACCGGAACGGCTCTCAACGGAGTGATTATCGGAGGGCAGAACTCACCGTTCGGCGACGAAGTCGCACGCCACGATACGCACGATTTCGCTCCGCGAATTGGAATTGCCTGGGACCCCTTTAAGACGGGCAAAACTTCCATTCGCGCCGGTTACGGCATCTTCTACGATTCACCTTCCATCGGAACACAGGAGAATGGCGAGTTCGCGAATCCTCCGTTCTCCGGCAACGTAACGATCAGCAATACGGTGTTCAACGATCCGACCGCCATTCTTCCTGACGTGAATCTGTCTCCTCCTGCGCTGACCGTCCAACAATCCGACTGGAAGCAACCGTATTCACAGGAATGGACCCTCGACGTTCAGCGAGAAGTCGCGCCCAAACTTTTTGTCGATATTGGATACGTTGGAAACAAGGGCACGCACCTTGTGGGGGTCATTGATATTAACGAGCCGCTGCCGCTGGCTTATGTCGCAGCGGGGATACCGGCTCCAATTACCTCAGGTAAGAGAACCGCCCAGCTGAACGCTGTTCGGCCGTTCTTGGGCTATGACGCGATCAACGCCTTTTCCTCGCGCTTTGACTCCGACTACCATGCTCTGCAAATGAGCGTTCAGAAGCGCTTTAGTGGGAATTCGCAAATCAGCGCGAACTATACCTACTCGCACGCGATTACGAATTCGCAGTCGGATTTCCGCACGCCACAAAACACCTACAACCTGTCCGACGAGCGGGGCGAAGCCCAATTCGATCGCCGCCACGTGCTGACGGTCAGCTACATCTATGAACTGCCGTTCTACCGCAACCTGCAAGGGTTTTCCGGGCATCTTCTCGGTGGTTGGGAGCTATCAGGCATTGTGTATGCGTACAGCGGATTGCCCTTGACGGTGACCGGCGGCAGGAGTATCGACCCGGCAGGGCTCGGGCTTCTGGACGGGAACAGCTTTGCGGGACGGAGGCCGAATCAAATCTCGAATCCGAATTCCGGCGCGCCTCACACCTTCACGGAATGGTTCAACACTGCGGCGTTTGTAAATCCGCCGAACGCTGCAGGGCCTCCGGGAGATGCACCGCGCGCCTCAGTTCGTGGTCCTGGATTGCAACGTTGGGACATTTCTTTGTTCAAGAACAGCAAAGTCGGCGAGCACGTGAGCACGCAATTCCGCTCCGAAGCCTTCAACATCTTCAGTCACACGAACTTCGACGGCGTGCGTACATCACGGCAGTCAGGAACGTTTGGACGCATCATCAGCACTCGTGATCCACGAATCCTTCAGCTGGCACTGAAGCTTTACTTCTGAGTCCGCTTCGTCCGCGTGCCTCCCTTCGCGATAAGAAGCAGGAACGGCCCCGTCACCCCCGGGGCCGTTCGCTTTTTCTGGAAGAGACATATATGCGTGGCGTGAAGTCATTTGCAGTGAGACAAAGATTTCTCTCACTGTAGGCTGGCAGGCGGGTTGGACTAAACGCACGTCACGAATTGGATTTGCTATCATCAGATGATTAGTGTGATGCTATTTGTTTATTATTGACATCGACATTCCATTATTGCATCATTGTTCCCATGAGGACAACACTTTCACTGGACGATGATGTCTTTCGGGAAGTAAAGGTCTATGCGAAAAGCAGGGATGTGGCCATTGGCAAAGCGGTATCGGAATTGGTGCGGCGAGGGCTGCACGCACCCCTGCAGACTACGGTGATAAACGGATTCCACGTTGTCGACTTGCCTTCGGGATCGCCGGCCGTTACGACCGAGGATGTCAAGAAACTTCAGGATGAGTTGGAGTGAAAGCCGGTTTCTTGTTGGACGTTAACGTCCTTATCGCGATGGCTTGGCCCACCCATCGGGATCACCAGAAGGTGCACGAATGGCTCGCGCGTCACGCGCGCGACGGATGGGCAACGTGCCCATTGACCCAGACCAGCTTTGTGCGCATTCTCTCGAACCCGGCTTTTTCAGCAAACGCACTCACCCCGACGGATGCGCTCACCCTGCTACAAGCCAACCTCGCACACCCAGCGCACCGGTTCTGGGCCGATGAAGTCAGTATGATAGATTCCTTGAAGCCCTTGGCCCAAAAACTGGCAGGTCATCAACAAGTGACCGATGCGTATTTGTTGGGGCTCGCGATCCACAAGAGGGGAAAATTGGCAACGATGGACCGAGCCGTCCGGACGCTGTTACCCGACAAGAACCCGGAGCGAGACTTCGTGGTCCTGATCTAAGTTCCGTTGTGACACATTAAGAGTAATGGACGCAAAAGAACTGATGCGCCCGGCAGGACTCGAACCTGCGCCATTCTTACTTAGAAGGCAGACACCCTCTCCAACTGGTGATGGGTTCATGCCAAAAGTCTAGGTACAGCTTAGGTACAACTGAGAGGGAAAAATCGACTCTCTTTGTCTCATAAGCGACGCCAGACAAAGCCTTTACTATTCTTGCTACGCTATTTCGGGACCAGGAGGTCGAAGGTTCAAATCCTTCGCCCCGACCACTCTTCTGGGGTTAGCTCTATGGATAACGACTGATCGTCGTCTGCACTGAATCACCCTAACATTTCAACATTCATGCATGAGATTTACGGCGTAGGCGGAAAACTGCCAAGCCTAGCATCGACAATAGCAGCAGCAGCGTGGCCGGCTCGGGCGTCGGTGCAGCCGCAGAGAAGTTCGGCGGATCGATGATGAACGCGCTGTGCGTGGTAGCCATCAAGTCCCGCGTGGTGCATCGGCCGAATTGCGCTAGTACATCCGTTTGATTCGCGCCGCAGAAAAATAGTCCGCAGAAAATGTGGTGGTGCGGGGCGGAAGTCCCGCTCCACGAGCGGTGAACGTGCCATTTTCGTCGAGTCGGCAGGCGCGCGCCGATCACTTGTCGCTTCTAGGTAGACGCTTGCTCATTCAGCTGGGGTGTTATAGGTTCGTGGCGCCATTTTCTGAGGAAGCAATATGCCCAGGTCACCCCGCATTGCGGTCATCGGCAGTGCCAACACCGATTTGACGACATTCAGCGATACATTTCCACGGCCGGGGGAAACTATTTTTGGGACGCGGTTCGACCTGGGATTTGGCGGGAAGGGCGCGAACCAGGCAGTGGCTGCGCGGCTGTGCGGCGCAGAAGTCGCGATGGTCGCCAGGGTTGGCGGCGACCTTTTCGGCGAAGCTACGGTGAAAAATTTTGCGGCGTTTGGAATTGATACGACGCATGTTGGAATTGTGGATGGCGTATCGAGCGGAGTTGCGCCGATCTTTGTTGAGCCGAATGGGCAAAACCGCATCATCGTGGTGAAGGGCGCAAACGACACTCTGAAGCCTGCTGATGTCGATGCCGCCGCGGAAACGCTACGCAGCGTAGATACGATTATTCTGCAATTCGAAATACCGCTGGAAACGGTTTATTATGCGGTGCAATTCGCGAGGAAAAATGAGATTCGTTGCATCGTGAATCCGGCGCCGGCTCTGCCTGCAAAGCTTAGTGAACTGGCTGTCGCTGATTATTTTGTTCCCAATGAAACCGAGGCAGAAGCGATCGCCGGACTTCCCGTCCATTCGGTCGATGATGCAAAGAAATGTGCTGCCGCACTGCTGCAAAAGGGATTCCGCAAAGTCATTCTCACTTTAGGCGCTCGGGGGTCCTTGCTTGCCAGCGCGGAAGCAGCCGAGACTATTTCTCCGTTTGAGGTGACGGCGAAAGACACGACGGGCGCGGGTGATGCGTTCATCGGAAGTTTTTCGGTGTTCCTGGCGGAAGGTTTGCCGGAGCGAGAAGCGCTGTCGCGCGCGAATCTTTACGCCGCGCTTTCTACGATGCGGGTCGGCACGCAGAAATCGTTTCCTACGCGTGCTGAGTTTGAAGATGAATGGAGCCGCCGCGGCGGAAACAAGCCCTCCGCGCAAAGCGCGGGGCGGGCGGAATGACGGGCACCAGTGTAGCTTCTGTAAGCTTCTGAGCGATGTCCTTCCAAAAATATTTATGAGACCGAGTGTCGTTTAGAGGAGCGAGAATGTTTGTCTTGCAGAGTTATACGTGGGCGGTGGTGTTTTGCGTGATCACCATGTTTTGCTGGGGCTCGTGGGCCAACACGCAAAAGCTTGCGCGCAAGGGCTGGCGGTTCGAACTGTTCTACTGGGACTATGTGATCGGCGTGCTGCTTTTATCCCTGCTATTGGGGCTCACGCTGGGCACTCACGGCATCGCAGGCCGTCCATTCCTGCAAGATCTGGGGCAAGCTTCGCATTCCAGCATCTATTCCGCGTTGCTGGGCGGCGCGATTTTCAACCTGGCAAATATTCTTCTGGTTGCTGCGATTGATATCGCAGGAATGTCGGTGGCGTTTCCGGTGGGCATCGGCATCGCGCTGGTTCTTGGCGTAGTTTTGAATTACGTCGCCGATCCAATCGGCAACCCGCCGCTGCTTTTTGGCGGCGTGCTGCTGGTGGTGCTGGCAATTATTCTGGATGCAGTCGCGTACCGCAAACTGCCTGGCGGTGCGGCTGGAGTCAGCACCAAGGGACTTGTTCTCTCAGTTGCCTGCGGACTGTCTATGGGCTTTTTCTACCGCTTTGTGGCCGCTTCGATGTATCCGGATTTCACGCGGCCGGACGCGGGCAAGCTGGGGCCCTACGGCGCGGTATTTGTTTTCGCGGTGGGAATTTTTCTCAGCAATTTTCTGCTGAACACGCTGATGATGAAAAAACCGTTCGTGGGAACACCGGTGACCTACGCGGATTATTTTAAGGGCGGCTTAGGCACGCACCTCACGGGTATCCTGGGTGGAATCATTTGGGGCGTTGGGATGTCGTTCAACATTATCGCGTCGGGACGGGCGGGATTTGCGATCTCCTACGGGCTGGGCCAGGGCGCGACGATGGTCGCGGCATTTTGGGGAGTGTTCATCTGGAGAGAATTCCGGACTGCGCCGTCCGGCACATCGAAGCTGATTGCTGCCATGTTCGCGTGTTTCCTGGTAGGACTCGCGCTGATCATCATGGCGCGCACGTCGTGACAATATCTGAATCTGATGGCTCGCCGGCCAAACAAAATGGCAACAAGCTTAAACGCAACAAGAGAGGGATGTTTTTATGAAATGGCTCTATCGAGCATGCATGTTGGCCGTTCTGAGCGCCGCCTGCAGCTTTGCCGCGCAGGCTCAGGGAAAGCGCAAGGTCATTATTGATCAGGACGCCGCGGGACCGGGCGGCACGGACATGCAGTCAATCCTTGCACTGGTCAACTCGCCAGAGACAGAAGTGTTGGGGATTACGGTGCTGACCGGAGATGCATGGCGCGATGAGGAGGTGCAGCATACTTTGCGGCTGATGGAGATTATTGGGCGCACGGATATTCCTGTGGTGCCGGGCGCGGCGTTTCCGCTGGTCAGCAGCAAGGAATTCATCGAAAAGTGGGAAAAGCTTTACGGAAAACTGGTTTACCAGGGCGCGTGGAACTTCGCGGTGGGCCACGCGGTGCATGGGCCGTTGGAAATTCCGCCGATGCCGGAAGGCAATCCGGCGATCAAGGCGTCGAAAGAAAACGCCGCGAATTTTCTGGTGCGCATGGTGAGGAAATACCCGCACGAGGTGACGATTTATGCGGCGGGACCGATGACCGATCTGGCGATGGCGATTGCTCTCGATCCACAGTTTCCGGAGTTGAGCAAGGAACTGATTGTCATGGGAGGAAGCATCAATCCCCGCACCGACAATCCGGAATTCGCGCTGTCGCCATCGCATGAGTTTAATTTCTGGATGGATCCGGAAGCATCGAGCGCGGTGTTGCACGCACACTGGCCACGCGTGGTGGTAACTACCGTTGACATTTCCGTGAAGACGCTGATGGCCAAAGAATTGATCGAGCAGATCCGGAAGAGCCCCACGCCGGTGGCGCAATATGTAGCCAAGTATGCGTCGGCGAATTTCCTGTGGGACGAGCTGGCGGCGGTGGCGTGGCTCGATCCATCGATTATCACGAAATGGAAAAAACTCTATATGGATGTAGACACCGGTCGCGGGGCAGGTTACGGGAATACGCTGGTATGGAGGCTCGGAAATCAGCCGGGAGCAGGCGAAATCCTGGTGGAAGTGCAGGACGATTTGGACAAAACAAAATTTTACAAAGAGTTCGTGGAACTATTAACGGGGCCTACGCCGGGAGCCAGGAATCCCGCCGGAAACTGAGACACAACCTATAATCATCATTTCAATTCATTGATAGATATGAATAAATTTATGGTAATAAAAATCGGAAAAGAAATCGCTGGGCCTTGACACAACGGCGAAGGGGAAGTAATTTCTCCGCACTGGTTTTTTCACCCAAATTAAGACATGCATTGGTCGAGGCAGCATCGGGTTGTGCATTTGAAGAGCAGTTTTTTTATGCGTTGCTCCTGGATTCGGAGAGATTGGGTTTTATCGTCGCGCGAAGAGTAAGAATTTTGGGTTTCAGCAAGCCTTAAAAGTGGGGATTTTGATTATCGGGTGGTCATGAGGGGTGAGGGAAATGAGCAAGAGAATCCTTTTTGCGGTCGTTGTATGCCTTGCAGCGTTTTTTTGTGGGCAGGCGGCGTTCGGGCAGGCAACAGGGGTTTTTCAAGGAACGGTGACCGATAAGTCCGGCTCGGCGATTGCCGGAGCTTCCGTCAAGGCTACATCGCAGGCGACCGGCGCGGTACGCGAAGCCACGACCGACGACTCCGGCCATTACGTCATCGCGTTGCTGCCGGTATCGATGTACACGATACGGGTAGAGTTCAAGGGCTTCCAGACGACGGAAAGCAAGGACGTAAGGCTGCAGGTGGATGAGCAGCGCGAACTGGATTTTGCGTTGGCGCCAGCCTCCGTTAGTTCGAGTGTCGAAGTCGTTGCTAACGCGGTAGCGGTGGAGACGGCCAACCCTTCGCTCGGCCAGGTGATCACGTCACAGGAGGTTGCTCAGTTACCTCTGAACGGGCGCGATTTCGTGCAGCTCGCTACGCTGACGCCCGGCACCACACAGGAAACCAGCAACGGCAGCTTTTTTACCAACAATGCGAGCAGCGAAGTAGCGGCTCGCGGCCCGTTTTCCCTCTCAGTGGGTGGCTCGCGCGCGAACAGCACGGACTGGCTGATCGACGGCGTCGACAATAACGAATTAACCTCCGGCGGAATCAGCATCCTATCCTCTATCGACTCGCTGCAGGAGTTCAAAGTTCTCACCTACAATTACTCAGCGGAATACGGCACGCGGGCCGGGCCCACAGTCTTGCTGACCACCAAGTCGGGAACCAACAGTTTCCACGGCTCCCTATTTGAATTCCTTCGCAACACCAAGCTGGACGCCAAGAGCTTCTTCGCGACTTCGACGGAAAAGTTCAACCTGAATCAGTTTGGCGGCGCCATTGGCGGACCAATTCGCAAAAACAAGACCTTCTTCTTTGTCGATGCCGAGCAAAAGTATCAGCGCCATGGCATTACCTTTCCTGGATTAGTGCCCACGGCTGCGATGAGAAACGGAGACTACAGCGCTGATAATTTCGGGAACCCCGTTTCGAATATCGTGATCACTAACCCGTATATGTTCGGCGCCTCCTCCACCCTCAACGCTCCCAACAACACCCCTAACGTGCCAAATAACAATATCTATTTCCAGTGCCTAAACGGCACAAACCAGCCTACGCCCATGGTAAGTGCGGCCAGCGGCCAGCAATTTCAGGGCACCCCTTGCAATGTGATCCCGCCGGCCTTGATTAACGCCATCGGGTCCCAAATGGCTAACCTCTATCCATTGCCAACTCCCGGATTCTCGACAAACGGATTCAACTTTATAACCGAACCCGTACGCAAGCTGGACGAGACAAAGTTTGACGTCCGGCTAGATCACAACTTCTCCAGCGCGGATTCTGCCTTCGCCCGTTTTAGCTATGACCAAGCGGTCTCGTATGTACCAGGAGGAGCCACCGGAACTTTTGCGGAGCCGAATGCCTTCGGCAGCAATCAGGGCATCATCAATCACGCGCGCAACGTAGCGATTGGCGAGACACACGTATTTTCAGCGACCAACGTAAATCAATTCAGTTTTGGCTATAACCGGATTTTCGATTACATCACTTCTCAAGGCACGGGCTCCTGCGAGTCGAATAAACTCGGGATTCCGGGTGGCAATCTTGGATGCGGCTCGGCGACGGGTACGACCTGCAATGGCGGCAGTTGCGGGTTGACCTCTACCCTGGTCGTCGGGGGTTACTGGTCGCTCGGCGATCGCGGTTTCTCCCCCTTCCAGGGCGGAACCAACGTCTTCACCATCAACGATTCATTCGACATGATTCGCGGCAAGCATGACATCAAGGTCGGAGGCGGGATCCGCATCAATCAAATGAATGTGCGAGCCCAGGGCTTCCAAGACGGATTTTGGGTGATTGTCAGTGCTTGGAGTGGTGACCAGTTCAATCTCGCCTCTTCTGGCATTTTTGGCAACCCGATGGCAGATATTTTGATGGGGCTGCCGATTCAGCGGATTCACGACCAGAACTACAGCGGGGATATTACCGGCAGACGATGGAAGATCTACCGTCCGTTTGTCCAGGACGATTGGCACGTCAACCGAGACCTGACAGTCAACTTGGGCCTGGCTTGGGCTTTGGCAACTCCGATTTCTGAGGCTCGAGGCCGGATGGCGGATTTTATTCCATCCGCCACGAGTTATCAGTGGCTGATTCCGGGTAATGGGTGCACCGCTGCACTCCAACCGTGCACGAAGGTGGGCTCCGGTGCCGGTATCCAGATGGATTATACGGCGCTTGAACCGCGTATCGGCGTCGCCTGGAAGGTGCTTGGCAGCGACAAGACTGTGCTTCGTGGCGGATACGCCATATATCACGACTCCGCCTGGAGCATGGGCGGTCAGGGACTATGGTCGAATCCGCCGTTCGCTGCGGAATCGTTCGGTGCACAATTCGGTGGCTGCACCACTGCGACCGCCTACTGTGCCACTCATGGCGGAACGCCAAATGTTGGCACGGGACAATTGATCGGGTTTTCGGATGGATTCCCCCTTCTATCGCCACCGTCTACTCCCGTTAACTTTGCGGGGAATTTCACTACCGAAAAAACCGATATCAAACTGGGGCGGGTCCAACAGTTCAACGTCAACGTGGAGCACCAATTGCCCGGCCAAATCGTGCTGACTGCCGGATACGCGGGCTCGCGCAGTTCCCATATTCTCAACTATGGCAATAACATAAACGTCTCATCTCCAACGGCATGCGGAACGCCCGGGTATACGATAGGCTGTGGCCCCGGTGGGGCAGCTCTTCCCAAGGCGTTTCCGAACTTCCCATTTTCAAATGTATTCAGCATCAACGACCTTGGTTTCGCTCACTATAATTCCCTGCAGATTAAGGCCGAGACCAAAAGCTCGAAATATGGAGTTTACGCGCTGCTTGGGTACACCTACTCACGGACCTACGATTCAGGCTATTCCGATGGATTGAGCACCCCTATCGGAGCGCCCTACTTCCCGCTTCCTAACTGGCAGAAGCTGGACTGGGCTCTTTCCCAGATCAACCTGAACAACAGTTTCACCGCCAGCGTGATTTATGACCTCCCGCTCGGCAAGGGCAGGAGATTTGGCAGCGGCTGGAACGCTGCGACAAATGCGATCCTGGGGAATTGGCAGATAACTACCATCGAAAAAATCACCTCTGGCTTTCCGATATTCATTGTGGATGGCAACAACCAGTCCGGTACCGGGATACTAAACAGCGGTAGCGCATCCAGCACGATCCGACCCGATAAGGTCGGCGACCCCTTTCAGCCAGGTGGAGGAGCAGGCTGTCCGACCTCGCTAAGCGCCTCTAGTTTCTATTTTAACCCTTGCGCCTTCGCAGCCCCCGCAGCGGGTAAGCTGGGGAACGCAAATCGCGCCCCTCTTTCGGGCCCGGGATTCGTGAATACCGATTTTTCGGTGATCAAGCGGTTCGCTCTCCCCTGGGAAAATATGGGCGTTGATTTCCGGGCGGAATTCTTCAATCTGTTCAACCATGCGCAATTTGACACCCCCTCTGCGTTCGGAGGCGGGACAGGGGCGGACATCGCTTCTCCGAGTCAATTTGGGCGAGTACCGAATACGGTGAACAACCCGCGCGTCATTCAGTTCGGGCTGAAACTCAACTTTTGACGCTCGATCTTGCAACTGGCCAAACTGCACTCTCTTTGGAGTCGGCTATGCGGCACCGGGCTCGGAACCCGGTTATGATAATCTTGCCATCGGTTCTGCGGAGCACCTGAGCCGACATGGCAATCCTGCGAACCTGGCGATTGAATCTGGTCCTTCTACCGTTCTTGTCCCCTGGAATTTCTCTGGGCTGGCAAGCTCCAGGGCAAAATGTCCATTCCCAGAGCTCCTCTAAAGCAGATTCGATGGAAGTGCACCTCGGGAATGGCTACGAAGCGTTAAGGCAAGAGAGATACGAGGTGGCCGAAAAAGAGTTTCGGGCGGCGCTGGCGATTGACCCAGGCCTGGTTATGCGGGCGCAATTCCCCTTGGCGGTCGCCCTATTCGAGCAGCACAAATCCGTCGAGTCGCGCCACGAATTTGAAGCTGTACGCAGTGCCGCTGGCGAACAGCTGGGGGTCTTCTACTACCTGGGAAGACTCGATCTCGAAGAGCGCAAATATAATGGTGCGGTCGCAAACCTCAACAAGGCCAGCGCCAATCCGCCCTTTCCGGACACCGCATTCTATTTAGGTCTTGCCTACTTGAAGCAGGGTTCGAACTCAGACGCTGAAAAATGGCTGAAGAAAGCGATCGAATTGAATCCAGACGACTCACGCGCCGAATACGAATTGGCCAATTTGTATCGGAAAGAAGGCCGTCAAGAAGAGGCGGAGCAGTCTTTTCGCCGAGCCAGGGAAATAAAGGCACGGAGCGACAAGCAAAGCCAATTGAGATTCGAATGCGGCCGGGAATTGGACAGTGGGCCGAGCGAAAAATCTACTTCCTTCTGCGATCAGCTCTACGATCCAAACGACGCCGAAAAATTGACGGCTTTAGGCGTTCTCTACGGCCAACATGGTGAACTCGACAAGGCGCTGAAACCATTCCAGAGAGCCGCGGAATTAGCTCCACAGTCCCCACAAATGCAGTACAATCTGGCGTTCACCTACTATCAACTGAAGCGCTTCGAAGATGCTCGCGGGCCGTTGGAAGGAGCCGTCCGGCGCTGGCCCGATCTGTTTCCGGTGAATGCACTCTACGGGGCTGTGTTGTGGAACCTTGGTGAAGTTCTTCCCGCCTACCAAGCACTTCGCCGCGCTTACCATCTAAACTCGCAGGACACGGCCACTGCTACGATCCTTTATCAGTGCACGCTTGAATTGGCCAAGCGGTCGGAGAAGGCTGCGGTGGACTCCGAAGCGCTGGTCTACCTGAAGGAAGCCACCTCACTTGCTCCAACTGCTCCGGAGCCGCATCAGCGTATGGCCGTGATTTATAAGCGCACCGGTCGGACCGAACAGGCCAACGAAGAAGTGCGGAAAGCCGAGGAGCTGGATAAGCCTTAAAAAAATTAGTACCCGTTAAAGTTGTTTGTTTCTCGCAATGAACTACTGCTCTATTTGCTTCAGTTCTTCCTTGGCCTGGGGGTGATCAGGAAATTGTTCGAGAAGTTTCAGAAGCACCGCCCTTGCTTTTTTTCTGTCGCCTTCGATGGAATAGACGCGCGCTAAGTTCAAATAAGACTGGTCGTACGCGGGCGCCAAACGAATCGAGTCGGCGAAACTTTGTTTGGCTTCTTCGCGGCGTCGTGTGCGGAGATAGAGAATTCCGAGATTATTGAGCGCTTCGGGGTAAGCGGGCCTCGCAAGTAAGGCTTTTTTCAAATACTCGTAGGCGCGATTTGTATCGTTGGTTTGCGCATAGACCATGCCGAGATTGTAATTTGCTTCCGCATCATCCGGATTGAGCGAGAGCGCCTTTTCCAGTGCGCGTTTCGCTTGTGGCCAATCTTTTTTCTGACGGTAAGCGTTGCCGAGATTTTGCAGAGCCACAGAATGATCGGGATCAATTTGCAGGGCACGCTCGAAATGTTCAATGGCTAAATCGGTGTTGCCTTCACGCGCGGCCAAAATTCCGAGATTGTTCCAGGCATTGGGCAAAGTGCCGGGATAGCCGGCATGGAGTTGCAGAACACGCTGAAAACATTCGCGGGCATCGCTGGTCTTTTGTTGCTGCAAGTACGCACTGCCGAGACCGTAGAGAGCTTCGGCGCTTTCCGGGTTGTCGCTGAGGGCTTGTTGGAAATAAAGCTGTGCCTGTTCAAAATAGCCGCGTTCGAAAAAGACGAAACCGAGAGAAAGATAGTTTCGCGCAAAGTCGAAGGACTCGTGTAGTCCGGCAAAAGGAAGCGCTTTGAACAGTCGCTCTGAATCGTTCTGCGGCATGCTGTGGAAATCCGCTTCGAATTGCTGAGTCGAAACTGAGTTCTGGTAGATCTTCACGATGTTGCCGCGCGGATCGATGAGGAAAGACAGAGGTACGCGCATGTCGCGATGACGGTCGAATAATTGGCGGTAAAGCAGATTGTACGTGGCGACGACGTCCGGGGTAGCTTTGAGGATCGGGAACGAATGAGCCCCCTTGGGAAATTGCGTTTTGTTGCCGTCTGAGTTTTGTGCGCTATCAATGTTGATCGTGAGGAGTTGCAACCCATTTTTCGCCCACTCTTTGTGACACCCTTCAAAATTATTCAGGTCTTTTTCTGCTGCAGGCGAGGATGCGGAGCAAAAATGGAGAAGCACTGTTTTGCCGCGATGGGCTGAGAGAGTTTCCGCCAGCCCGGCAAGGTTCGAAAGAGAAAAATCGGGCGCGAGCACTGGTACGAGGAGCCAAGTTTGTACCGACCGCGGAAGAATTTCAGGTTCGTATAGTCCTGATGCGGTTGCCGAAGCACCTTCAGCCTTGGCGAATGGCTCTACTCGCGATGGAGGCAGTCCTTCCTCGACCCAGATCCGGTGATTGATGGGCAAGTCTTGCAGCTTCTGAGAGAATCCGCTGGGCCAATCGATGGTGGCTTGAACAACGGACTTTGCAGCGCCTAAGCCGAAAAACACTTCTTTCGTATGTTGTGCGAGGAATCCGGATCCGACTCGAACGGTGCGAGTCTGGCAGCCGTTGGGTGTTTCGATGGCGATTCTGGCTCCGACCGCGTCGCGATTACTTTTTCTTCCGGCAAGACGAAACGAGATGGCGGGAGGCAATTCAGGCAATACGTTTTTCAGGCACTGCAGTTGGGGGCTGTTGCGATTCTTCAAAACAACTTCCAACCGGCCATCGTGATCAAAGTCGCCGAGCGCGAAAGTTCGGCTGTCCTGCAGAAAATCCAGACCAACAATTCCTGAAATATCGGAAAAGGTTCCGTCGCCGTTATTAAAATAGAAAACGTTGCGCTCGAAGCCGCTCCAGGTGTGATCCGATCGAATCAGTTCGTTGACGGCATTCCAACCTTGTTCGTACTCATGGCTTGGCCTGGGTTCGTTTGGCGAATTGGCAACCACTTGGCGCCAGAAAAAACTATTGAGGTCGTCGCGTATGCTGCCGGAAACCATGCCATTGGCGATGTATAGGTCGGGAAAACCGTCGTGATTGAAGTCCCATGCATCGCACGACCAAGACCAGCGGCCCATCGTCGTCCCTGACTTGGCAACTGCGTCTTCAAAGCGTTCTCCTACGTTTCTAAACAAGGAATTGCCCATTGCGTGCTTTCGATAGAGCGCGCGAACTTTGTCATCGTCGTGGTTGCGAAAATTATCCTGACTGGAGATGCGAATGCCCGCTGCGCTCCACATATCAGCTACGTAAAGGTCTTCGCGTCCGTCACGATCGAAATCGAGCCACGAAACGCCCATTCCGGCGCCCACATCTTCGACGCCGGCCTGCTGCGCGACATCGCTAAAGGTGCCGTCACCGTTGTTGCGGTAAAGATTTTTGCGGCCGAAATCGTTGACCACGTACAGGTCCGGCCCCGATTGCCCGGGCTGGCCGCGGTAGTTGCCCCAACTGCAACAAAAACTGAAGCGGGTGTTGTTTTGATCCAGACCGGATTGTTTGGTGACATCGCGAAAGGTTCCATCACGATTGTTGCGCATCAGGAAATTGGGCGGACCGTTCTCCGCGTCGTAGTACGGCATCGGATAGCGATATTGGTCGGTGCCCTGGTAATAAGCGTAGAGGCAGAAATAAATGTCCAGCCACCCGTCGCGGTCATAGTCAGCAATGGCAGCGCCGGTAAAAGTTCCCTGAGGCGGAGTTGCAAACTGGAAGGCGTCCGGTTGCAAGCGGAATTTTCCCAATCCTTGGTTGCGGAAAAGCAGCGGACCACTGGCACGAACGACGATCAGATCCTGGCGGCCGGTGTTATCGATATCCGCGAACAGCGCGCAAGCCGTGTTCTCCAGAAATCCTACTCCCGCGGAGTCGGTGATGTCAGCGAATGTGCCATCGCCGCGATTACGATAGAGACGATTGGGAAGTCCGGCAGGCTGACAAACGTAAAGGTCGTCGAAGCCATCGCCGTCTATGTCGCCTATGGAAACTCCGTTGTGACCGTAGATATCTATGCCGCTGGCGCCATCGAGTACCGTACGCCAATGGTCTATCCCGGGAACGAGTTGCGATACATAGGAGCGATTGTCGGCAAACGCGTGTGCAGAAATGTCCTGGAAAACTTGGACTGAAACTCGCGCGCGCTCTTCGTCCAAGACCCGCAATTGCTGTAGACGGATCTCGCCCGATGGAAGCATCTTCCAACGCAGTTCCCAGTTTCCTATGCGCTGTTCACGATGAAAGGCCGCGCCTGTGCCCACCAGTTCGAATCGGACAACGGTCACATACGCAATCGATTTTTGACTGGGCAGGTCCGGCGAGGAATCAGAGCGAATACCAATCACCTGAAATTCCGCGGTCATCAACTTGGAGAAATCGGACAACGAAAACCGTAATTCGGCGAGAAAGGTCTCGCTCTTCAGCGTAGGCGCGGCCGGGTATTGCACTCGCCACACTTTGCAAGGCCCTGCATTGTTGACGGTCATCGCGTGACCAAATTTCAGGGAGCTAGCGAGAAAATCCAACGTCATCGCTTGGGCCAGCGCTGATGTCTGTTGCGGCGAGCGCAGCAATTGCGCACTCCATTCCGCGAAGATCGCCGCGATCTGATCCTGAATCTTTTCGTTTACGAATTCGTCGAAGCCGGCAGGGAGTTTGCGCAGCACCGCTTCGATCCCTCTTTTCAAGCGGTATTCAGGATGGAGTTGCAGTTCCCCTGGCAGCGCCGCCGATTCAAGGGGTGCGACAAATGGAATGAAGAAAGGAAACGGAATGCCCGATGGCAAGAAGGCCAACGGAGCTCCCTGGCAAGATTGAAGGAATTTGCGGCGGCTAAGATTGACGGGACGACTCTTCTTCCAAGACCTGCTCAGACAGAGGCTCCTGTTACTTTCGAGAGAAAATGCAAATTAGCATCGAGCACACAACGCGTCAAGGTCACGTGCAAGCCAGGCCTGGCGTTCTCGAGGTGCACTTACGTTATCGACTGAAAGGCGAAGGCCGAAGTGCCGGATGATTTTGAATTGATCGAGCCAGCCCAGTCAATGCGGCGGGCCCGCCCGCGCACGAATTGCCGGAAAGCGTTGTAAAAGTAACATTGAAAAAGGTATTTGGACTGGTGGTGTTGGGAGTGCCCGAACCGAGCAGAACTCCGGCGCACGGTTCGTTGATCGTATTGTTTTTTACCGTGTTGTTGGTTCCACTGGGCGTTGAACCCGGTCCGGGGCACTCGTCGTCCACATGAACGCCAGATTGGGCGTTGCTGCCGAAGATGCTGTTTGAGTCCGCCGCGTTTCCGTTGCTGCAAAGATCGATGGCATCGAAGGTTTGAGTCCCTCCAACATGGTTCGAATTGATAACTGCGTTATCTGCGGCGCCATAGGTGGGGTCCGACACAGTGACAATTCCGAACTGTGTGCTCTCCACTGAATTGTTGGAAGCGGTTACGCCGGCGGAAGCAATAATCAGAATTCCAGAAGCGCCGACGGTTCCGCCGGTGTAGATGTCGTCAGTCACATAGTTGCCCGTGACTTTTCCGGTTGAGCCATAACCGATCTGTATACCGTTTTGCGCAATTGCAGCTGTCGCTCCGATGCCGGTAACCGAATTGCCGGTGATGGTCATAACCGGGCCGCCGCCAGTGCCGGGACCGCCCGCGGTAATGCCGTTTTTCTGATAACGGTGCACGGAGCTGTTTGCAATGGTGACAGCGGGAGCGCCGGAATCGCTTTCAACGTCAATTCCCAGTCCAACCTGACAGCCCTGATAGGGGGAATCCAGGATCTGGTTCCGGGCCACGTCATCGACAATTTTTCCGGACGAATTCTGGTAAAAGATTCCGATTAGGTTTGTCCCGCAGCCGGTCAGGGCATTCCCCTCACCGTCCACCGTGACATGGGAAATGGTGACCGCAGTGGCATTCTCAACGAAAAGTTGCGCTGCGACTGGTTTGCCGCCGATTTCGCTCGCGTTTACCGTCAAGCCGCCGGAGGGTGGTATCAAGACCGCCGCGTCTTGTACTCCAGCTGGCGGCGCAGTTCGAACGGGCTGGCGTCGAGAATACAACGGTTGAGTCCCGACTTCTGGCCAACTTTCTTTCCCGGCTTGGCCTGCCTGCCCTTGGCGGACGCAGACATATTCTTTACT
>WNEZ01010599.1_pt1 | contig 17462 bp, 13 predicted proteins | sample 5400521 | NCBI WGS metagenome assembly WNEZ01 (sample SAMN13153339, study PRJNA577476) | soil metagenome | isolation source: 120 cm saprolite under Douglas fir tree site 2 hole 1 replicate 1 | place: USA:California | collected 2015-04-18
CGGGGCCATCGTTGCAATGCCGTCGCCGCCCGGCTGGCGCGGGAACTGCCAGAGATCCTCGCGGTTATAGAAAACCTCGGCGGCCTCCATGTGGTAGGTTTGATAAAGCCGCGCCTGAATCAGAAAGAGGTCCTCCGGATAGCGAATGTGCTTCTGCAAGTCCGCCGGCATGGCCGCGAACGGCTTGAACAGGCCCGGAAAGATGCGCAGGTAGGTCGCGGCGATCGGGTCCAAGGAATCCATCAGATAAAAATCGACGGTCCCGTTATAGGCGTCGACGACCACCTTTACCGAATTGCGGATGTAGTTGAGGTCGAGGCCCTGCGCGGGCTGCGCATAAGGAAAATAGCTGCTCGTCGTGTAGGCATCCTGCATCCAGAACAGCCGCCCGTCGTTGATCACCAGATAGGGGTCATGGTCGAGGCGGAGGAATGGGGCAATCGTGCGCACCCGTTCCTGGATGTCGCGGCGGATCATGATCCGGCTGTCGCCGGTGATGTAGCTCGAGAGCAGCAGGTTCACGTCGTTGAAGTACCAGGCGAAGAGGATTCTCCGCGCGGTTCCTCCCACGGGAATGCCGCCGGTGCCGTCATAGACCGCGTAGACATTGTCTTTCCCCTTCGGATAGTCGAACTCCGGCGTGCTCCCCTTGACAATGACGTAGCTGTCGGTCTCCTCCCCGTAATAGATGCGGGGCTCCCGGATTTCGGGGCCACCGGTCGCGACCGGAGGAATATCGCGCAGATAGAACAACGGCAGCCCTTCGGCGCTCTTGCGGGTGACCGGGCTCATCACCACGCCGTTGCCGTGGGTGAAGAGTATGTGGCGGTTGACCCATGTCTGCGCGTTCCGCGGCAGCAGTGAGGATTTCAGCTCCCGGGCCGAGAGCATCACGCTCTGGTACGCCGCGTCGAGCCAATAGCGGTCCACGTCCACGTCGTGGAACTTGTAGTAGGTGCGGATCTCTTGCAGCTGCACGTAGGCATCCATCAGCGGCTGCCAGTCCCACAGCCTTATATTGTCGATCGTCGCCTTATTGGCCTCGAGGGTCTTGAAGCTGAGGTCCTGTTCGGCGGGGAACGGCTTCGCCGTGATCTGACGGAGATTGTAGGCCTGCTGGGTCAGCGCGATGTTGCGTTCGATGTAGGGCTTCTCCAGCTGCAGCTCGGTTGGTTTGACGAACAAGCGCTGGAATAATGCTGGGACCACGCCGGACAGCACGAAGGAGCCGCCGAAGACGAGCACCGCCGCTGCCGCGGGAAGCCGGTAGGTGCGCACCCGGAGGTTCGCCCACGCGGCGAATGCCGCGATGATCGAAAGTCCGATCAGCAACCACAGAACGGGCAACTCCACATGGATGTCGGTGTAGCTCGCGCCAACCACCACCCCGTTGTCATGGTAGAGCAGCAGATAGCGGTCGAGAGCGTAGGACCACGCCTTCACCGCGAAGAACAGGCCGAGCAGCACCGAGCCGTGGGCGATCGCCGTTGGCGACATCGACCGGCGTTGGGCGTCGTACTCGATGTGACCATGGACCCAATAGATCGCTCCGGCGAGGAGCACGCTCAGCAAGAGCGTGAGCAGCATCCAATTCTTGATGACGACATAGGCAGGTAACGCAAAGAGATAGAAGCTGATATCCTTGTCGTAGAGCGGATCATTTGCGCCATAGGGCACCTGATAGAGGAACCGCAGGAAGACGCCCCAGTTGTGGACCTCCCCCCAGGCGACAAGCAGCGCGAGGAGGCCGGCACCGCCGGCGATGATGAGGGGCCACGGCAAACGATGGCGCGTGACTTCCAACACGTCGCGAAACGTCACAATGCCCGTGCGCTTCCACTCGAAATCGGCAGGACACTGCGTCCACCGTGACCGAGCGAAGCGGAACGCAAGCGATCCGTTCACCCACAGGATGATGGCGGTCGCCACGAAGACGGCGAAGAAGACTTCGGCTTCGGCGACGATGGTCGTCCAGAAGACGCCCAAATAGCCGATCGTGGAAAACCACAGCCAATCGACCAGGAAATCGCCCATGAGCCCTAGCAGGATCAGGCAGATCGAGAGGACGATGGCAGCGATGATGAGCACCACCACGGCGCCTCGCCACGGCGCCCGCCGCCTGGGTCCAGTGATCCCGATCGTCATGGTTTGATCCGACATCCCCCAGATGACTGGGGATCGGCTTGAACGCTAGCATTACGGCGTGATCAGGCTTGTCAAGCTAACGATGGGTCTAGATCCGGTTGTGGCACACAGCTGCCCAGGCGGATGCGACGGCTTGTCCGCAGCTGGTGAAAGCTGACGCTGCATCCCCGGCGTATCTGTTGGTCAACCGAGCGAAACTTGCTTTGGTCGCTCGCCGATCGCTGGCTGTGACGGGGGCTTCCCGGCTATGATTTTTTTCGGAATCCACGCCGAGGCATCCCCATGGCCGTCAGGTCAAGCCGCCGCAGCCGGCGCGCCGTCATCGTCGGCGGCTCGATGTCGGGCCTGTTCACCGCGGCGTTCCTGCGCCGGATCGGGTGGGAGGTCGACGTGTTCGAGCGCTCGGGCGTCGAGCTCGTCGGCCGCGGCGCCGGCATCACCACCCACCCGGAATTGCTGGCGGCGCTCGAGCAATGCGGGGCCGGGACGCGCGATCTCGGAATCGAGGTGGAAAAGCGCATCGCCATCGACCGCCAGGGGCGCGTGATCGGCGAACGTCCGCTGCGGCAGATCCTGACCTCCTGGGACCGGCTGCAGCGGCTGCTCCGCGCGACCATCGATCCCGCGCATTACCATCTCGGTCACAGCTTCGAGCGGGTCGAGCAGGACGGGCAGGCGGTCCGCGTCCACTTCGCCGAGGGCGGGATCGAGCACGCCGACCTCCTGGTGGGCGCCGACGGCATACGTTCCGGCGTGCGCGCCCGGGTGGCGCCCGAGGTGCAGCCGATCTATTCCGGGTATTACATCTGGCGCGGCGCGCCGAACGAGGCCGACCTTTCCCGCGCGACCCTCGAAAGCATCTTTCCCTATTTCGTGTTCTTCCTGCCCGAGCGCCAACAGGTGATCGGCTACCCGATCTCGGGGCTCGACAACGACCTGCGTCCCGCCCATCGGCGCTACAATTTCATCTGGTACCAGGTCGGCGACGCGCAGCAACTCCAGCGCATGTGCGTCGACGAGAACGGCCATCAGCACGACCATTCGGTGCCGCCGCCGCTCATCCGCCGCGACTTGATCGCGCAGATGCGCGCCGATGCCGAGCAGATCATGCCGCCGGCATTTTTCGATTGCCTGCGGCACATCGCGCAGCCGTTCTTCACGCCGATCTACGATTTCTCCGCGCCCCGCATCGTGCTCGGGCGGGTCGCGCTGGTCGGCGATGGCGCTGGCGCTCGCCGCCCACGACGACATCGACGCGGCGCTCGCCGCCTATGATGCCGAGCGCCAGCCGATCGGCGAGCGCATCATGCTGCACGGCCGCAAGCTCGGCACCCATCTGGGCGTCGGCCTCAAGACCGACGAGGACCGCAAGATGTGGAAGCGGCTGCAGGATTTCGAGGCCATGATGGACTGGATCGCGGTGCCCAATTTCCTCGCCGCCTGCCGATGAGCGCCGACCTGCCGAGACCCGACTATGCGCGCAACATGCGCCTCATCGGTGCCTGCGACCAGGGCGGCCGGCCCGACGGCGTCCAGCTCATGGTGCATCGCGGCTACGCCTATGTCGGACACATGTTCTCGAAGGGATTCAGCGTGATCGACGTGCGCGATCCCAAGCACCCGCGCGCCGTCGCCTATCTCGCGGCGCCGCCGGGAACCTGGAACATTCATCTGCAGACCCACGACGATCTGCTTCTGGTCGTCAATGCAAAGGACATGTTCGCCGCGGCCGAGTTCGCCGACGAGCACGCCTACTACCGCGGCCAGCTCGGCACCGTCGTCGGCACGGCGCGGGCGGCGAGCACGTCGCGCGATTGGACGGCGGGGCTCGCGGTCTACGACATTTCGCGACCGAACGAGCCGCGCCGCATCGGGTTCATGGCGGTCGAGGGCGGCGGCATCCATCGCATCTGGTATGTCGGCGGACGCTGGGCCTATGTGTCGGCGCTGCTCGACGGCTTCAGCGATTACATCTTCATGTGCGTCGACATGGCCGATCCGGGCAATCCGCGCCCGGCCGGTCGCTATTGGCTTCCGGGCATGCATCTCGCCGCCGGCGAGACGCCGAGCTGGCCGGCGACGAGCCGATACGGGCTGCACCATGCCATCGTGCACGGCGACACCGCCTATGCCGCCTGGCGCGATGCCGGCATGGTCGTCATCGACATCGCCGACCGGGAACGGCCGCGGCCGGTCGTTCACCGCAATTGGTGCCCGCCGTTCGGCGGAGGCACCCACAATTGCCTGCCGCTGCCGGATCGCCGATTGCTGGTGGTGCTCGACGAGGCCGTGCTCGACCGCCAGGAGGATGGCCTCAAGCTGATCTGGATATTCGACAACCGCGATGGCGCCAATCCGGTGAGCATCGCGACCTTTCCGACCCCATCGGAAGCGGACTATGTGGCCGCCGGCGCGCATGATGGATCATCGGCCGAACCGCGCCCGCGTCATTCAATCGGCCGACGTGTTCGTGGACCGGGACGGCTTGATCTACAGCACCGACTACAACGCCGGGCTGTTCATTCTGGAATATGGCGGATGACCCCGGATCAAGCGCAGCGGTCCGGGCGCTCACGCGTGACATCCTCCCCGACCATCCGGCTCGGCGTCGACATCGGCGGCACGTTCACCGACGTGGCGCTCGAGGTCGGCGACCGGCGCTTCACGGCGAAGATCCTGACCACGGCGCGGGCACCGGAGGACGGCGTGCTCACCGCTTTGCGCTCGGTGACCGCCGAGGCGGGCATCGAGCCCCACGAGGTGGGCTTGATCATCCACGGGACCACGCTCGCCACCAACGCGCTGATCGAGCGCACGGGCGCCAAGACCGCCCTTCTCACCACCGAAGGGTTCCGCGACGTCGTCGAGATCCGGCACGAAAACCGCTTCGAGCAGTACGACGTCAACATCGACCTGCCGCCGCCGCTGGTTCCTCGCCGGCTGCGCCTCCCGATCCGCGAGCGGATCGACGCGCAAGGCCGAGTGCTGGTCCCCCTCGACGACGCCAGCGTCGCCCGCGCGGTCGAGGCGCTCGCCGGAGAGCGAGTCGACGCGGTGGCGGTCGGGCTCCTGCACAGCTTCACCAATCCGGACCACGAGCGCCGCCTCGGCGAGGCGATCGCGCGGGCGCTGCCCGACGTCGCGGTGACGCTGTCCTGCGAGGTCTCGCCCGAGATGCGCGAATACGAGCGCTTCTCCACCGCCTGCGCCAATGCGTACATCCAGCCGCTGATCGGGCGCTACCTGGCGAAGCTCGAGCGCGAGCTCGACCGCGCCGGCTTTCACTGCCCCTTGCTGCTGATGACCTCGGGCGGAGGAATCACGACCATCGAGACCGCCATCCGCTTTCCGGTTCGCCTGGTCGAATCGGGGCCGGCGGGCGGCGCCATCTTCGCCAGCTGCATCGCGCGCCAGCACGGGCTCGACCAGGTTCTGTCCTTCGACATGGGCGGGACGACCGCGAAGATCTGCCTCATCGACAAGGCGCAGCCGCAGACCGCGCGCGCCTTCGAGGTGGCGCGAATCTACCGTTTCCTCAAGGGCAGCGGCCTGCCGCTGCGCATCCCGGTGATCGAAATGGTCGAGATCGGCGCCGGCGGCGGCTCGATCGCCCGCGTCGACGCGCTCGGGCGGATCGTCGTCGGTCCCGACAGCGCCGGCTCGGAACCGGGACCGGTGTGCTACGCGCGCGGCGGCAGCGAGCCCACCGTCACCGACGCCGACGTGGTTCTCGGCCGCATCGATCCGGCGACGTTCTCGGGCGGCAGAATTCCGCTCGATGTCGCCGCCGCCAGGCGCGCGGCCGCCGAGCGGATCGGGGCCGCGCTCAACCTCGCAACCGAGCACGCAGCGCTCGGCATCAGCGAGCTGGTGGACGAGAACATGGCGAACGCCGCGCGCGTGCATGCAATCGAGAGCGGGAAAGACCTGCGCCCGCGCACGCTGATCGCGTTCGGGGGCGCCGCGCCGCTGCATGCCGCGCGCGTCGCCGAGAAGCTCGGCATCAGCCGCGTGCTCGTCCCGGCCAACGCGGGCGTGGGATCGGCGGTCGGGCTCCTGCGCGCGCCCGTGGCCTACGAGATCGTGCGCGGCCGGCTGATGCGCCTGCAAAGCTTCGATGCCGCGTCCGCCAACCGCCTGTTCGCCGGGATGCGCGCCGAAGCCGAAGCGATCGTGCGAAGCGGTGCGCCGGCGGCCGACCTGGTCGAGCAGCGCTCGGCCTTCATGCGCTATCGCGGCCAGGGTCACGAGATCGCGGTCGAGCTCCCGGCGCGCGACTTCACCGCCGCAGATCGATCGACCATCGGGGAGCTCTTCGAAGGCGCCTATCGCCGGCTCTATAGCCGCGCGATCCCGGGCGTCGACATCGAGATCCTGAGCTGGGTGGTTGCGGTCAGCGCTCCGGGGGAAGGGAGCCTCGCCGCACCGGCCCAGGAACGGCCGGCCGAGCCGAAACCGCGATCGTGCCGAGGGGTGTTCGACCCGGACAGCGGTGCGTTCCAGGACGTGCCGATTTATTGGCGCGGCGACCTTGCGCCCGGGGCGCACATCCGCGGGCCGGCGGTGATCGCGGAGGACGAGACCTCGACCGTCGTCAGTCCGCTCTTCGACGCGCGGATGGACCGCTTCGGCTATATTGAGCTCACCCGCCGCGAGGCCTGAGCCATGGTCGCACGCCCGAACGCCGCGCTCGCCCAGATTCACACCCAGATCATGTGGAGCCGCCTGATCGCGGTGGTCGAGGAGCAGGCCCAGACCATGCTCCGCACGGCGTTCAGCACGTCGGTGCGCGAGGCGGGCGATCTTTCGGCGGGCGTGTTCGACCGCCACGGGCGCATGCTGGCGCAAGCCGTCACCGGCACCCCGGGACACGTGAACTCGATGGCCAACGCGGTGCGGCATTTTCTCGACGTCTATCCGCTCGCCGCCATGAAGCCCGGCGACCACTACATCACCAACGACCCCTGGCTGACGTCCGGCCATCTCCACGACATCACGGTCGTGACGCCGAGCTTCTACCGCGGCCAACCGGTCGGGCTGTTCGCCAACACGATCCATGTCGTGGATATCGGCGGGCTCGGCATGGGGCCGGACGGGCGGCAGGTGTTCGAGGAGGGCCTGTCGATTCCAATCATGCCGCTCGCCCGCGACGGCCGCATGAACGAGGATCTGCTGCGCATAGTGCGCGCCAACGTGCGTGAGCCGCTGCAGGTCGAGGGCGACATCTACGCGACCGCGGCCTCCAACGACGAGGGCGGCCGGCGGCTGAGCGAGATGATGGACGAGTTCGAGATCGCCAATCTCGACCGGCTCGGCGACGCGATCGTCGAGGCGTCGCGCGAGGCGTCGCTGGCCCGCATCCGCGCCCTGCCGAAGGGCACCTATCGCAACAGCGTGACGATGGACGGCTACGACAAGCCACTCCACCTGAATGCCGCCTTGACCATCTCCGATGACGGCATCCATGTCGATTTCGACGGCACGTCGCCGGCGTCGCGTTACGGCATCAACGTCGTCTACAACTACTGCCTCGCCTATACCGCGTTCGGCGTCAAATGCCTGGTGGCGCCCGAGGTGCCGAACAACGCGGGCTCGCTCGCCCCGATCACCGTCGGCGCGCCGCAAGGCTGCGTGCTCAACGCGAAGCGGCCGTGGCCGGTCGCGGCGCGCCACACCGTCGGCCACATGCTGCCCGACGTCGTGTTCGGCTGCCTGCACCAGGTCATGCCGGGCGGGGTGCCGGCGGAAGGCGCGTCGTCGCTCTGGAACCCGCAGATCTTCGGCGGCGGCTCGCTGGTCGACGAGGTCGAAGAAGGCACCGATGCGAACGCGCTCCCTGAGTTCAGCACCGTCATCTTCCACTGCGGCGGCGCCGGTGCGCGGCCGGGCAAGGACGGCCTCAGCGCGACCGCCTTCCCATCGGGCGTGCGCACGATCCCGGTGGAGGCAACCGAGAGCGTGGCCCCCGTGGTGTTCTATCGACGCGAGCTCCGGGAGAGCTCCGGCGGAGCCGGCAGGTGCCGCGGCGGGCTCGGCCAGGTGATCGAGCTCGGCGGCGCCGGGGCCGCCCCGATCGCGCTCCTCTGCAATTTCGAGCGCGTGCGCAACCCCGCGCGCGGACGCGACGGCGGCCGCTCGGGCGCGCCCGGCGCGGTGGCGCTGCGCTCGGGCCGGCCGATCCGGCCCAAAGGGCGGCAGACGGTGCCGCCGCGCGACGCCATCCGCCTGGAGCTGCCGGGCGGCGGCGGCTTCGGCGATCCACGCACGCGCGATCCCCAGCGCGTCCTCGACGACGTGCTCGACGGCCTGATCACCGCGGAGGAAGCGCGGCGCGACTATGGTGTGGCCGTCGATGCGCATGGCCGCATAGACGCGGCCGGAACCGAGCGCCTCCGATCGTCGGGGCGAAACGAGACAGGCTGAAAATAAAGTGAGCTGGATCAGGGAGGGACGGATGACCGGGACGATTGCGCTGATCCTCGTCGTTGCGTGGCTTTCGGGCGCAAGCGCCTTTGCCGCCGACACGTTGAAGGTCGCCATCGGCCAGCGCGAGATCTGGCACGGCTCGCCGGCGTCGCTCGGGGCGCGGGCCGGCATTTTCCGCAGGCATGGGCTGGAGCTCGAGATTCTCTATACCGAGGGCGCCGGACAAACGATGCAGCCGGTGATCTCCGGCAACATCGACGTCGGCGTGGCGGTCGGGACGTTGGGCGTGTTCGGCGCCTACGCCAAGGGCGCGCCGATCCGCATCATCGGCGCGGAATCGACCGGCGAGGACGCCTACTGGTACGTGCGCGCGGATTCGCCGGTCAAATCGATGACCGACATGGACGGCCGCACGATCGCCTTCTCCACCGTCGGCGCGTCCACGCACTCGCACGTGCTGGGGCTCATTGACAAATACAAGGTCGGTGCCAAGCCGGTGGCGACCGGCGGATTTCCCGCGACCTTCACGCAGGTGATGTCGGGGCAGATCGACGCCGGCTGGTCCGCGCCGCCCTATGCCATGGAGGCGTTGCGCAAGGGCGAGATCCGCATCATCGTGCGCGCCGCCGAGCTCCCGCTGGTGAAGGACCACACCATCCGCGTCCTCATCGCCAACAAGGTGAGCCTCGAGAGCAAGCCGGAAGTCTTCGCCCGCTTCATGAAGGCCTACCGCGAGACGGTCGACTGGATGTACGCCGGCGACGAGGCGCTGAAGGTGTATGCGGAGTTCGCCGGGATCCCGGTCGAGGACGCGCGGCGCATCCGCGCGGAATTCGATCCGAAGGAGATGGTGATCCCGGACCGCGTATTGGGATTGAGCGATCTCGTTCCAGACGCGGTGAAGTTCAAGTTCATCGTCCAGCCGCTGACCGAGGCGCAGCTCAAGGAGCTGGTGCAGATTCCGCGCTGACCGCCCGCGTCCGCGAAGCTATGTTTTCGCACCTCATATCATTTCGACTTGAGGAAGCTCGATTGGCGCTCGACCTCTTCGTCGGTCAACTCGTCGGGCTTGATCGCATTAGCGAACTTGTGGATTTCGCCTGCGATGCTTGCCTCGGACCGTCCTTCCAGCTGCGCGAGGGTTCTGAGAGCGTCTGCGATGCGGCGCTGCTCCTCGTCAAATTCCGGATTGATCGGAAGTATGAATTCGGCAGGTCGGTCGGCACCCTGAACAGCTTTCGAAAGGATGGAGATTCCGTCGACACGGGAAGGTCGGGCGGTCCAACCTCTCGAGACCAGATAGGTCAAGACCTCCGCTGCGCTTAGCCCCTCGGCCGCACGAAGGCTCGGTCCGGCATCGATCATGTTGCGAACCTCGCTTGCGATGCTCCCAGCATATCTCCGATGGCGCCAAATCGTCCAGCAGATGCGCTTCAGGTAACGGCATGGATTACCTTGGGGATTATGCGCTCAGCTTCTGCATCAGCGCATCGGACACCTCGAAATTGGCGTAGACGTTCTGCACGTCGTCGTGCTCGCCGAGCGTCTCGATCAGCTTGAGAACTTTCTCGCCCTGCTCGTCGTTGATGGCGACGCTGTTCTGCGGCTTCCACACGAGCGCGGCCTTGCGCGGCTCGCCGAACTTTTCCTCCAGCGTCTTCGCCACCTCGCGCAGCGAATCCGAGGTGGTGTAGATCTCGTGTCCATGCTCGTTCGAGACCACGTCCTCGGCGCCGGCCTCGATGGCGGCCTCCAGCATGGCGTCGGCGCCGGCGACCTTGGCATCGTATTCGACGACGCCGACATGGTCGAACATGAAGGAGACGGCGCCGGTCTCCGCCAGGTTGCCGCCGGACTTCGCGAAGGTTGCGCGCACCTCGCCGGCGGTGCGGTTGCGGTTGTCGGTCAGGACCTCGACGATCACGGCGACGCCGCCCGGACCATAGCCTTCGTAGCGGATCTCGGCATAGCTCTCGGCGTCGCCGCCGGCCGCCTTCTTGATCGCGCGCTCGATATTGTCCTTGGGCATGTTCTCCGCGCGCGCCGCCTGCACCGCCGCGCGCAGGCGCGGGTTCATGGCGGGGTCGGGCAGTCCGAGCTTGGCCGAGATGGTGATTTCGCGCGCGAGCTTGCCGAACAGCTTGGATTTCGCCGCGTCCTGCCGCCCCTTGCGGTGCATGATGTTCTTGAACTGGGAATGGCCGGCCATGGCTCGCTCCTCGACGGCTTGCCCCGCGCTTGATCGCGCGCGATCGGCGAAACCCATGAATAATGGATTGGTATCCGGCGCGTTATAGGACGCGCGTCGCGTAAAATCCAGAACCGGTTACGCGCCGCCTCCGGCGCGCCGGCGCGTTGCGCCGTCAACGAACGCTGTTCGACCAACGTTCGGAACAGAACGGCGTCGCGTCGGCGTCGCGCCGACGGCGGGCGATCGCCTGAGGGCGAAATTCGGGCTTGGGGCGAGCAGCGCTTGCCGCCGCGAGGAGGGCCGCTCGCGCTTGATGCTACAGCGCCAGCTGCATCGGCGCCGCCACGTAGTGGAAGCCGTCGCCCTGCTTGGCGAAGTGACCGATGCCGGGCCATGGCAGATGGTAAACGAGCGCCGGCATGCGCTGCGCCGCCAGCATGTCCATCACCCTGATGCGTGTCTCTATGCCTTGCTTGGGATCGGTGTCGAAGGAGACCTCCATGCGCGGCTTCTCCACCAGAATCACGTGGTGGGTGAGGTCGCCGACGACGAACAGCGATTTGCCGCCCGACGTGATCACGAAGCTGGTGTGCCCGACCGTGTGTCCCGGCGTGTGCATCGCCTGCACGCCCGGAATGACCTCCTGGCCGTCCTTGTAGAAAACGATGCGGTCCCGGTTCGGCAGCAGATTCTTCTTGGCGGCGAGCGCGGAGCCTTCGGCCGGCGTGCCGAGCCGCTTGTCGTCGGTCCAGAATTCGAGATCCGCCTGAGAAATATGGATCTGCGCGTTCGGGAAATTGCGGCTGCCGTCGGCCGCCATGATGCCGCCGACGTGGTCGATATGGGCGTGCGTGGGGATGACCGCGTCGATGTCATCGGGCTCGATGCCGGATTGCTTGAGGTTGGCGACGAGCCGGCCCATGGCGTCGTTGCGCTTAACCGAGCTCATCCCGGTCTCGAACAGAACGAGCTTGTCGCCGGTGTTGATGACCAGGACGTTCTGGTCGAGCACCACGTTGTCGGTGGGCAGGAAATGATCGCTCATCATCTTGCCCAGCTCGTCTGCGGTCGGACCGCGGAAGGTGTTCTTCGGATCGCCGATCGGCAGCGGCCCGTCCGAGACCACAGTCGCCTCGATGGTCCCGAGCTTGAATCGATAGAAGGCCGGCGCCGGCGTGCCGAGCACCGGCGCCTTGGCCAGCACCAATGGTGTGCCGCCGAAAAACCCGGCGGCGGCCGTTGCAGACGCTCCGGTGAGCAGCCGGCGTCGTGATAACGACATGTCCCGCATGACGTCCACCTCCCTATCTGTCTGATGTCGTGATCTTTGGGGCGGAGAGTAGGCCGCCGCGGGAGAGCTTACACCAACGCTGCGCCGAGTTCACGCCTGCTGAGGCACCTGATCTTGGCGTCATCGGCAGGTCCTTCTGCCGCGGGCTCAGACCACTGGCGACCGAAGCCCGGCCGACGCTTTCATTCCCAGAACGGCGGCCGCGCCTGCTCGAGCCGGCCGCCGAGGCGCACCGCGCCCACCCGGCGCGCCAACCCGGTCGAGTCGTCGGTCTCGACCGCGAGCGCGCACAAGGTCGCCTCGCCCATCGCCGGCTCGAAACGGGCGCCCGCAATCTTGCGCAGGAAGCGCGTCAACGGCTCGTCCTTGTCCATGCCGATCACGGAATTGTAGTCGCCGGTCATGCCGAGGTCCGACACGAAGGCGGTGCCGTGCGGCAGGATCTGGTGGTCGGCGGTCGGCGCGTGCGTATGCGTGCCCGCTACCAGGCTGGCGCGGCCGTCGCAAAAATGCCCCATCGCCTGCTTCTCGCTCGTCGCCTCGCCGTGAATATCGACGATGGCGGGATAATTGACTGGGCGAAGCAGCTTCGGCGCGCGCTCGATGAAGACCAGCGCCTCCTTCTGATCCCAGGAATGATTGCCGCCGGTGATCGCGTCGGCGCCGGCGTCGATCAGCTCCTGGTAGATCGCCTCGGTGATGCCGAACCCGCCGGCGGCGTTCTCGCCGTTGACGGCGACGAAATCGAGCCGCCACTGCGCGATCAGCGTCGGCAGGCGTTCGAGCACCGCGGCCCGGCCGCTGCGCCCGACGATATCGCCGACGAACAGGATGCGCATGCCTTACTGTACTCGACAGTCGATCGCCTCGCGCTCGGTCAGCACGAGATCGAGGCGGGCGTCGCGGGGGGTGAACGGCACGGCGGCGATTTCCTGTGCGGCGTAGGCGAGGCCGACCGCGACGACGGCCTTGCGTGCGCGCAGCGCCGTGATCGTCCTGTCGAAGTAGCCGGCACCGTAGCCGATGCGATGGCCGCCGCGGTCGAACGCGAGCAGCGGCACCAGCAGGATGTCGGGAAGAACTTCCGGCGCGTCGGGCTTCGGCTCGCGGATGCCCCAGACGCCGGCGGCGAGCGAATCGCCCAAGGCAAAGGCGCGCATGACGAGCGGCTTGCCGCGGCCGGCGACCACCGGCAGAGCGAGCGTGGCGCCCGCATCGGCGAGGGCACGCATCAGCGGAACCGGGTTGATCTCGCTCATCATCGGCATGAAGCCGGAGACGACCGCGTCCGGCGGCACCGCGACCGGAAACGGCCGCGCCGCGATCGCTTTCCCGGCGGCGGCGCGGATTTCGCTCGGCAATGCCTCGCGGCGCGCGAGCGCTTCGCGGCGCAATGTCGCTTTCAAATCTTCGACCGCCGGGGACTGGGGCATCATTACGCAAAGGGGTGAGTGCGGAGCCGCGATGGCCGTTGGAGCATCGATCCCGGGTTCCCTACGAAAGTAGGTGGGTGCCATGTGTCCGAGCCCACGAGCCCGGTCAGGGACAGCTCCCTTGCGGATCGATAAGGCCCCGGGGATATGGCCCCTGACGCACCTCGCAGCCCCGCATCACCAATCTAATGGCTCGGCGCCGCCGGCGCCAGCGAGCGTCGAGCCGCCGCGACCGCGTCAGCCCATCGGCACGCCGCTGTCCGGAACCGTCTGATTGAGCCGCTTGGTGATGATCTCGATGCGCTCGGCCGCCGCGTTGAGCGCCGCCGCCACCGCCGCCTGCGTGACCTGGGCGCGGTCGGCGGAGGCGACGCTCGCGTCCTGCAGCGCCGTGAGCTCGGGCTCGAGCCGCTGCAGCTTCTCCTTCGTCTCGGAGAGCTCGTCGGCGAGCGTGAGCGCGGCCATGACAGTGAGCCGGGTGTCGCCGATCTCCCCGAAGCGCGCGCGCAGCCGCGAGATGCGACCGTCGAGATCCTCGGCCAGCCGCATGAGATGCGCCTCTTCCCCATCCCCGCAGGCCATTCGGAACTGGCGGCCGTTGATGGTGACACTGACCTGCGGCATGACATCCCCCGCCCGAGGTGATCTCAGCGCTCGTTGGCCGCGAGCACGGAGCGAATGGTGGCGATGGCGGCGTCGAGCCGCTGGGCGACCTCGCGATTGGTGGTCTCCAGGGCCCGGGCGCGCGCGGCCGCGGCATCGAGCTCGGCGGCGAGCCGCGAGCGGTCGGTCCCGAGCGCGTGCAGCTGGGCGTTGAGCGTCTCCTCGCCGCGATCGGCCTCGCGCCGCCGCTCCACGGCCGCGGCGAGCGCATCGAGCGCAAGCGCGAGGCGTTTGCTGGCCGCATCGATGACGTTTGGCTCGCTCATGCTCCCCCTTGGCGCGGCCAATAACCGCCGGATTCGTCAGCCGTAAGGCGACGAAAATCCTTCGCGTCGGCAAGCGGTTAGGGAAAGAACCTTACGTGCCTCGCGGGCTTGCCGTCAACGTTCCTCGCAAATTCCTCCCCGCTCTTGTGAATGGCCGGCAGCGCGAGCGCGGGCGTTCTTTGACTCCCCTCGCCCGCGTGCTAGAGCCTCGCTCGAGCAACCGGTTGGCTTGAGGCATGACCAACTCTCCCCTCGCCGCAGCTGCGGCCGCCGCTCCGTCGATCCGCCGCGACGACCGGCTGCCGGCGCTCCACGCGCCGCACGACCGCATGGCCAACGCCATCCGCGCGCTCGCCATGGACGCGGTCGAGCAGGCGAAGTCCGGGCACCCGGGGCTGCCGATGGGCGCGGCCGACGTCGCAACCGTGCTGTTCACGCGCTTCCTGAAATTCGATCCGGCGAATCCGCAATGGCCGGACCGCGATCGCTTCGTGCTGTCGGCCGGCCATGGCTCGATGCTGATCTACGCGCTGCTGCATCTCGTCGGCTACGAGAAGATGACGATCGACGAGATCAGGCGTTTCCGCCAGCTCGGTTCGATCACCCCCGGCCATCCCGAGAATTTCCTCACCCCGGGCGTGGAAACGACGACCGGCCCGCTCGGCCAGGGGCTCGGCAACGCGGTCGGTATGGCGATCGCCGAGCGCCATCTCGCCGCGACGTTCGGCCGCGAGATCGTGGACCATCGCACCTACGTGCTGGTTTCCGACGGCGACCTGATGGAAGGCGTGAGCCAGGAGGCGATCGCGCTCGCCGGACACCTCAAGCTCAACCGACTGATCGTGCTGTTCGACGACAACGGCATCTCGATCGACGGTCCGCTGTCGCTCGCCGATTCGGTCGACCAGGTGAAGCGCTTCGAGGCCGCCGGCTGGGCCGCGACGCGCATCGACGGACACGATCCCGGAGCCATTGCCGAGGCGATCGAGACGGCGCAGGCCGCCGATCGGCCTTCGCTGATCGCCTGCCGCACCGTGATCGGCTTCGGCGCCCCGAGCAAGGCCGGCACCGAGAAGTGCCACGGCTCGCCGCTCGGCGCCGACGAGATCAAGGGCGCGCGCGAGAAGCTCGACTGGTCGGAGCCCGCGTTCGCGGTTCCCGCCGACGTGCGCGAGCTGTGGCGGCGCGCGGGCCTCGCGGGGCAGCCCGTGCGCCGGGCCTGGGAGAACCGATTGCAGGCGATGCCGCCCGCGCGCCGGGCCGAGTTCGAACGCCGCATCGGCGGCCGTTTGCCGATGGACGATCTCGCGGCGGCGGTGCGCTCGGTCAAAGAGAAGCTCGCGGCCGCGCCGAAGGAAATCGCGACCCGCAGCGCCTCCGAGATCGCCCTCGAAGCATTGACCGCGGCGGTGCCGGAGATGGTCGGCGGCTCCGCCGACCTCACCGGCTCGAACAACACCCGGCCCAAAGGCATGACGGTTTTGTCCGCCGCCGACTATTCCGGGCGTTTCATTCATTATGGCGTGCGCGAGCACGGCATGGCGGCGGCGATGAGCGGGATGGCGCTGCATGGCGGCGTCATTCCCTATTCCGGCACGTTCCTGGTGTTCTCCGACTATTGCCGGCCGGCGATACGCCTGGCGGCGCTCATCGGCCTGCGCGTCGTCTACGTGATGACCCATGACTCGATCGGACTCGGCGAGGACGGCCCGACGCATCAGCCGGTCGAGCATCTCGCCGCCTTGCGCGCGATCCCGAACCTCCACGTCTTCCGCCCTTGCGACGCGGTGGAGACGATCGAATGCTGGCAGCTCGCTCTCGGCAACGCGATGGGACCGAGCGTGCTCGCGCTCACCCGGCAGAGTCTGCCGCAGCTGCGGCGCGCCCTCGACGACGCCAACCGGTGCGCCGCCGGCGCCTACGAGATCGTGCCGGCGGAGGACGCGGCCGCGGTCTCCCTGTTCGCCACCGGATCGGAGGTGTCGATCGCGGTCGCGGCGTGCCAATTGCTCCGCGAGCGCGGCATCTCTTCGCGCATCGTCTCGGTGCCGTGCTTCGAGCTTTTTCGCGCGCTGCCGCAGGCCGAGCGGCGACAGATCATCGGCGCGGCCAAGGTCAATGTCGCGGTCGAGGCCGCGGTGCGGCAAGGCTGGGACGAGATCATCGGCGCGGACGGCGCCTTCGTGGGCATGAGCTCGTTCGGAGCGAGCGCGCCGTACAAGGAACTCTACCGGCACTTCGGCATTACGCCCGAGCATGTGGTCGAAGCGGCAGTAGGCAAGTTGCGCTAGATTGTCATTGCCGGGCTTGACACCGCAAGTCGGGCTTGCCCGACTTGCGGCACCTAACAATGCGGAACTCGGGCAAGCCCGAGTTCCGATGCGATCCATCTATTTAAGCGAACGGGGATGGATGCCCGGGTCGAGGCCGGGCATGACGAGAATTGAAGGAGTCGGCAATGTCGGTTCGTGTCGCCATCAATGGATTTGGCCGCATCGGCCGCAATGTGCTGCGCGCCATCGCGGAAGCCGATCGCACGGACATCGAGGTCATCGCCATCAACGACCTTGCTCCGGTCGAGACCAACGCGCACCTGTTGCGCTTCGACAGCGTGCACGGCCGTTTTCCCCGCGAGGTGAAGGTCGAGGGCGATACCATCAGCGTCGGCAACGGCAGCATCAAGGTGACCGCCATCAAGGACCCGGCGACGCTGCCGTGGAAGGAGCTCGGCGTCGATGTCGCGCTCGAATGCACCGGGATTTTCACCTCGAAGGACAAGGCCTCGGCCCATCTCGCCGCCGGCGCCAAGCGGGTGCTGGTCTCGGCGCCGGCCGACGGCGCCGACCTGACCGTGGTCTACGGCGTCAATCACGACAAGCTCACCAAGGAACACAAGGTGGTCTCCAACGCGTCCTGCACCACCAACTGTCTCGCCCCGGTCGCCAAGGTGCTCAACGACGCGGTCGGCATCGACAAGGGGTTCATGACCACGGTGCACTCCTACACCAACGACCAGCCCTCGCTCGACCAGGTGCACAAGGACCTCT
>WNEZ01001961.1_pt1 | contig 17457 bp, 16 predicted proteins | sample 5400521 | NCBI WGS metagenome assembly WNEZ01 (sample SAMN13153339, study PRJNA577476) | soil metagenome | isolation source: 120 cm saprolite under Douglas fir tree site 2 hole 1 replicate 1 | place: USA:California | collected 2015-04-18
CCTCCCCACTTCGGGGGGACGCGATGCTGCGCACGGCTTCTGGAAGACCGCACCTCCCATTTCGTGGGGAGGCGAATTCCTAGAGCTTCCCTGGGAAGTGGCACGCCGCGACGTGCCCCTCGGATTTCTTTTCCAGCGGCGGCTCGACCTCGCTGCAGATCGGCTGGGCGATCGGGCAGCGCGTGTGGAAGCGGCAGCCTTTGGGCGGGTTGATCGGTGACGGGATCTCGCCCTTGAGCAGGATGGGCTTGCGGCGCGCCTCGAGCTCGGGGTCCGTGTAAGGGATCGAGCTCAGCAGGACCTTCGTATACGGGTGGAGCGGGTTGTCGTAAACGTCTCTGCTGCTCGCGACCTCGACGATCTTGCCGAGGTACATCACCGCGACGCGGTCGCTCACGTGGCGCACGACGGAAAGATCGTGCGCGATGAACAGATACGTCAGTTTGTACTCGGTCTGGAGGTCCTCGAGCAGGTTCACGATCTGGGCCTGGATCGACACATCGAGGGCCGAGATGGGCTCGTCGGCGACGATCAGACTCGGGGTGAGCACGAGCGCGCGGGCAATCCCGATCCTCTGCCGCTGGCCGCCCGAGAACTCGTGCGGATATCGGTTCGTGAAGTTGGGGTTGAGCCCGCAGACCTTCATGACCTCCTGCACGCGCTTCTCGCGCTCGCGCTTGTTGCCCAGGCCGAAGTTCTTCAGCGGCTCCGCGACGATGTCGCCGATCGCCATCCTGGGGTTGAGCGACGCATACGGGTCCTGGAAGATGATCTGCATCCGCTGACGGACCTGGCGCAGCTCATTGCCGCGCATCTTGGTCAGCTCGCGACCTTCGAACTTGATCGAGCCGGAGGTGGCCGGCTGGAGTTGCATGATGACCCGCCCCAACGTGGACTTCCCGCATCCCGACTCGCCGACGAGGCCGAGCGTCTCGCCCGCCGCAATGTCGAAAGTGACACCGTCCACGGCCCTGACCACGTTTCCGCGGCCGAATCCGCCACCGGTTGGGAAGTGCTTGTAGACGTCGGTGACCGAGACCAGCGGTCCTTCCCTCTGGGTCGGGACAAGTCCCAGCTGCTGTTTCACGTCCTTACTGCTTGGGACTCTTTGGAGACGTTTCTCATCAGCACCCAGCAGCGCGCCTCCTGGTCGGCGGCGACCTCCACCAGCGGCGGCTCTTCCCGCAAGCAGCGCTCGACCTTGAACTGACAGCGAGGGTGGAACGTACAGCCCGTCGGCAGCCTCGAGAGGTCGGGCGGCATGCCCTGGATGCTTATGAGCCGTTCGTGCCGGCGCTCATCGACGCGCGGGACCGAACGCAGCAGCGACCAGGTGTAGGGGTGCTCCGGGTGGTCGAACACCTGCCGGGTCGGCCCCGACTCGACGACCCGGCCTGCGTACATCACCATGACTCGCGTGCATAGACTCGAGATCACCGCGACGTTGTGGCTGATCAGGATGATCGCGGTACCCAGCTCGCGATTGAGCTCCTTCAGCAGCTCCAGGATCTGAGCCTGCACCGTCACGTCGAGCGCCGTGGTCGGCTCGTCGGCGATGAGCAGGGAAGGCTCGTTCGCAAGCCCCATCGCGATCATCGCGCGCTGGCGCATGCCCCCACTGAACTGGTGCGGAAAGTCGCGCGCGCGCTGCTTGGGGGAGGGTATGCGCACACGCTCCAGGAGCGGGACCACGCGTGCCTTGGCCTGCCGCTTGTCGAATCTCGAGTGGGCACGCATCGCCTCCTCGATCTGGAAGCCGACCCGAAGGACCGGGTTGAGGGAGGTCATCGGGTCCTGAAAGATCATGGCCACGTCGCCGCCGCGGTACTCGAGCAGATCGCCGGAAGTCATGGTGACGACGTCGCGGTTCTTGAACAAGATCTTGCCGCCGGAGATCCGGCCCGGTTCTGGGACCAGGTTGAGGATCGAGAGCGCCGTCATCGATTTGCCGCTCCCCGACTCCCCGACGATCCCAAGCGTCTCGCCGGCGTCCAGCTCGAAGCTGATTCCATCCACGGCGCGAACGGTCCCGGCCGCGTTGCCGAACTCCGTGGTTAGGTTCTCGACTCGAAGCAGCGGAGCTGCTATCGACGCATCCTCGGGTCGATCGCGTCGCGCAGCCCATCTCCGACCCAGTTGAATGCGAGCACCGTGAGGGAGAGGGCGGCGCACGGTACCAGCACGATGTGCGGCGCGAGCTGAATCGCCTTATAGCCCTCACTGGCCATGCTGCCCCAGCTGGGTGCCGGCGGCGGGACGCCCAGGCCCAGCAGGCTCAGGAAGGCCTCGAAGATGATCGCCGCCGGCACCAGGTAAGTGGCCTGGACGACGATCGGTCCGAGTGCGTTGGGCAAGATGTGGCGGCTCAGGATCTTGAGGTTCTTCGTCCCGATGGAGCGGGCGGCTTCTACAAACTCACGCTCGCGGAGGCTCAGGGTCTGTCCACGGACCAGCCGGGCCATTCCCAGCCAGGCCGTGATCGATATCGCCAGGATGATGTTCTGAATGCCTCGGCCGATCAACACCACCAGGATCAACGCGATGAGCAGGTCGGGCACCCCGTAGGAGATGTTGATCAGCAGCGAAATGCCCACGTCGATCTTGCCGCGGTAGAAGCCGGCAAGCAGGCCGAGAACGATCCCGATCGACGATGCGACCAAGCTCGCACCGACGCCCACGGCAAGGGCGATCGCGGCGCCACCCATGACCCGGCTCAGGATGTCGCGGCCGTAGTCGTCCAGGCCGAATGGATGGAGCAGGGTCGGCCCCTGATAAGTCGGTCCCAGCGCCTGGCGCCAGGTCGGGTACGGAGTCCACACGAGGGAAAGCAGCGCCGTGACGAAGAAGACCGTGATGATCACGAGCCCGATCACCGCCATGCGGTTCCGCTGCAGCCGGCGCCAGGCGTCCTGCCAGAGGGTGACCTGCTCTGGGAGCTCCTCGACCCCCATGACGTGGAGCTCCTGGGGAACTTCGATCGTTGTCGGGACGACTGTCGCCATCTGTTACTCCATGTCCATCAGTAGCGTATCCGTGGGTCTAGCACCGGGTAAAGCAGGTCGACGGTCAGGTTCGCCAGCCCAATCAGTGCGGCATAGAACGTGAAGACCCCGATCACGATGTTGTAATCGCGGCTCAGTATGCTGGTGACGAACTCCTGGCCCAGCCCAGGGATGCCAAACAGGAACTCGATCACCACCGACCCGGTGATGATGCCCGTGACCAGCGGGCCCAGGATGGTGGCCACCGGGATAAGGGCATTCCGCAGCGCGTGGCGAAGGATCACGACCCTGGCACTCAGGCCCTTCGCCCAGGCGGTGCGCACATAGTCCTGGCGGATCGTCTCCAGCATGCTGGCCCTGGTCAGCCGGGCGACGATGGCGGCGTAGGGCAGCCCCAGCGCGAGCGCCGGCACGGGAATCTGCTCCAGCTTGCCCCAACCTATGTCCTCGTAGATCGTCCCCCCGGTCCACGCATAGAAGCCGGTGACTGTGAGAAGGATGAGCAGGAAAGCCCACACGAAGCTCGGAACGCTGTAGCCGACCACGGCGGCGGTCGACGCGGCGTAGTCCACCCATGTGTTCTGCCGGATGGCGGCGAGGACCCCGAGCGACATGCCGATAAAGATCGTCACAAAAACCGCGGCGAGGCCGAGGGTCACGCTCACCTTCACCTCACGCAAGAGCAGCGGCGTGATCTGCGTCCCCATGTTGACCAGGGATTCGCCCAGGTTGCCGTGCGCCAAGCCCTCGAGCCAAAGGACGTACTGCTGCGGCCAGGGCAGGTCGAGGTTGTAATGGTGAAGCAGCGCCTGCTCGGTGGCTGGGTTCAGCCGGCGCTCACTGGCGAGCGCGTTGCCGGGGAGTTGGTGGACGCCGATGAACACGATCGACGACACGACCAGCGCCGTGAAGGTGATCAGCAGCAACCGCTGAACCGCGTAAACGAGGGTTCCTCGGCTCACATCCCTCCTGGCCAACGATACAGCAGAAGGGGGGTCCGCACAAATTGCGAACCCCCCTTTTCGAACTCGAAACTGACGGTTTAGTGCTGGAGGAGCCGGATGCCCTCCCAGTTGAAGTCGTAGAGGCCGTTGTAGCCCATGCCCCTGACATAAGACTGGGTCAGGTAGGGCTGGGTGCCATAGTCGATGGTCGCCCAAACCACGTCGTTGACGAGCATCTTTCCGGCATTGACGTAGTCATTGACGGTCGCGGGGTCATTGATCGACTTGGCGTTGGCAGCCGTGGTGATGGCGTCCATCGCCGGGTTGCAGTAAGCCTCGTCATTGCCGCGGCCGACCTTGGCCTGAGAGCAGCTGAACAGGTTGTCGAACCAGTCCTGGGGGTGGTCGTAGTCGATACCCCAGCTCTCGCGGCCGAGGATCACCACCTTCTTCTTGCGGTCGCGCTGGAGCGTCGGGAAGTCAGACGGGACCAGCTTGACGTCGACGCCGAGGTTCTGCTTCCACTGCGCCTGCAGGTTCTCGGCACGCTTGGTGTTGCCGCCAGTGGTGTTGTAGCGGTACTCGAGACCCTTGACCTTCGTGTGGTTCGGGTCCCACTTCTCGTAGAGGGCCTTGGCCGCGGTAGCGTCGAATTTCGCGTAGGGGTCACCGGTGTCGCCCAGGTAGCCCTTGAAGCCCTTGGTGATAGGTCCGCCGTACGCGGGTTGGCAGGTGATCGCGTGCGCGCACGCGATGTCGGCCAGCTGGGCGCGGTCGATTGCCATCGAGAACGCCCTGCGGCCATCCAGGCCGGGGTCGCTGGCGTTGGTTGTGTCCGCGCCAGGGGTGGCCCCAGGCTTGGATGCGAAGGGTCCGGTGACGAAGTTGAAGCCGAATGCCGTCGTGCGGGCTCCGTTGTAAACGTTCAGGAGCTTGCCCTTGACGGGGTCGTTCTTGTAGCGGAGGACGTCGTCCGGCCCGGGTGCGCTGTTGGCCATGCCGACGTTCTCGTAGCCGCCGGACTCGAACTTCTTGACGCGGGAGACGTCGTCGATTCCGATATCAACGTGAATCGCGGTCAGCTTGCCGGTGTCTCCGCCCCACCAGTTCTTGACTGGGGCAAAGTCCATCGACTGCTTGGGAACGCGCGCGGTCATCTTGAACGGGCCGCTGCCGATGTAGGTCGAAGCCTGCTCGGTCCAGTGCTCGTCACCAGCAGCATCGATCACCTTCTTGTCGAGGACCTCGGAAGCGGTAGGCATGGCGAGCTGGGTCAGCCAGTATCCGGCCGGCGAGTCGAGCTTCGCCTTGAGCGTGTATGGGTCGACCACGCTCAGACCGGTGATGGTGGTCGCGGTGCCGGCCTCGACATCGGTCGAACCATGGATCGCCTCCAGGTTGCTGGCATAGGCGTCGTTCAGCCGCAGTGTCCGGGTCCAGCTGTAGACCCAGTCGGCGGAAGTGACCTTGTCGCCGTTGGAGAACACCACGTCGTGCCGCAGGTGGAAGGTCCACGTCAGACCGTCGGCTGAGATCTCTGGCATTGACGCTGCGCCAGAGGGCACGATCTTGAGACTGTTGTCGAAGCGATACAGGCCGGTGAAAACCTCCGACAGGTACGTGATGTCGACTGCCGAGTCGACGTGCGCGGGGTCGAGGCTGGTGATGTCGTTGGACATTCCGAAACGGAGGGTCTGGTCGGCGGCCAGCGTCTCAGACGACCCACCTCCGCCGCCGCCACACGCGGCGACTACCCACAGTGCTCCCAACGCTACGGCGAGGGAACGGAATTTGGAGCTCCCAGTCATACAACCTCCTCAGGAAAACAAGCCGAGGAAGGCGCATAGCTCCGGTGCCATCCTCGACATCCATCGCCCTCTTCCCGGAGGTCCGGGGCGAGAGTGCGCCGGCGATAGACTCGCCACCTCGCGATGGCACCGCTACTCCACGGTCATCTTGGGGCCTAGACCCCCTTGGGGTCAAGTTCCCGAGGGGGTAGGGCGCCCGGCCGCCCAGTGGCCGGCTCGCCGGGCGTGCCATGATCGATCGATGAGCATGGTCGGGGTGGGCAGGCGGAGGCTGGAAGGCGGTGAAAAGGTGACCGGGGCGACCCGGTTCACAGCGGATATCGAGCTGGCGGGGCTCCTCCACGTCCAGCTGGTTTTGAGCCACCTGGCGAGCGCCCGGATCCGAAGCATCGACACCGGCGCGGCGAGATCGGCACCCGGCGTGTTCGCCGTTTTCACCGGGGCCGACCTGGCGGCGTCCAGCGCCTCCGGACCCGACCAGCCGCTGGCGGTTGACCGCGTGTTTTACATGGGCCAGCCGGTGGCGGCGGTCATCGCGGTGAGCGAGGCGGCGGCGGCCGACGCGGCGGCGCTGATCGAGGTCGACCTCGAGGCGCTGCCGGCCAGCGTCGACGCCGAATCCGCCATGAAGGAGGGCACCGCGGCCGTCCTCGAAGCCGGGGAGGAAGCCTCCGAAGAGGACGCGGCGATCCACGGGGCCGCGACGAAGTCCGAGGCCGAACCGGCGCGCCGGCCCCCGAACGTCACGGCGGTGGCGAGCCTCAAGCGCGGACATGTGGTGCCGGCGCTGGCGGGTGCGGACGTGGTCGTGAAGCAGACATACCGACTGGCGGGTGTCCACCACTCCCCCATGGAGCCGCATGTATCGATCGCGCGCCCCGAGCCCGATGGCGGGATGACGATCTGGGCGCCGACGCAGGGACCGTTTCAGGTGCGGGAGGAGATCTCGAAGCTCCTCGAGGTGCCGGCGCCAAAGGTCCATGTGGTGCCCATGCCTGTGGGTGGCGGCTTCGGCGGCAAGGTTTCCCTGCTCGAAGCGGTGCTGGCTCTGCTCGCGCGTCGTACGGGCCGTCCGCTCCGTCTGGCGCTGACGCGGCAGCAGGAATTCATAGTCGCGCACCCGGCGCCGGCGGCGGTTTTCGACATCGAGCTTGGCGCCGAGCGGGACGGCAAGCTGGTCGCCCTGCGGGCTCGGTACCACTACGACAACGGCGCCACGAGCGGTTGGCACGCCGGCATCACGGCTTCGTTCCTCGGCGGGACGTATCGAATCCCCAACTTCGAGCTGACCGGGTACGAGGTCGCCACCAACAAGACGCCGGTCGACGCGTATCGGGCTCCAGGCGCTCCCCAGGCGTACTTCGCGCTCGAGTCGGCCATGGACGAGCTGGCCCTGAAGCTCGGCATGGACCCGATCGAGCTTCGGCTGCTCAACGCGTCGAAGGAAGGCGATCCGGACGCTCAGGGCCAACCGTGGCCGCGAATCGCGATGTTCGAAGTTCTCGAGGAGGCGCGACGGCATCCTTTCTATACGGCCGCGTGCGGACCAGGCGAGGGCGTCGGTGTTGCCATCGGATCCTGGGGCGGCGCGCGCACCCCGGCCGCTGCGGGATGCCGCGTCGAGCCGGACGGGACGCTGTCGGTCCTCATCGGGACACCCGACGTGAGTGGAGCCACGACCGGGCTGGCCATGATCGCGGCGGAAGCCTTCGGTGTGTCGACGGACCGAGTCACCATCGAAACCGGCGAAACCGGCTTCGCGCCGTTCGGACCAATCGCCGCCGGCAGCCAGACGACATACAGCATCGGAGGCGCAGTGCGAGAGGCCGCGCTCGAGGCGCGGCGCCAGCTGCTCGAGATTGCCACCGAGGAGTTGGAAGCCGGCCCCGAGGACCTCGAGATCGTCGACGGCCGCGTGGCCGTGCGCGGCGTCCCCGATCGATTCGTGGAGATCACCCGGCTGGTGACTCTGAGCACCGAGTTCATGGGCCGGCACAAGCCGATCCAGGCCAGCGGTCGCTCCGCGGTGCTGACCGCGTCGCCACAGTTCACAGTCCAGATCGCGCGTGTCAAAACGGACGTCGAGACCGGTGCGTTCCAGCTCACCGCGTTCGCCGCCATCCAGGACGTGGGCCGGGCGATCAACCCCCCGGAGGTGGAGGCACAGATCCACGGCGGCGCCACCCAGGGGCTCGGGCGGGCGCTTGGCGAGCAGCTCGCCTACGACAGTGAGGGCCAGCTGCGCTCGGGCAGCTTCCTAGACTACGAGCTGCCGACCGCCGACCAGATGCCAGACATCGACGTACGCCTGATCGAGGTCCCTTCTCCCGGAGGACCGCTGGGGGCGAAGGGAGTCGGCGAACCACCCGCCATCCCAGGCCCGGCCGCGCTCGCCAACGCCCTTGCCCGAGCGACCGGGATCCGCTTGCGCGAGCTGCCGATCGACCGCTCGGCATTAGTCGTCAAGGTGCACTCCAGATAGGCGCACTGAGCAGCGCGCACGACGCGCCTGCACCCGTCGACAGAGGTAGTCCGCGCTCATCGATGCGCGCTTATGTGGCTCACACGCTGCCCGATGTGTCGCCGATCGTCGTCTGCAATCGCGCCCCGCGTGAACCCAGGCCGGAAGGAGGCTTCAAGCGTGGAGCCGGCGGCGTGATCACCGCCCTGCTGACCCTGGCCGAGGCGACCGAGGCGGATTGGGTCGCCGTCGCGCGCAACGACGACGAGCGGCAGATGGCCACAAGCCATGACGCGATGGTCACAGTCCCCCTGCTGAACTCCACCGGCCGGCTGCACTACGCGATGCCTACCAAGGAGCAGTACGAGATGTACTACGGGGTGCTCGCCAACCCCGTGCTCTGGTTCATCCAGCACTACCTCTGGGACCTCGGCAACGAACCCGTCATCGACGACCGCATCCATCAGGCGTGGTCGGACGGTTACGTCGAGGTCAACCGACTGGTGGCCGCGAAGGTGGTCGAGGTCGCGCGCAAAGCGGCGAGGCGGCCCCTGGTCCTCGTGCACGATTACCAGCTTTACCTGGTCCCAGGGTTGGTGCGAAAGGCCCTGCCAGGGGCGATGCTCACGCACTTCGTGCACGTGCCGTGGCCGACGCCCCAGTACTGGAAGGTCCTGCCCAAGCCGATGCGCGACGCGATCCTCGAAGGACTGCTCGGATGCGACATCGTCGGCTTCCAGTCCAGCCTCGACGCGCGCAATTTCCTGCTTACGTGTGAGGAGAACGCCGGGCTTCAGGTCGACGAGCGGGAGCGGGCGGTTTTCTATGGCGGTCGCGTCGTCTATGCCCGCCATTACCCGATCTCTATCGATGTCGCTACCACTTCGCGGCTCGCCGCATCACGTGGCGTCAAGCGTCAGGAGCGCGACCTGGCGTCATGGCGCCCGCCGCGCCTGATCGCGCGCATCGACCGGACGGACCCGTCCAAGAACATCGTTCGGGGATTCATCGCGTATGACAAGCTGCTCCGCTACCACCCCGAGCTGCGCGGCGAGGTCGAGTTCTATGCATTCCTGCAGCCGTCTCGTCAGGACGTCGCTGTGTACAGCCGGTACTTGCGCCAGATCCGGCAGACGGTCGGTCGCATCAATAGCGACTTCGGCACCGAGACATGGACTCCCGTTCGGCTGGAGATCGGAGAGAGCGAGCGCAAGGCGGTCGCCTCGCTCAAGAACTTCGACGTGCTGCTGGTCAATCCCGTCTATGACGGGCTCAACCTCGTGGTCAAGGAGGGAGCGCTGGTCAACGCCACCAACGGCGTGATCGTGCTGTCCGAGAATGCCGGCGCCCACGAAGAGTTGCAGGCGCATGTGTTGTCGATCAATCCATTCGACGTGGAGGCCACGGCGGCGGCGTTGTATGCCGGGCTCACGATGGGCCTGGAGGAGCGACGGCGATTGAACGAAGGCGCGCGCGAGGTCGTGCGCAGCAACGACATCACGCGGTGGATCAGCAGGCAGGTGCAGGACATCCGGGACCTGGTGGCAGCGCCCGCTCATGCGGGTCGCGAAGCCTAAGCCCGATCGCGCGCCCAATCAGCCAGCATTTGCAGGAACGCGGGCGCGTGGCGGGGACCGTCGAGCACGAGGTCGCAGCGCGCGAAGAGGTTGGCCGGCACCTCGGGTGAGCTCACGCCGATGCACACGTGCGGGATGGGATGCGCGCTGAGCACCTCGAAGGCTTCGCGGTCGTTTTCGTCGTCGCCCATGGAGATGACGCCGCCGGGATCGACCTCCTCGAGCAGCGCGGCGAGCGCCGTGCCCTTGCCCGCAAAGGGCGTGTGGACCTCGATCACCCGGCGTCCCTGGGCGCCGGAAAGGCCTGTCGCTTTGAGCAGGGGGCGCAGCAGAGCGATTGCCTCCTCGCCGGAGATCTGCGCGGCGCGCAGGTGGACCGTGGAGCTGGCCGGCTTGATCTCGATCCTCGCGCCCGGGACGGAGCTCAAGAGCTGTGCGGCCTCAGCATTGAATCGATCCAGGGCCCGCTTCTCCTCAGGATTCGGCGCCGGGAGGCCGCTGTCGCCGATAAGCCGCACACCGCTCACCGGCACCAGCCGCGACAGCTCAGTGCTGGTGCGGCTGCTGAGAACCACGACCTGCCTGAGCATCTGAGCAAGGCGCCGCAGGGCGTCGAGCGCATCGGCCACCGCGACGGTCTGGGCGGGATCGGGACCTATGTCCGCCAGGGTCCCATCGAAATCCGTCACGAGCAGGATCTCTTGCGGGGAAATGCCCGAGACCGGCGATTTCCGCCAGACATCCTCGATCTCTTCGAGCTCGGCCCTCACCGCCCTAAGTTAGATCTGCGGCTGGTGACGGCGCACGATCCCCGCGAGCTCCGAGCTCGGCGGCAGCGTGCCGAACGATCGGCCTCCGTTCGAGTCGAGACGCGATGCGCAGAAAGCCTCGGCGACCGCGGGATCGCCATGACGGACCAACAGAGACGCCTGCAGGGCGACCGCCATCAGCTCTACGACCCTCCGCGCGCGAGACTCGGCGTCTGTCTGGTCCGACAGCTGGCGCTTGAGCTCGTCGACCGCATCGTCAAGCCTCGGATCCGATCCGCGGGCCTCTTCGACCTCGTTCACGAATGCCGTCAGCGCCTCCGGCTCGCGAACCATCGCGCGGAGCACGTCCAGGGCGTTGACGTTTCCCGATCCTTCCCAGATCGAGTTGAGCGGCGCCTCGCGATACAGGCGCGGCATGATCGATTCCTCGACGTAGCCATTGCCGCCATGACATTCGAGCGCCTCGGCCACGACCGCGATCGCCCGCTTGCACGTCCAGTACTTCGCGACCGCGAGCGCCAGGCGCTTGAAAGCTGCTTGCTCGGGATCGGAGACGCGGTCGAACGCGCCGGCCAATCGCATCATCAGCAGCGTGGTCGCCTCCGACTCCACCGCGAGGTCGGCGAGGACGTTCACCATCAGCGGCTGCTCGCTCAACAATCGCCCGAACGCGCTGCGGTGGGCGGTGTGATGGGTCGCCTGCGCGACCGCCTGGCGCATCAGCGCGGCCGAGCCGATGACGCAGTCGAGGCGCGTGTGGTTGACCATGTCGATGATCGTCCGCACCCCTCTTCCCTCCTCGCCGACCATCACCGCCCAGGCGCCATCCAGCTCGATTTCGGCGGATGCGTTGGAGCGGTTGCCGAGCTTGTCCTTGAGGCGCTGGATGTGGAAGCCGTTGCGCGCACCGTCGTCGAGGACGCGCGGCAGCAGGAAGCAGGAAAGGCCGCCCGGCGCCTGCGCGAGGACCAGGAACGCATCGCACATCGGCGCGGAGCAGAACCATTTGTGGCCCGTGAGCACATGCTCGCCATCGGCACCAGTGGGAACAGCTCGGGTCGTATTGGCGCGGACATCCGAGCCGCCCTGCTTCTCCGTCATCGCCATCCCCACCAGCACGCCACGCTTGCTTGCAGGAGGCCGCAATCCCGGGTCGTAGTCGAGCGCTGTGATGAGCGGCTCCCACCGCGCGGCGAGCTCCGGTTCCTTGCGCAGCGCGGGGATCGCGGCATAGGTCATCGAGACCGGGCACCCGTGCCCGCCCTCGACCTGCGACCACACGTAGAAGGCGGCCGCCCGAGCCGCATGCGCGCCCGCGCGCGGCTCGCGCCAGGGCAAGGCGTGGAGCCCGTGGCCGATCGCGACCTCCATCAGGCGGTGCCACGCAGGATGAAACTCGACCTCATCGATGCGGTTGCCGAAGCGGTCGTGGGTATGGAGCTGCGGCGCGTTCGAGTTGGCCTGGAAGCCCCAGGCGATCGCCTCCTCGGTCCCGCCGAGATGGCCGAGCTCGTGAACCATGTGGTGCGCCCACCAGGCGCCTTCGCGCTCGAGCGACTCGCGCAAGGGCAGGTCGGATTCGAAGAGGTTGTAGTTGACGAGCGGCGGCGGCTGGTTGAACGCTCGGTCCATGTTCGCTTCAGGCTACTCGTCCGTCTATGCGTGGCGGTGAGGAGCACGCTTTAACAAATCCATATAAGATGGATGCATGAAAGGCAGGAGCGTTCCAATTGGCCAGGCCCGACCGAGACTGACCGAGATCCTGGAAACAGCTCAGCGAGAGCCGGTGACCATCACAAAGGACGGCGTACCCGCGGCGGTGGTCGTCTCTCCCGAGGACTATGAGAGTTTGGTCGCAACGATTGAGCTGCTCCGAAACCCAGAGGCGCGCGAAAGATTGCGCGAATTCGAGGAGCAGGGCAAGCAAGGGCTCCTTGAATTCGTAAGTGGCGAGGAGGCGGAGCGGCGTCTGCTTGCCTGAAGTCAAGTGGAGTCGCAACGCACTCGGCTACGCCCTCGAGCTAAGTGCAAAGAATCGGAAGCGGCTAGCGAGTTCGACACGGCATTTGCAAAAGTTCCCCCGCCTTGGTACCGCTCTGCTCGGGCCATTCGAGGGAAAGCGTCGGCTTGTCGTCGGTCCATTCAGCGTCGTGTATGAGTACCGCGAGGAAACCAATGAGGTGTTGGTGCTCTTCATCGTTTACGGCGGCCTTGGCTAGGTGATCGTCCCCACCCCGGGCCCGCAAGCGGGACGCGACCTCCCCACACGGTAGGGAGGCGAACTAACCAATTTCGTCTGTGACCTCTGCCACCAGGCGGAGCTGCTGCTGACGCTCCTCGGGATCGAATGTCATCGGCGAGACGATCAGGGTTTCCACGCCGGCGTCCCGGAATGCCCGCAGCCGTTCGCGGGCGCGGTCCCTGGGTCCCGCGATGGTAGTCATGTCGATGAGCTCATCTGGGAGCGCCTCCATCGCCGCCGCCTTCTGGCCGCTGAGATAAAGGTCCTGTACCTCGCGCGCTGCGTCCTCGAACCCGTACGACGAGACGAGGCGGTTGTAGAAGTTCTGCTCGCGCGAGCCCATGCCCCCGACGTACAGGGCCAGCACCGGCCGCATGGCGTCCCGCGCGCTCGCGACATCGTCGCTGATCAGAACGTTGACCTGTGGGCAGATTCGGAAATCGTCAAGCTTGCGTCCCGCCCGAGCCGCGCCTTCCTCGAGCGGCACGCGAAGCTTGGAGACGTGCTCGGGCGAGAAGAACACCGGCAGCCAGCCATCCGCGATCTCGCCGGCCAGAGCGACATTCTTGGGGCCGAGCACAGCCAGGTAGATTGGAATGTTTTCCTGGACAGGCCGAATGGTGAGCTTGAGGACCTTGCCGGGCCCGTCGGGCAGCGGAAGGTCGAGCGTCTCCCCGTGGTACTCGACCTTCTTGTGGGCGAGCGCCATGCGCACGACCGCGACGTAATCGCGCGTCCGCTCGACCTGATGAGGAAAGCGCACCCCGTGCCAGCCCTCGGAGACCTGCGGGCCCGAGGTGCCGAGGCCGAGCAGCATGCGCCCATTGGAGATCTGGTCGATGGTCGCGGCCGTCATGGCCGTCATCGCGGCGCTGCGGGCAGGGATCTGGAAAATGCCCGCGCCGAGCTTGATGCGGCTCGTGCCGGCGGCGAGCCAGGCCAGCACTGAGGCGGCGTCGGAGCCATACGCCTCGGCCGCCCAGATGGAGTCGTAGCCGAGATCTTCCGCGGTGCGTGCGATCTCGAGTTGCTGGGCCGCGGTTACCCCCATGCCCCAGTAGCCGACGCTGATCCCGAGCTTCACAAAACCCTTCCTTGCCGCCGAATCCAGTCGACCCGAATCGAGTGTATTGTCGTCTGGGGGGTCGCTTACGGACCCCAGGAGGTGCACATGGATTATCAGGGTCCTGGGTTCGTCGGATTTCACATGCTCTGGGTCCTACCACTGTTCCTGCTCTTGGTGGCGGGTGTGGCGGTTCTCGCCATATGGGCCATCAGGGAGTCAGCGCGGCCGCACCCCATCGGTCCCCCACGCATGCCTATGGACCAGATGGCGACCCAGACGCAGCGTGAGACACCGCTCGAGATCCTGGCCCGCCGCTTCGCATCTGGCGAGATCACGGCCGAGGAGTACGAGCGCGCTCGGGACCTGCTCGGAGGCGGCCCGAAGACCTAGAGCGATTTCGCCGGCCTGATCAGTGCCCGGTGACGAGCAGGAAGATCAGGAATGCGTTCAGGCTGAGGATCACGCCGACCACGAGGGTCGCGAGCCACGTGGTCGACACCCGGTTCACCAGCGTGCCCATCAAGTCGCGGTCGCGGCAGAACAAGAGCAGAGGGATAAGCGCAAACGGGATCCCAAATGACAGCACGACCTGGCTGAGCACGAGCGCGCGTGTGGGATCGAGGCCGACCGCGATCACGATCAGCGCCGGGGCCATGGTGATGGCCCGCCGCAGGAAGAGCGGAATCCGGCGATGGATGAAGCCCTGCATCACGATCTGACCGGCCAGCGTGCCGACCGACGAGGACGAGAGACCCGAAGCCAGCAGGCCCAGCCCGAAGAAGATGTCGGCCCCATGGTCGAGCGAGCCGCCCAGCGCATGGAATGCATCGTCGAGGCTCTGGACGTGGATGTTGTGCGCGTGCAGCGCAGCTGCCGCGATCGTCAGCATCGCGATGTTGATGACACCAGCGAGGCCCATCGCGATGATCACGTCCCACTTCTCGAAGTTGAAAATCTTCTTCTGCTCCGCATCTGTCGCGCCGACGACCCGCCGCTGCGTGAGGGCCGAGTGCAGGTAAATCACATGCGGCATCACCGTCGCCCCGAGGATGCCCACGCCCAGCAGGACGCTCTCGGTGCCGTCGAACCGCGGCACGAGGAGGCCGGTCGCAACCGCGCCGACCGAGGGCCGCGCCAGGACGACCTCGAAGGCGAATGCGGCCACGATCACGCCGACCAGCGCTGTAATCACGGCCTCGAAGCCGCGAAAACCGCGCGACTGCAGTGACAGGATCCCGAACGCGGCGAACGCCGTGATGATGCCCGCCGTGAATAGCGGGATGGCCGGAAAAATTAGATGGATGCCGATGGCGGCGCCGATGAACTCGGCGAGGTCGGTGGCCATCGCGATGACCTCGGCCTGGACCCAGAGCCCGACCACGACCGGATAGGGAAACTTCAGGCGGCACACCTCGGCCAGGTTCAGGCCGGTGGCGATGCCGAGCTTCGCGCTCATGGACTGGACGAGCATCGCCATGAGGTTGGCCGCGAGGACGACCCACAGCAGCATGTAGCCGAACTGCGCGCCGCCCGCCATGTTGGTCGCGAAATTGCCGGGGTCGACATAAGCCACGGCGGCGACGAACGCCGGCCCGAGGAACGGCAGCAGGGCGCGGAGCCCGTGGGTCTGGCCGGACAGCGCCTTCTCGGCGGCGCGGAGGACACGCTCTTCGCCTGGCAGGGCGACCACTGCGGGCGCGGCCCTTACCAGCTGCTTGGCCGGCGGTTTCTCTCTGACGGGTCGGGGCGCCAGCTTGGCCAAGCGCTAGTGCCGCCCGACGAACATGGCCCGGGCCAGCCCGAGTGGAACACTCACCCGTCGGCCTTTGATCCGGACCTCGATCGGGCCTTCGTACTCGCTCGGCGCGACCACCTCGATGTGCGTGCCGGGTAAAAGGCCTCGGCGATCCAGCTCGCGGAGCTTGGCGGGATCATCGTCCGAAACGACCTGGACGATCACCTTCTCGCCGGCGCGACATTCGGTCAAGGCGCGATCGCTGGGCGGCCGCACCTTGCCGGTCAGGCTCGGGATCGCGTGGCCGTGCGGATCCAGCTCGGGCCGGCCGAGGAGCTCGAAGATGCGCTGCTCCATCCGCTCCGAGATCACATGCTCGAGACGCTCTGCCTCTTCGTGGACCTCGTCCCACCTGTAGCCGAGCACCTGGACAAGGAACATCTCAAGGAGGCGGTGGTGGCGCACGAGCTCGAGGGCGACCTTCCTGCCTTCGCGCGTCAGCTGCTGCCCGCGGTATCGGTCGTGCTCGACGAGGCCCTGGGCGACCAGCCGCGTGACCATCTCGCTGACCGAGGGCGAGGAGATGCCGAGGCGCTGGGCCAGGTCGCGCGTGGGCACGGGACGCGTGTCGCCGTGCAGGTGGTACAGGGCCTTGAGGTAATCCTCCTGGGATTGGGTGAAGGCGCTGCGTCGGGCGACCTCGACCACGGCCTAGGCCATCCTAAGTATTCGTGTCGATATGCCTATCACAAAGTGTAGGTTAGCCTAACTTTGCTCCGCGACGCAACGAGTTACCTAAGTTTGGCTTTCGAGAACTCCTTACTCCCCACACCGCCGGTGCCCTTCGGGCACGGGCGGAGCTCCCCACAAGGTGGGGAGCTCAAGCGCAGGAGCCCGTGGAGACCGACGCGGGATTGTAGGTCACGCCCACGTTTGGCTTGACCGTGATGTTGCTGGCGGACGTGAAGACGACCACGTAATCGGCGCAGCCCTCCGCTCCGTGGAAGTCGTAATTCACGGTGGTCACATCGGTCCAAGTCCCGGCAGGGGAGCCCGAATGGTGCATGCACCAATGCGTGCTGCCGGCGCCGTTCTGGACACAATCGATCGCCTTGACGAAATCCTCCAGCGTGAGGATGCTGATCGACATCGGCCCGGTCGATGTGGCGCGCAGGTGGTAGGTGAAGGTGTCCGGGGCGCCGCCGGCGAGGTACCAGTTCGGGCCGTTGATCTGCTGCGGCACGTTCCAGATCGTCAGGTTCGGGTGCTCCAGCTCTGCCCGCACGGTGGCCAGCTCCCCGAGCGTGGCCGAGAGGTTCGTCTGCGTGGTGAGCAGCTGCGCCTGCAGCTGCTTGCTCTGGCTCTTCAGCGCCTGGTTCTGGCTGTTGAGCTGATTGGCGGCGTTCTGAGCGTTGGTGTCATCCAGATAAAGGAGCGCAAGTCCGCCCAATGTGAAGAGGAGCGCCGCTGCAAGAGCGGCAGTCCAGAGGCGGGGTCCCAGGTCCCTCGAGAACCTGACGGGACGGGGCGGACGGGGCGCCGGCCGCGGCGGCACCGGCCAGGGCGTGGCGTCGAAAACGGGTGGCGGCGGGGCCTCCGGAGCCGCCTCGAGCGCCGGCGGAGCGCCATTGGTCACAGGCTCGGCGCCGTGGCCCGGCTGGGTATCTGAAACGGTCTCGTCCATATGGCTACGGGGTCATCATCCCACCATCACACTTGCCCAGGCCGCGGCCAGGCGCCCAGGACCGAGGCGATCGAGGACGCTGTTTCCGTTTGAGTGGCGATGCTGTAGATGAACCGGTTCTGATCAGGCTGGATGGCGGGGCCGATGCCGCAGTTGGCGCCGCAGGGC
>WNEZ01001962.1_pt1 | contig 17456 bp, 20 predicted proteins | sample 5400521 | NCBI WGS metagenome assembly WNEZ01 (sample SAMN13153339, study PRJNA577476) | soil metagenome | isolation source: 120 cm saprolite under Douglas fir tree site 2 hole 1 replicate 1 | place: USA:California | collected 2015-04-18
GTGTACAAGCACGGCGGAACCGGGGACAAGGAAGACCGCGACCTCGAGCCGGTGAATTTCCACGTGACGGTGACTTTCGCGGAGGAGGGCGGCAAGACGCGTCTCGGCATGCGCTCGGTATTCCCGTCCGCCAAGGCGCGCGACTACGTGGTCAAGAACTACGGAGCTGTCGAGGGGATGCACCAGACTCTGGCACGCCTCGGAGAGTACTTGGCGAAGGAGGTGTCGTCGTGAGCACGGACCGCCGGTCGTTCCTGAAATCGGTCGCGGCTTCTGCGGCGTTCGCCGCACCCGCACCCGCGGTCGTGCTCGCGCAGTCGCCGCAGACTGCCGCCAGGCCGCCCTCAGGCAAAGGCGGATTGTCCAGGACGCGGCTCGCCCGCATGCACGAGGCCATGGCCCGCCATGTCGAGCGCGGCCGGATGCCCGGACTCGTGACGCTCGTCAGCCGGCGCGGCGAGACGCACGTCGATGCGATCGGCGTGAAGGCCTTCGGCGGCAAGGACCCGATGCGGCGCGACACGATTTTCCGCATCGCATCGATCACCAAGCCCATCACGGCCGCGGCCGCGATGATCCTCGTCGAAGAAGCGAAGCTGCGGCTGGACGATCCGGTCGACCCCTTGCTGCCTGAGCTTGCCAACCGCAAGGTCCTCAGGCGCATCGACAGCCCGCTGGAGGACACCGTGCCCGCCAAGCGCGCGATCACGCTGCGCGACCTGCTCACGTTTCGCCTCGGCATCGGCGCGGTGATGGTTTATCCCGAGAAGCACCCGATCCAGAAGGCGATGTCCGAGGCGGGCGTCTCGCCCTCGGCAGCCTTGCCGGCGTTTGCATCCGACGAATTGATGAGGCGCTTCGGCAGCCTGCCGCTCGCGCACCAGCCGGGCGATAAGTGGATGTACAACAGCGGCTCCGACATCCTGGGCATCCTGATTTCGCGCGCGACGGGCAAGACTCTGGAGAACTTCCTGCGCGAGCGCATCTTCGCGCCGCTCGGCATGAAGGATACCGCGTTCAGCGTGCCCGAGACCAAGCTCGACCGCATCGCGACCGCCTACCAGACGGATTTCGCGACCGGCAAGACCGCGCTCTTCGACGAGGCGCGCGGCGGCCGCTTCGCACGGCCTCCCGTCTTCGAGTCAGGCGCAGGCGGCCTCGTCTCGACGGTCGACGACTTCCTCGCTTTCGGCAGGATGATGCTCGCCAAGGGCGTGCACGGCCGCGCGCGCATTCTCTCGCGGCCCTCGGTCGAGCTGATGACGGCCGACCACATCAGCGCGGAACAAAAAGCGGCGTCCGATTTCTTCCCCGGCTTCTGGGACGACCGCGGCTGGGGCTTCGGCATGGCCATCGTCACCCGGCGCGACGATCTGGCGCGCTCGGTCGGAACCTACGGCTGGGACGGCGGCTACGGAACGTCGTGGTACGCCGACCCCAGGGAGGACATGACCGGCATCCTCATGACCCAGCGCGTCTGGGAGTCGCCGGTTACCCCCGCGGTCAACCGCGATTTCTGGACCTCGGCCTACCAGGCGATAGACGATTGAAAGAAGTTCGTTCAACCTGTCGACTCTGACCGGTCTCGTTCGTCGTATGGTCAGAGCGAGGTTTTCCATCCGGTCGAAACCGCCCGGAGGCCCGGCTCCCAACCCAATGGAGAAATTTCTATGCGATTCATGGTGATGGTCAAGGCCACCAAGGACTCGGAAGCGGGAGTCCTCCCCGACGAGAAGCTCCTCGCCGAAATGGGGAAATTCAACGAAGAGCTGGTGAAAGCTGGCGTGATGCTCGCGGGCGAGGGGCTCCAGGCGAGTTCCAAGGGCGCGCGCGTCAGGTTCTCGGGCACGAAGCGCACCGTGATCGACGGGCCCTTCGCCGAGACGAAAGAGCTGATCGCCGGTTTCTGGCTTTGGCAGGTGAAGTCCAAGGCGGAGGCGATCGAATGGGTCAAGCGCTGCCCCAATCCCTTCAAAGGAGAGTCCGAGATCGAGATCCGCCAGGTGTTCGAGGCGGAGGACTTCGGCGCCGAGTTCACGCCCGAGCTCAGAGAGCAGGAAGAGCGCATGCGCGCGCAGATCGCCGCGAAGAAGAAATAGCCGCGGCGCCGAAGGAGAACAGCCGTGACAAGCCGCATAGACGCCCGCAAGCGCTGGGTGGCGCTCATCGTCCTCTGCCTGGGGGAGCTGATGATCGTCCTCGACACGACGATCGTGAACGTCGCCCTGCCCTCGATCCGGGAAGCTCTGCTCTTTACGGAGACTTCGCTTGTCTGGGTGGTGAACGCGTACATGCTCACCTACGGGGGCTTCTTGCTCCTCGGCGGACGGCTGGGCGATCTCTACGGCCAGCGCAGGCTGTTCCTGCTCGGCATCGTGCTCTTCACGCTCGCCTCGCTCGCGTGCGGCGTGTCGACCTCCCAGGGGCTGCTGGTCGTGGCGAGGGCGGTGCAGGGGCTGGGAGGCGCCGTCGTGTCGGCGATCGCGCTCTCCCTCATCATGAATCTGTTCAGCGAGCCGGCCGACCGCGCGAGAGCGATGGGTATCTTCGGCTTCGTTTGCGCCGGCGGCGGAAGCATCGGCGTGCTGCTCGGCGGCTTGCTGACGAGCGCGCTCAGCTGGCACTGGATCTTCCTTGTCAATCTGCCGATCGGCGCTGCCGTCTACGCGCTCACCGTGGTCCTGCTGCGGGAAACCCGCGCGCCGGCCGCCGCCGCGCGCCTCGACGTCGGCGGCGCGGTGACGGTGACGACGTCGCTGATGCTGGCGGTCTACGCGGTCGTGAACGGCAACGAGGCCGGTTGGACTTCCACGCAGACGCTTGGGCTTCTCGCCGCCGCAGCGGTGCTGCTCGCTCTGTTCCTCGCAATCGAAGCAAGGGTCCGCGACCCGCTGATGCCTCTGCGCCTGTTCCGACTGCGAAACGTCGCGACGGTCAACGTCGTCGGCATTCTCTGGTCTGCGGCGATGTTTGCGTGGTTCTTCGTCTCGGCGCTTTACCTCCAACTCGTGCTTGGCTACAGCGCGATGCAGGTAGGCCTCGCTTTTCTTCCTGCCAACCTCATCATGGCGGCCTTTTCGCTCGGAATCTCGGCGAGGATGGTCATGCGCTTCGGTATCCGCGTGCCGCTCGCGGCCGGCCTTGCACTCACGGCCGCAGGACTCGCGCTCTTCGCCCTGGCGCCGGTCGAGGGCAGCTTCGCCTTGCACGTGCTCCCCGGCATGACGCTGCTCGGTATCGGCTGCGGCATGGCCATGAACCCGGTGCTGCTCGCCGCGATGAGCGACGTGCCCCAGACCGAATCCGGCCTCGCCTCGGGAGTGGTCAACACCGCGTTCATGATGGGCGGGGCGCTCGGCCTCGCGGTCCTCGCCAGCCTCGCCGACGCGCGCACAGACAAGCTGCTCGCGTTGGGAGCGGATTCGGTTGCCGCGCTCAACGGCGGCTACCACCTCGCTTTCGCCGTAGGCGCCGTCTTCGCGGCAGCGGCGGCCCTGCTCGGCGCCGCGTTGCTTCGCCCCGGAGAGCAGGCGGCGGGGTCGCGCGAAGCCGCACAAGCTTCGGCGGCAAGATCCTGAAGGATCTCGTTCGGCTGCGTGAGCCTGCCGCACTGTCGCAAGATCGTGCACCGTGTCGATTTCGCAAAGGTCCGTTCGTCGTGCTTTAGAGCGGGGTTTTCCATCCGGCCGAGACCGTCCGGAGGCCCGGCTCCTGACCACATGGAGAAATCGCGATGCGATTCATTATGATAGTCAAGGCCACAAAAGACACGGAAGCGGGCGTGATGCCCTCCGAAAAACTCATCGCCGACATGGCGAAGTACCACGAGGAGCTGCAGAAAGCCGGGGTGCTGCTCGATGCCTCCGGGCTCCAGCCGAGCTCCAAGGGCTGGCGCGTCAAGTACGCAGGGGCGAAGCGCGCCGTGATCGACGGGCCTTTCTCCGAAGCGAAGGAGCTGATCGCCGGCTACACGATCATCCAGGTGAAATCGCGTGAAGAGGCGATGGAGTGGGCGCGGCGCTTTCCCAATCCCGCCGTCGACGGCAAGGAGGGCGAGATCGAGGTCCGGCAGTTCTTCGAGCTGGAGGATTTTGGCCCCAGCGACGCGGTCGAGCGCTTTCGCGAGATGGGGGTCGGGACGAAGAAGTGATGGGGCGCTATCGTTGAGCGTGCGGCAAACCCGCCGGCGCTCGCTCCGGAAGCGGGAACAGGGTCAGGAAGCGCTTGACCGACGATTTGTCGCCCTCGACTTTCAGATCCCCGGAGCGCAAGGCTTCGGCGAGCTTGCGCCCGCCGTACACCAATGCGGCCAGCGTGTCCGGGCCGGCCGAGAGGATGGCGGCGGGCTGGTCTGCGCTGCCGCGCGCGAGCTCGAGCCGGCCGCGAGCGACCTCGGCGTGGAAACGGTCGTCGCCCAATCGCAATTCGATGCTCGCCTCGAGCCCGGCGGCGGCTTTGGAGTCGAACATCGTGCGGAACGAGAGAATGAGTGCATCGACGCTGATGGAGGGCCCTTGCGGGAAGTGGGGAGACCGGGCGGCCCAGCGGCCGAGCGCCATGATGGCGGGCTCGAGCTCCAGGCCCCAGTCGGTCAGCTCGTACACCCAGGCGCCGGCCGGCGGCGAGAGCTTCCGCCGGCGCACGACCGACGCCCGCTCCAGCTCTTCCAGCCGCTGGGTGAGAACGTTCGGGCTGATGCCGGGCAGCCCCGCCCGCAGGTCGGTGAAGCGCTTGGGGCCGAGCACCAGCTCGCGCACGACGAGCAGGGCCCAGCGCTCGCCGATGAGGTCGAGCGCATGCGCCGCCGCACATCCGTCGTCGTAGCTGCGTTTGCTTGCCTTGCTTGACATAGCGGGCAGTTTACCACATAGTCCTAATGTATGTCTTAATAGTCGCTATTTAGGACTAAATGATTTAGGCTGCAATTTTCAACGACCCTCAAAAGGAACCGCCATGCCCGATGCCTACCTGTTCTTCAACGGCGACTGCGCCGACGCGATGCGCTTCTACGAACGCACACTGGGCGGCAAGCTCGAAGTCATGATGACGCACGCCGAGTCGCCCATGGCAGCCCAGACGCCGCCCGGCAGCGCCGACCGGATCCTGCACGCGCGCCTCGTCATCGACGGCCGCATGCTGATGGCGTCCGATGCGATGGCCGGCCAGCCCTACCAGGGGATGAATGGGTTTTCGCTGTCGCTGGTCTACCCGAAGGTCGCCGATGCGAAGCGGGTATTCGACGCCTTGGCCAAGAGTGGCAAGGTGACCATGCCGTTCCAGAAAACCTTCTGGGTCGAGGCTTTCGGCATGCTGGTCGACCGCTTCGGCACGCCCTGGATGGTCAACGGCGGCAAGGCGAGCGCCTGAAAGGAGAATTCCATGAGCGCCAACAGCGGCCCCGGATACAAGAAGTATCCGACCCATCGCATCACGACGAAACCGGCGGGCGTGCGCGTGCAAGTGAAGCTCGACGGCGAGGTCATCGCCGACACCCGCGACGCGATCAAGCTCGAGGAGAGCGACCATCCCGCCGTCTACTACATCCCGCGCAAAGACGTGAAGATGGACCGGCTCGTCCGCTCGAAGCATCAAACGGTATGCCCCTTCAAGGGCACCGCGTCGTACTACTCCCTTAAGAACGGCGCGGAGAACGCGGTCTGGACGTATGAGACGCCTTACGAGGAGGTGAGCGCGATCGAGGGGCGGCTCGCTTTCTACCCCGACAAGTTCGATTCGATCGACGCGGCCTAAGGGAGCCGATCATGTTGAGAGCCGCGCCGATCCGCGCTTACATCCCGGTTGCCGACCTCCCGCGGGCGAGGAATTTCTACGAGAAGACCCTCGGGCTTGCGCCCAAGGAGGAGTACGCCGGCGGCGTGATCTACGAATGCGGCGGCGCCGAAGTCTTCATGTATCCGACGAAAAACTCGGGCACCTCCAAAGCCAGCCAGGCCTTCTGGCAGGTGCGCGACGTCGAGGCCGAGGTGGCCGAGCTCAAGGCCCGGGGCGTGGTGTTCGAGGAATACGACATGCCGGGGATCAGGATGAAGAACAGCATCGCCACCGGCGGCGGCGCGAAGACCGCCTGGTTCAAGGACACCGAAGGAAATATTCTGGCAGTCAGCCAACGCCTCTGAAAAAGGATCATGCCGAAACCCAAGTAGCAGCAGTTTCCGTGTGGCTTCATCAACTCAACCTCAAGGAGGTCTTTTATGGCCAGCTATGTCGATGGGTTCGTTGTTCCGGTCCCCAAAAAGAAAATCGAAGCCTATCGCCGCATGGCGCTCAAATCCGGCAAGATCTGGCGCGAGCATGGGGCGCTCCAGTACCGGGAATGCATCGCCGACGACGTGAAATGGGGCAAGCGAACCTCGTTCCCGCGGAGCGTCAAGCTCAAGGCCGGCGAGGTGGTCTGGTTTTCGTGGATCGTATACAAGTCGCGCAAGCACCGCGACCGCGTGAATAAAAAGGTGATGAAGGATCCGCGCCTGGCCGGCATGATGGACCTCAAGGCGCTGCCTTTCGACGCCAAGCGCATGATCTACGGCGGCTTCAAGGTCGTGGTGGGTTTCTGAGAAGCGACATTTCAACCCTTGGAGAGATCAATGTTCAAGAAAATCGCCATCGTCGTCGCCGTCCTGATCGCCGCGCTTCTCGTTTTTGCCGCGACCAGCCCCGACAGTTTCCGCGTCCAGCGCGCGGCAAGCGTCAAGGCTCCGCCGGAGAAGGTCTTCGCCCTGCTCAACGACTTTCAGCGCTGGGAGGCCTGGTCGCCCTGGGAGAAAAAAGACCCGGCGATGAAAAGGACCTTCAGCGTCGTAACCAGCGGGAAGGGCGCGCAGTACGCGTGGGAAGGCAACAAGGACGTCGGCCAGGGTCGCATGGAAATCGCGGAGTCGGTTCCGCCTTCCAAGGTCGCGATCAAGCTGGATTTCGTCAAGCCGTTCGAAGCCCACAACACGGTCGAGTTCACGCTCGAGCCCAAAGGCGAGGCAACGAACGTCACCTGGGCCATGCAGGGCGACACGCCCTACCTCGCGAAGATCATCCACGTGTTCATCGACATGGACAAGATGGTCGGCAAAGACTTCGAGGCGGGTCTGGCCAACCTGAAAGCCGCGGCCGAAAAGTAAACGAATGTCCGTCCCCCGTGTCGATTTAGCCCGGCCTCGTTCGTCGTATAGTTAGAGCGAGGCCAGAGGGCCGGTCGGGTCCGTCCGGAAACCCGCTCGCGAACCTCAAGGAGGCGGGAACATGCGATTCATGATGCTCGTAATACCCAAGGGCTACGACAAGGCCAAAGCCGGCGCCATGCCGGACGCCGAGATCGTCGCGGCGATGACGAAGTACAACGAATCCCTGCAGAAGGCCGGCGTGCTGCTCTCGCTCGACGGTTTGCACCCGCCCTCGATGGGTGCGCGCGTGTCGTTCGCCGGAGGCAAGGCCAAGGTGACCGACGGTCCCTTCGCCGAGGCGAAGGAAGTGCTCGGCGGCTACTGGATGATCCAGGTGAAGTCGAAGGAAGAGGCGATCGCGTGGGCCAAGCATTGCCCGATGCCCGACGGCGACATCGTCGAAGTCCGCCAGGTGCAGGAGTTCGAGGATTTTCCGCCCGAGGTCCAGAAGGCGGCAGGCAACGAGCCCGAGTTGCGCAAGCGACTCGAGCGGCGCAAGGGCAAGTGATCCGGGCTGGCGCGGCGCGCATCCGGCGCCGAAGAAAAGGGCGCGATCGCCATGGCCGCTTCTGCAACGCATGCCGCGATCGATGCGGTCTGGAGGATCGAGTCGGCGAAGGTCATCGCCAGCGTCGCGCGGATGGTGCGCGACGTCGGCCTCGCCGAGGAGCTCGCGCAGGACGCTCTCCTCGCCGCGCTCGAGACCTGGCCCGGGACGGGCGTCCCCGACAATCCGGGCGCCTGGCTGACGGCCGCCGCCAAGAACCGCGCGCTCGATCATTTCCGGCGCGACAAGTTGCTCGAGCGCAAGCACCAGGAGCTCGCAGGCGAGATGGAGCTCGAGCAGGAGATCGCGGCGGCGGATCTCGAGGCCGCCCTGATCGACCAGTTGGACGACGACATCGGCGACGATCTGCTGCGGCTGGTGTTCGTCGCCTGCCACCCGGTACTCTCCACCGAGGCGCGCGTCGCGCTCACGCTGCGCCTGCTCGGGGGTCTTACCACCGACGAGATCGCGCGCGCCTTTCTCGTGCCGGAGCCGACCGTCGCCCAGCGCATCGTCCGCGCCAAGCGCACGCTCGCCGAGACGCGCGTCCCCTTCGAAGTCCCGCGCAAGGAAGATCGCGCCGCGCGCTTCGCGTCGGTGCTCGAAGTCATCTATCTGGTTTTCAATGAAGGTTATTCGGCAACCGCGGGCGAGGACTGGATACGGCCCGCGCTGTGCGAGGAGGCGCTGCGCCTCGGCCGTATCGTGGCCGAGCTTGTTCCCAAGGAGCCGGAAGTCCATGGTTTGGTCGCGCTTATGGAGATCCAGGCCTCGCGCTCAGGCGCCCGCATCGGCCCGTCGGGAGAGCCTGTCCTGTTACTCGATCAGGACCGCGCACGCTGGGATCACCTGCTCGTGCGCCTCGGTCTCGCGGCTCTCGAGCGTGCCGAACAACTCGATGGCAGGCTCGGGCCTTACGCGCTCCAGGCCGCGATCGCCGCCTGTCACGCGCGGGCGCGTACCGCGGCGGAGACCGACTGGGTGCGCATCGCCGCGCTCTACGATGCGCTCGCCCAGACCGCGCCGTCCCCCGTAGTGGAGCTGAATCGCGCGGTCGCGGTCGCGATGGCTTTCGGCCCTGCGGAAGGCCTGGCACTCGTCGATGCGCTCGTCTCCGAGCCGGCTCTCAGGGGATATCACCTCCTGCCGGCCGTGCGCGGCGATTTCCTCGCCAAGCTCGGCCGCCACGACGAGGCGCGCGCGGAGTTCGAGCGCGCGGCATCGCTCACCCAAAACGCGCGCGAGAAGAAGCTGCTCCTCGACCGCGCCGGAGCGTCGAATCACAAGTTGCGCGTGGTCAAGTAGGCTAGTCGTCGAGCGAGATGTTGCGCTCGCGGGCGAGCGCGCTCCAGCGCGCGATGTCCGCCTGTATGAAGCTTCCGAACTGATCGGGCGTCATCGGCATCGGCTCGATCGCTTCGCCCGAGAGGCGCTCGCGCAGCGCAGGCGCGGCGATCGCCTTGTTGATTTCGGCGTTGAGCTTCCTCGTGATCTCCGCGGGCAGCTTCGCCGGGCCCACGATCCCGTACCACTGCACGCCGTCGAACCCCTTGAACCCCGATTCCTCGAAGGTGGGCACGTCGGGCACCAGAGGGTGGCGCTTCAAGCCGGTGATCGCGAGGGGCTTCAGCTTCCCGGCGCGGATATGCGGCAGCGCCGCGGCGAGCCCCGGCATCAGCACCTGGATCTGCCCGCCCAGCATGTCGGTGATCGCCGGACCGATGCCGCGGTAGTGACCGTACACCGCGTCGAAGCCCGCGGCGGCCCTGAACTGCTCGAGCGCGAGGTGGTTGAGCAGGCCGATCCCGCCCGTGCCGTAGTTCAGCTTTGCCGGATTCTTCTTCGCGTAGTCGATGAAGCCGGCGAGCTCGGAGACCGGGAGCGAAGGAATGACGACCAGGATATTGGGCGTGCCGCCGACCATCGCGATCGGTGTGAAGTCCTTCACGGCGTCGTACGGGAGCTTGCGCACGGCGGGATTGGTGCCGTGAGTACCCACGTAGCCCACCATCAGCATGTAGCCGTCGGGCGCTGCGCGCGCTGTGGCCTGCGACGCGATCACGCCGCCGCCGCCCGCGACGTTCTCGACCACGAACGACTGCGCCATCGAGCGGCCGAGCTCCGCGGCGACGGTGCGGCCGATCAGATCCAGGCCGCCGCCGGGCTGGGCGGGGACGATGATCTTCACGGGCCTGGCGGGATAGGTCTGCGCCGCGCTCGGGTGCGGCAGCAGCGCGACTGCGGCGAGGAGCGAGGCGACGGCGAATGAACGCTTATTCATGACGAATTCTCCTCGGCGTTACTAAATTTTCTCCCTGCCGGACCCGGCTCAAGATCGGGCCGGGCGGAACGCGATCGACGCCGCCCCCGCCAGGAGCGAACCTGCGATGACATCCAGCGCAACGTGTTGCCGGGTCGCGATGGTGGAGTAGAGGATGCCCAGACACCACAGCACATTGCACGCGAGCAGCGCGCGCGGAGCGCGGACCGCCGTCAACTGCCTGTGGAGCACGACCGCGGCGAACATGGCGAAGGCGGCATGCAACGACGGGCAGGCGTTTCCCGACGCGTCGATCGTCTTGAGAAACTGGAGCGACGGGTAGAGTGACCAGTCGATCGCGGGATCGGGGATCTTCGTGGGCAGAACCAGGAATATCGCGAGGCCCACTACGATCATCGCAAAAGACGCCGCGCACCAGGCGGCGAGCTCCCGCGCGTCCTTGGCGAACACGGAACCCAGGGAGACGTAGACCCACAGGGAAACGTACAGAAGAAAGGACTGAGGGAGAAACGAGACGAGGTCATCGATCCACGTGACCGGCATGACGGTCACGGTGGAAAACGGATGGCGCATCACCCAGAAATACGCGTAGAAGAAGATGGCGATCCCGCCCGTCGTCACGAGCGTCTTGAGCACCCATAGATGGGCTGCTCTCCTCCTCAGCTCGTGCTTCCAGGTCTCCGGTTCAGCCGTCGTGGCCCTGCCTTCAGGGCCTGCGCTCAGCCAGTCGATCGAAAAAGCGCGACGATGGTGCTCATCCAGGCTCACGCGTTCTCCTTGCGCTACTTTTTCATCTTGATCAGCGCGTCGTACGCATTGTCGCAACGCTCGACCTCTGCGCGGTCCGCCGCCGGGTCGACGAAAAGGATCCTGGAGCTCCGCAGCGGCGAGGCCAGTTTCTTCAACGGCGACAGATAATTCATCTTCAACATCAGCGGCTGCGCATCGCCGATCGCGTATTCGTAAAACAGCAAGGCGGCATTCGGATGAGGCGGTCTGCGCGATACGCCTATGCCGTTCGAGCGCCCGATCACCGGATCGATCGTCAACCAGTCGACGGGCGCGCCCTGCTGCCTCGCCTGCTCGATCATGTGGCCGTAGACGGCGAGTGCCAGCGGCACCTCGCCCGATACGACCATGTTGGCCAGAACCGAATTGCCGTTGCGCACCGAGAGGCCGTTGCGCGCCGCGATCTGCCGGAACAGCTCGCCGCCTTTTTCCTCGCCCAGATTCTTGAGGAGGCTGCAATACCATTCGCCGCTTTTCGCTTCCACGCCCAGCTTGCCTCTCCATCGGGCGTCGAGCAGATCGGTCCAGCGCTCGGGCAGATCCCGCTTTTTGACGGCCTCGGTGTTATAGGCCTGCACGAAAACGTTGATGAATTGCGGAGCCCAGCCGCGATGGGCGGGGAGGGTGCCTTCCAGCATTTCCTCGTGCCAGCTCGATTTGATTTCCTCCAGGAGTTTTTCCCGATAAAGCGCTTCGAGCTCCGGCGAAGAGACGCTGACCGCGTCGAAGTCCCAGCGGTTCGCTCTCTTTTCCGCGACCGTGCGCTGCAGCACCTTGGCCGAGGATGCCCGCCACGCATTGACGCGGATGCCGTAGCGCTTCTCGAAATCGGCGCGAAGGACCTTGAGCGTATCCGCGGCATTGGAGGTGTAGACGGTCACCGAGCCTTCCTTTCGAGCCGCCTGCACCAGTTGCTGATGACGCGAAGGACTCCCGTCGGATGCGAGGTCGACGAACGATTGCGCCGGTGCGAAGGGGGCCGCAACGGCCAGCAGAAACGCTGAAATCATCACGCGCGACCAAAACCGCATGGCGCCGACGGACTAGGCTGCCGCTTGCGCGGCCTGCGCCGCCCTGGAAATGCCGGCCGGAAGCGCCGCCATGTCGAGGCCGTACAGCCTGCCGACATTCGTGGCCAGCACTTTCGTCTGCGTCGCCAGAGGCAGGTGGCCCAGATCGCGCCGGATGACCTTGATCGAATTCGGCCAGGTCGAATTGGGATGGGGAAAATCGTTCGACCACATGAGGTTGTCCTGACCCCACCACTCGAGATTGCGGCCGCAGACCGAATCGTTGAAGAAGCAGGAAAAGACCTGGTTGCGGACGTACTCGCCCGGATCCTTCGTGAAAGGCGGCGGGTTCACGCCGCGGAAGCGCCGATAGTAATAATCCCACTGCTGCACCATGAAGGGGAGCCAGCCGGATTCGTTTTCCACGGTCACGAACCTGAGCCTCGGGTAGCGCTCGAGCACGCCGTAGAAAATGAAATCGAAGAGCGCGTTCGCGACGTCCATCAGTTTCAGGTTGACGCTGCCGCGGTAATGCTCGATGCCTTTTCTTTCCTTGCTGTGGTAACTGTGGCCCGTGAGGATATGCATGCTGACGGGCGCATCCAGATCCTGGGCCGCCGCCCAGAATTTGTCGTAGTGGCTGGAATGAAAAGGCAGATCCGGATGGGGCGCCTGCCAGATCAACGCGCCTCTGAGCCCCGCCTTACGGCAGCGCTCCAGCTCCTTCACTGCGTGGTCGATGTCGTACGCGGAGATCGCCGCGACGCCGACGAGGCGCTCCCGGTTGACGCTGCAATATTCGATCAGCCAGTCGTTGTAGACGCGGAAGCAGGCTTCCTGGAGCCCGGCGTCCTCGAGCGCGAAAAGCTTGAGCATCAGCGTCGGGTAGAGCACCTCTGCGCTGAGGCCGTCGACTTCCATCTCTTTGATGCGCGCGTTCGGATCGTGCCCGCCTTCGCGCTGCTGGAAGCCTTCGCCCAGCTTATGCGGCGGGAAGAGCGGCGCGGCCTCGCGGTATTTTTCCGGCACGCCCTTCTTCCACAGATCGACCGGCTCCATCACGTGGGAGTCGGCCGAAATGATGATCCCGTCGATCCCCCGGCCCTGACTTTCCATCGCGCCCACGATGCGCTACTCGAAGAACTCGCCGTCGCGAACCACCACGGGGACGCGCTTGTTCTCCTTCGAATCGCCGGGCATCGGCTCGCCGCGGATATTGAGCCGCCCGGAAGCGTCCTGTGGCCCGACCCGGCAACCGATCCGCACCAGCACCAGGGGCTCCTTGCTGGTGGCCTCGAACCAGTAGTACGCGCCGGCAGGCAGCATGATGCCCTCGTGCTTGCCGACGTCCGTGTGGCCTCCGTCCGCGTCGTAGTAGCGCGCGCTGCCCTGCAGCACGATGAAGGTGTGGTCCTCGTTGGGATGCGTGTGCAGACCGTTCTCGCCGCCCGAGGCGTAGACCTTGAGGATCGCCCACATGTTGTCGGTCCTCGCGAGCGGCGTGTTGGTGCGCCCCTTGTCGAGCATCTGGGCGCGCATCTTGAAGAACGACGGCTTCTTCGCCGTCGCCTTGTCGGCCGCACGCGCGTTGCGGCGCTTGTCGTCCTGACCGGTTGCCTGCATGGACATTGGATCTCTCCTTCGTTTCAGGGCGCGCCCCCGAGCTACCAGCGCGCGGAACATCACGATGTTAGATTAGTGCAGTGCGATACTCAAGTTTGGTCCTGTTCCTGGCGGCGCTGACAACCACCTTGCCCGCCTTTGCGCAAGATACTTCGCTCCTGCGGTATGACGGCCCGGATCGGGCGCCGAAGCTCGCCGCGGCGGCGCAAAAGGAAGGCTCGTTCACGCTCTACACGAGCTTCGCCGAAAAAGATCTGCCGCCCCTCACTGCCTCGTTCGAGAAAAAATACGGTGTCAGGGCCAACGTCTGGCGCGCCGGGTCCGAGAAGGTGCTGCAACGGACCCTGGCCGAAGCGGCGGCCAGGCGCTACGAGGTCGATGCGGTCCACTCCTCAGCGCTCGAAATGGAGACGCTGTATCGGGAGAAAATCCTGCAACCCGTCAGCTCGCCGTACTCGACGGAGCTGATCGCGGGCGCGCTTCGGCCCCACGGCGAATGGGTGGCGACCTACCTCTCGGTCTGGGTGCAGGCCTACAACACCCGCCTCGTCAAGAAGGAAGAATTGCCCAAGACTTTCGAGGATCTGCTCGATCCGAAGTGGAAGGGCCGGCTCGGCATCGAGGCCAACATCCCGGAATGGTATTCGACCGTCGTCCTCGACATGGGCGAGGAGAAGGGCATCCGGTTCTTCCGCGACCTGGTGGGGCGCAACGGCATTTCGGTGCGCACGGGGCATTCGCTGCTCAACAACATGGTCGTCGCCGGCGAAGTGCCGCTCGCGCTGACGGTCTACAACTTCATGGCCGAAGCCGCCAGGCGCAAGGGCGCGGCGCTCGACTGGTTCGTGCTGGAGCCGGCGGTCGCGCGCTTGAGCGGCATCGGCATTGCACGCCGAGCGCCGCATCCGAATGCGGCGCTCCTGTTCTACGATTTCATGCTGTCGACCGAGGCGCAGGAATTGATGGTGTCCATGGACTACGCGCCGACCCGTTCCAAGCAGCCCTCGCCGCTCGCCGGGCGGCGTTTCACGCTGATCGACCCGGCCGTCGCGCTGGACCAGAGCGACAAGTGGGCGAAGTCCTTCGAGGAGGTGATACTCAAGCGGGGTGGCCGGTGATGAAGCGCGTTTTCATTGCGCTCGCGTTCGCCATGTCGGCGGCGGCTCACACCGCGCATTCCCAAACGCTGCAAAAGCTCGCCGCGTATCAGGGCGAAGACCGGCAGCAACGCCTGGTGGAAGGGGCGAGGAAGGAAGGCTCGCTTCTTTTTTATGCTACGTTCCCGGTCGAATACGCCGATCAGCTGATCGGGCCGTTCAGGAGCAAATACGGCATCAAGGTCGACCTCTGGCGCGCCCGCTCCGAAATCGTCCTGCGCAAGGTCATCGCCGAGGCGCGCGCGGGCGGTCCCAGCGCCGACGTGATCGCCATCATTTCGCCTCAGCAGGAAGCGCTGCGACGCGAGAATCTGCTGCAGGAAATCCGTTCTCCGTATCACAAAGACCTGGCCCCTGCCGCCGTGCCGGCGCACCGTGAATGGGTCGCGACCCTGCACCACGTGTTCGTGCAGGCCTACAACACCGACAAGGTCAGGAAGGAAGACCTCCCCAAGACGTATCGAGACCTGCTGGCGCCCAGGTGGAAAGGGAAACTCGCGATCGAAGGCGACGATCACGAATGGATGTCGTCGGTGATCGCGGACATGGGCGAAGCAGCGGGCGTCAAGTTCTTCCGCGACCTCGTCGCGAGCAACGGGCTCTCGGTCCGCAGCGGCCATCCCTTGCTGACGAACCTGGTCGCCTCGGGCGAAGTGCCGCTCGCGCTGACCGTCTATCAATACAGCGTGGAGCAGGCGAAGAAGAAGGGCTCGCCGATCGACTGGTTCGTGATCGAGCCCGCGGTGAGCATCACCAACGCGATCGGCGTCGCGAGGAGGGCGCCGCACCCGCACGCAGCGTTGCTCTTCTACGACTACGTCATCGGTGCGGAAGGACAGCGCATGCTGGCAAGAATCGGCTACGTCCCGACTCACGTGAAGGTCGAATGGCCGGTCAAAGGCGTCAAGCTCAAATTTCTCGACGCCGCGACCTTGCTCGACGAGCAGGAAAAATCGTTCGGACTGTTCGAGCAGATCATACTCAAGGGCGCTGGCCGCTAGTTGAAGCTGGGTTTTCGGTTGAGGTAGTACTTCCGCATCTCCGGACGGAAGCGCTCCATCATTTCGCGGTTCAGATCGAGCGGCGGCTTCGCCTCCACGGGCAGGAGCGAGAAATACTGCGTGTCGCGAATATCCTGCTGAAACTGCTCTTTCGCTTTTGCGAGGAGCCCCGGCGAGGTGAGCAGATCGAGGAGACTCGCGGCGAGCGCTTTCGCTCCCGCGACTTCACCTTTGTGCGCGATGGTGCCGATCGGCGTCACCGCGGCCTGCCAGTTGTGGTAGTTCACGCCTGGCACGCTCGCGGGGAAGTTCAGGCTGCCCGACGGCACGTTCCAGGTGACGTCGCCGCTGTCGTTCGAGGCGAAAGACTGTGGCCGGGCGCCGAATTTCACCGGGGCGGTGTTGAGGCCGAGGGCTTTGAGGCCAAGCGCGGTCTGGAATTCCCTTGCGAATTTTTCTTCGGCCTCGCTCCACTTGGGATTGCCCACCAGCTCGATATTTTTCTGGATCGCTTCGGCAAGGACCCGATTGCCCAGTTGCGGCCAGGCGGAGGCCACGATTTCCATTTCCATGGTCGTGCTAGTCATCAGCGCGGCGCCGCGGCCGATATTGACCAGCTTGTCGAAATTCTCCTTGGCCCAGGGCGCGGTAGCGTCGCGCACGAACCACCAGATCTGGCCGAGATCGGGAATGATATTCGGCTGAATGCCACCGATGGTGATGGTGCGGTGCGCCCGCTGGCTGGGCCGCAGGTGCTCGCGCAGCTTATCGAAGCCCAGATCCATCAGCTCGACCGCGTCCACCGCATCGCGGCCTTCCCAAGGATTGATCGCACCGTGCGCGGTCTTGCCATGGAAGGTGAACTTGGCGCTGATCGCAGCGTAGTTCAGTAGACCGTGGCCGGTGCCGAAGTTGTCGCCGATGTGGATCAGTATCGCGGCGTCGGCGTCCTTGAAGAGCCCCGCGCGTACGAGAAACGGGCGGCTGACGAGCTGCTCCTCGGCGGGCCCAAGGGAAATCGCAACCGTGCCCGGCAGCCTGTAGCGCTCCATCACCTGCTTCACCGCGTGGGCCGCTCCGATTGCGACAGCACCGTGCGTGTTGTGACCCTCCATGTGCCCGGGCGCCCCTTGGACGAGAGGTTTGCGGGCGATGCTCGCGGGTGTCTGCGAGCCCTCGGGCAGAGCGTCGATCTCGGTGACGACTACGATCTTGGGTTTGCCGCTGCCCCACTGCGCCCAGATGTTGGTGGGCATTCCGGCGCCGCCCGTCTCGACCTTGAATCCGATTCCCTCGAGCGTTTCCTTCAGGAATTTCGCGCTCTCGAACTCTTGCATTCCCAGTTCGGCGAAGTAGTAGATCGAGTCGCCGACGACGGCAAGCTGGTCGGCGTTGCGCTCGACGGTCTCAAAGGCGAGCTTTTTCCGCTCGTCGACTTGAGCGTTGCATGTGATTGCGAAAAGGAAGCCGAGTATTCCAAGGATGACCGAGGACGGCGTGCGTTTCATTCCTGTGCTCCCGGTGGAGGGTAGCCTGTGGGAATCCTACTATTGCGTCGAATCTATGCCGCAACTTTATCGTCACCTAATGGTGGTTCTGCAACGCAGCACGAGTTCGGGCACTCAAATTCCCAGATTCGCTTATCCACAAATTCCTGGGATTTCAGAACGGGCGGATACGGTCAAAAGCGGACGTTGGGCATTTCGAAGCCGTAGTGACCCGTCGTTTCCTAGAAAATTACGAGCCGCCTTTTTGCAGCAGGCCTCGGAGGGCCTGCAGAGCCCCAATTGCAAACAGGAGCGTTGCCAGATAGATCGGCCCAAGATGACTCACCCAGTTGAATGAAAAGTGACCAAAGTAATGCATCGGCAGA
>WNEZ01005800.1_pt1 | contig 17453 bp, 14 predicted proteins | sample 5400521 | NCBI WGS metagenome assembly WNEZ01 (sample SAMN13153339, study PRJNA577476) | soil metagenome | isolation source: 120 cm saprolite under Douglas fir tree site 2 hole 1 replicate 1 | place: USA:California | collected 2015-04-18
CGGGGCGCCGCAACGATCGGCGGCTCCGTGAAAGAGGCCGACCCATGCCCATGCGCATCCGCAAGCTGATCGGCGCGGTCGCGCTGATCTCGCTGGTGGTGGTGTGGGCGCTGCTGGCGATGGCGACGGCGCAGGCGGTGCTCGGCTCGGCCAACCGCATGGTCGAGGCGGTCTTCTACGTGGTCGCGGGGCTCGGCTGGGTGCTGCCGGCGATGCCGCTGATCAAATGGATGTCGCGACCCGATTAGCTAGGCCGCGTCGACGCGGCGGAAACCGTTCCACACCGCGGTCGCGGCGCCCGACATCATCACGCGCACGTAGCGGCCCTGCTGGAACTCGCCGTTGAGCGACAAGCGCGGCAGCGCGGTGAGATGCTCGCCGTGTTTCGGGAAGAGCACGCCGGGGCGCGTCGTCACCGCGGTCTTGTAGCCGAGCTCGGCGGCGAGCCGGAACTCGCGCGGTCCGACCGTCTCGCGATCGCCGTAAGGATACGCGAGATGGATGGGCGCCATGCCGAGCGCGGTTTCGAGCACCGCGCGGCCCATCTTGAGCTCCCGCCGTGCCGCCTCGTCGGACGCCTTGCCGAGCATGACGTGATTGACCGTATGCGCCCCGATCGTCACCAGCGGATCGGCTGCCATCTCGCCGATCTCCGACCAGGTCATGCACAGCTTCTCGCAATGGGCCGCCATGTCGACGCCGTACCGGCCGGCGAGGTCGCGCACGAAAGCGAGGATCTCCTCCTCGGTCGGCTTTGCGCGCAGCCACCAGTAGAGCGAATCGTAGACTTCCTGCTTGGTGCCGGCGCTCGCGCACTCGACGCGGCGCTCCTCTCCATCCATCAACAGCATGATGCGGTCGTGGCGCGCGATCACCTCTTCGAGCGCGAGCCACCAAAGCTGACCGAGCCGATCAGGAAAGCTGGTCGGCACGTAGATGGCAAACGGCACCTTCGCCGCCTTGAGGATCGGATAGGCAAATTCCTTGTTGTCGCGGTAGCCGTCGTCGAACGTGATGCAGGCGAAGCGGCGGCGGAAATCCCGCTCCGTCATGCGGCGATGCATCTCGTCGAGCGAGACCAGATCGACGCCCGACCGCCGCAGATGCCGCACCACCCGTTCGAGAAAGCGCGGCGTGACCTCGAGCAGGCGATTGGGCTGGAACCGGTCGCCGCGCGGCGGACGCACGTGGTGAAGCATCAGGATCGCACCGACGCCGCCGACGAACGGCCGCATCAGCATGTGCGCGCCGCTGAAGTAGAGCGTTTCCAGCCCGGTGCGGATGATCGTGTTTCTGACGCCCATGGCGAATGCCCACCCGTTCCCAGAGCCACAAAGAAACCACCGCGGACGCGTTGAATGCAACCGCGGATTCGCCGGTTAGTAAACCTGCAAGGTAAAAATTAAGATGACGAGGCGCGTTCGAGCGTCCGACCCTGCGGCCGTCTGCCGCCGGGCGACCAGACCTTTCGCCGCGCCTTCATGGCGGTGACGAGCCGGCGGGGAACCAGGAACAGCAGCAGGGTCTTCACCATTCCGGCCCAGCAGCGCCATTCCAGCGGATCGATGTATCGCAGCTGGATCTTCAGCCGGTCGAGCAGCTGGCGCCGGCGCTTGGAGACCGAGATGCCCCCGGTCGAAATGCGGTAGTCGAGAAGAAAATCGCCCACGTTGGCGACGGGAACGTTCGAACTCACCCGCCGCATATATTCGTAGTCTTCGGCGGCCGGATATTCGACCGAATAGGGACCGGTCTGCGTCAGCACCTCGGCGCGCGCGAGCCACGACGGGTGAATGAAGCAGTTGTTGTAGAACAGCGCCTTGCGGATGTCCGCCGCGTCGAGCGGCGGCATGTAATGCATGATCTTGGCGCCGGTCTTGTCGTCGATGAAGCGTGCGCCGCTCCCGACCAGGCCGATCTCCGGATGGTCTTCGAGAAACGCGATCTGCGTGGCGATGCGATGCGGGTAGGAAACGTCGTCCGCGTCCATGCGCGCGATGTATTTGTAGTTCAGCGGCAGGATGTGCTGCAGCCCGATGTTCAACGCCGCCGCCAGCCCGTGATTGCGCGCAAGCCGGATATGCGTGACGCCCGCCGGCGTGCCGACGACGTCAGCGACCGGAACTCGGCTACAGTCATCCACGATGTAGAGATCGCACGGGACGCTGCTGGCCCGGATGCTGTCGACGGCCGCGCGGATCGTCTTGTCCGCGTTGTAGGCGGCCATCAGGACGGCGACTTCGGCGGACATGCGCGATTCCTCGGCCCGGGACGATCCCACGGGCCTATAAACGCCCGCATCGGCCGGCGTTTGCAACGCTCGGAATAAGATTTGGTTAACCCTGGCGCGGCGAGATCGCGCAGCTTTCAGGCTTCAACTGCGCTCAGACGGCTTGTTCGCTGCGACGCCGTTGCGGCTCCGGATCGCGCGTTCGCATCAGCTTCTGGCCGATGCCGCTCGCGAGCGTCAGGCATTCCCACATTCCCGGCCGAATGTCGTCCTTCACGAACGTATCGGACCGCTCGCGGCCGCTTAACCATCGCATCGGCTGTGCGACAAAATCGCCGAGATCGCCGAGCCACGTTGCGATGTTGCCGGGGCGAAGATCGCGCATGCCTTTGAACAGATTGAATCCGTCGAGCACGAGATTTCGCGCTCTGATCCCGGTGCGATATGGCACCGCCGCGTGCTCGGTCCGATTCACCATGAGGTCGTAAAGGAAGCGCGGGAAGTCGACGCCGAGCGACACGGGCAACGGCAGGGATCCCCAGAATCGCGCGTTGGTCTCGAGCAAGACCCAGCGATGGGTGTCGAGGTTGTAGCGGAATTCGAACATGCAGACGCCGGTCAGCTGCGTGTGCTCGCAGATCTTGCGGCACGCTCCAAGGAGCTCTTCATTGATGGGTTCGCTCACGCGGTAGGAGCTGGATCCGCCCCTCCCCTCGCGAAGCCGGCGGTGCTGGAACGCATGGAGGATTTCGCCGTCGCGCGCCAGGACCGAGACACCCACGCCGGAGCCTTCGAAATAACCTTCGACGAGATACCGCGACGGCTCCGGGATGACGGTCAACACCCTGCGCAATTCGGGCTCGTTCTCCACGATCCACACCTTGTCGGCGGTATCGAGCCGGTCGAGCCAGTATGACCGTCTCGGCTTGAGCACCAACGGCAGGCCGAACCGCGAGATGAGCGTCTGCGCGGTGCTGCTCGCGCTGATGCGAGCGCTGTCGTTGACCGGAATGCCGAGCGCCACGCAGAGCTCGTGCGTTTTCTCCTTGTCGAAGAGGAGACCCATAGCGTCGGCCTTCGGGATCGCGATCGGATATCCGGCAAACTCCTCGCGGTGAGCATCGAAAGCCAAAATGGTCGGGTCGGTGCACGGCACGATGAGCTGGAATGAGAAGGCGCGAAGCACCGAGAGGACGGATGCTTGCCACGCCGCCGGATCGTCTGAATAGCAGGGGAAATGATGGACGGCGGAAATGTACTTCGAGCGCAAGGCGGGCGAATGCCGGTTGAAAGGCGCCGCATGCACCTGTTTCCCAGCGCGGCCGAGCGAGCGGACGACGGCGAGGAAAATCCGCATGTCGTCGCCGATGACAAGCACCCGCTCCGGACGTCCGTCGCTCATCGCATTGACCGTCCCATGTCGCGCTCGCCCGTCAATTGCCTGTTTGAACCGAAATTGAGGAATTGACCCACTCCCGCGAGCAGGAAGCTATTGAGGCGCCGTTAAAGAATGGTTGGCAACAATGACAGCGGGCGGCTCCGTCAGCCCTGATTAACGGGACATGTGCCAAGCGGAAGGGCTGCGGAAAAGGGTGGCGCGATGCTGCAAGTTCCGGGATGGAATCTTGGCCTCAGAGGAGAGGTTCTCGGCCGTGACGCTTTGCCCATGCTGGTGCCGGCGTGGCAGGACCTTTGCGGCAGGGCGGCGGAGGACAACGTCTATTACTCGCCACGCTATGCATGCGCGCTGCTCGACAGCGTCGAGCGAGATAAAAACGTAAGCTTTGCCGTCGTCTGGGATCAGAGCAGCCTCGTGGCTCTTCTTCCTTTCACGCGTCCGGCGTTTCGGATTCCCGTTCTGCAGCCTGCCGCTCGCGCCTGGCTGACGAAATACACCTTCAGCTGCATGCCGCTGCTCGATCGGGAACGGAAAACGGATGCGGCGGGAGTCCTGCTGGACGTGCTGGCCTCGATCAGCCCGAGCGAGTGGATCATTCCCACCGTGAACGTCCAGGGCGACGCCTGCCAATCCTTGGTCGCGATCCTCGCGCAAAGAGGGCTGCCGTGGACCATCGTGGAGCAATTTCAAAGGGCGATCCTCGAAACCGACGAAACGTTCGACGACTACGTGAAACGTCATGTTTCGCCGAAGCGACTGAAAGGACTTTCCCGCAACCGGCGCCGCCTGGAAGAGCTGGGCAAGGTCGAGCATCAAACTCACCGTTTCGGCGACGGGCTCGACCGCGCGGTGGCGGCGTTTCTTGAAATCGAGGCAAGCGGCTGGAAAGGAAAGCGCGGCACCGCGCTGGCATGCGACGAGCGGACGAAAAAATTCGCGCTCGATGCATTCACGGGCGGCGAGGCCCGTTCGATTTGCCGCGCCGACGTGTTGACGCTCGACGGCAAGGCGATCGCCGTGAGCCTGGTGGCTTTGTCCGGGCGGACCGGTTTCGCCGTCAAGTCCTGCTATGACGAGACCTATCGCAGCCAATGCGCGGGACTTCTCGTCGAGCTGGAACTCGTTCGGAGCTTTCTGTCCGAAAAATGGGCGGAGCGTCTCGACTCTGCGACCGCGGGAGCCCACGTGCTCGACGAGCTGTGGTCCGGACGCGTCGAAGTGGGCGACCTGATCTTCTCTCTCGCGCCGCGTTGTCCGTGGCCGCGTCTCTCGGCGCTGCGCGCCACGGACCGGACGACGAGGAAAATCAGGGCGGGGCTGAAGCGGGCGCTGACACGGTTAAGGCCCACTTAAGACGAAGCTCGATTTTTGCAGAAGGCTGCCTCGCACATCGCGAGCCGCCGCAACGCCCCTTAATTGCCGCGCGCGCCCTGCTTTAAGGGTGCCGCGGCCTTTGCAAAATACCTAAACACGTTGGTAAGTGGTCGGGCCTAGGGTGACTTCAGGACCTGCTGCGCGACGCGCAAGCTGCCAGCACGATCATTCCCGGAGTCCGCCTTGAAGGTCAGCTCGCCGATCCTCGCGACCGCGGAGATGATGCCGTGCCCAGGCGATGAACGCGCGGCGCGGCACCCGGCCTGGCACGGTTTCCTTCGCCTCGTTCCCGCCAACCATGTCCTGGCATTGGCGGATCAGGCCGTCGTCAGCGGGGCGAGCTTCCTGACCTTGATCATGGTCGCGCGCGCGACCGATGCGACCCAGCTCGGCGCTTTTGCAATTGCGACCTCTGCGTTCGGCGTGGCTCTCGCGCTTCAACAGTCGCTCGTCTCGCAGCCTTATGCGATCCAGCGGCATGGTCCGCCGGAACTCGCGGGCGAGCGCGCGTTCTGCTCGCTGATCCAGACCGCGCTGCTGGCCGCCGTCGGGATTTGCGTCCTGGCGCTCGCCGCCCTGGCGCTCTCCGTGCATGACGCGACCTCCGAAACGGCGAAGACCGCCTGGGTGCTCGCGGCGCTTCTTCCCTTGGTCATGGCCAAGGAGATGGTGCGGGACTTTGCATTCGCACATCTGCGGTTGGCACGAGCCTTGACCTTGGACGTCACGGCCGCATCGATTCAGTTTGCCCTGCTCGGCTGGCTGGCCTTCACCGGCCGCATGTCGGTCCTCGCGGCACTCGCATCCGTCGGAATCTCCTGCGGCGCAGTGGCCATCGCCTGGCTGTACCTGACGCGCGCCGACTTTGCGCTTCGCACCGGATCGTTCCGGATGCTCTTCAGGCAAAGCTGGGATCTCGGAAAATGGCTCGCGCTGTCGAAGGCGGCGCTCCTGGTGCAGGGATATGCGACGTATTGGCTGTCGGCGGCCGTCGCCGGCGCCGCGGTGACCGGCATCTATGCCGCATGCATGAGCGTGATCTCGCTCGCCAATCCCATGCTGCTCGGGCTCTACAATTTTCTCACACCGCGATCCGTTCTGGCCTGGAAGCACGGCGGGCACGCCGGACTGCAGAGCCGTGCCTTCAAGGATACGTTTTTGCTGGCGGCGCTGATGTCCGCGTTCTGCCTCTTCATCCTGTTTGCCGGCCACATGGTGATGCGCCTGCTCTATCCGAGCGCGGACTACCAGGGACAACGGCTGGTGCTCGCCGTGCTGGCAATAGGGACGCTCGTCGCGGCCGTCGGCTTTCCCGCCTCCAACGCGCTCGCAAGCATGGAGCGCCCTCGCCCGGTCGCCGCGGTGACGGGAGCGGCTGCCGTTCTCAGCGTCGTCTTCGTCTGGTGGTTCATGCGGGAATGGGGCCTGCTCGGCGCGGCGTGCGGGCTGCTTGCAGCCAACCTCGTGTGGACCGCGGGGCGCTGGATTGCCTTCTTTGCGTTCTCTCCCCGATCCGATGCGGCCCTGCCGGCCGACGACACACTGCGCGGTGCCCGATGAACGTGCTCCCGAGTCAAATGGAATCGATGCAGCGCACGGTTGCCGAACCCGCGGACGAGAGCGATGCCGCCGGCCGCATCCTCCTTTCGGTGTTCGAGCTGCTCGACCGCTGCGGCATCCGCTATTGCGTGCTGCACGGCTACGAGGCCTTTCCGCAGCGAGTCAAATCCGACGTCGACTGCGTGATCGACCCGCGAGTGACGCCCGGGCAGATTTTCGCGCTGCTCCAGACGGCCGCCGCCGGCATCATCGATTCTGGGTCCCCGCCGCGCACATCGAGTTCGGCTGCCTGCTGGCCAGGTCGGTCGCGAAGGCCGCCTTGAGCGATGCGCGCGCGCAAAAACTCAGCAGCCTGTATCGGCAAGATCCGGCAGGCTGTGCGAGGCAGGTCGTCCGCTTCTGGGGGATGCAAAGCAGCGGGCTGATCATCTCGGCCGCGAGATCGGGCGATTGGCGCGACGTGACGGAGCGACTGAGCGATCTTCGCACAGAACTCCGCCGCCGAAGGATCACACGAGCGCCGCTCCGTTTCGCCGCCGACAATCTGCGTGCCTTCGCGAACCGGATGAGCCGCCTCGTGCGCCCCGAGGGCCTGAGCGTCGTGCTGCTTGGACCGGACGGCGCGGGCAAATCGTCCCTCATCGAGGCGCTGAGCGGACGCCTGGACGCCGTCTTCAGCCGTTCGGATTGCTGGGGCTTCGCCCCCGCCCTGCATCGCCTGTTGAATCGCCGCCGGCATCCGACCGACCGGCCGCATGCGCTGCCGTCCCGATCGTTGCTGACGTCGCTCGTGCGCGCCGCCTATTGGTTTTTCTATTACACGCTCGGCTACGTGATGCTCCACGTCGCGAGGGCGCGCTCGACGCTCGTGCTGTACGACCGGCATTTCGTCGACATTCTGGTCGACGCCAAGCGCTACCGGTATGGCGGGCCGCGGTGGATCACGCGATTGATCTGGCGCGTGATGCCGAAGCCCGACCTGATCGTCTTGCTCGATGCCGCGCCCGAGGTGCTGCAATCGCGCAAGCAGGAGGTCTCCTTCGAGGAGACGACGAGACAGCGCGAGGCCTACCTGTCGCTCGCGCGCACCATGGCGAATGCGCACGTGGTCGATGCCAGCCAAACTCCGGAGCAAGTCGCCTGTGACGTCAGCGAGGTCATCTTGCGGCATCTCGCGGCGCGCGTCGCCCGTCGGCGGCGCGTCGAGGCACGCCGCAGCCGCGACGCCGGATATGCCGCCGCTTCAACAATCGGTGGTCAAGTCTTGCAAGCCGCGAAAGAGAAGTAAGCGTCGCGGGGCACGGCTCGAGTCAAAACTCGGTGCCAGCGAAATCTTTCGGCGTTTTCGACGATCTGACATGCCCAAGAAGCGCCCTGAGCCGGCTGACGATCGGCCACAGCAATGACGACTGCCTGACGAAGCGCTTGGCGCGCAGCTTGAATATCGTCAGCGCAGCCGTCATCCGGCCGAACCGGTTCGCCGCGGCGATGTGATCGTAAAGTTCGATGGTCGTATCGGCCCAGTCGCGCTTGTAGCCTTCATCGCCGATCGTGAAATCGTACTGACGGCATCCCTGGCCAATGGCGTAACGCATCAACTCGTGCAGATGCACGATTCCGGGCCCAAAGCGTGACAGCGGACCATCGTCATAACTCGCCAGCACGTGGTAATAGCATCCGCGAAACGTCAGGCCGAGGTTTGCGGCCACGCATTGCGAGCCCACGTCGAGACGGCTCACATGGACAAATTGGTTCGCCGTCGCGGCGATCGACGCATAGAATTCCGCATAGCCCGGCCGATCGAACAGATTGGGGATTCCCATTCGGTCGAACCATCGGCCCTTTTGACTCCAAAGAATGTTCAGCGTGCTGCGCGTCTCTTCCGGGTCTCTTGCCGTGACGAGGCGCAATTCCCCGCTCTCGCACAACCCCTTGCGCTTCGTCCGATCCCTTCGCCGCGTGTTCGCTGAACGCTTTGAGGCGTAAAACGTGTCCCAGTCCGCACTCAGATTGGCGAGGTAGGCGCGCGTCGCAGTGAGCTCCGTCGTGAGCGCGGCGAGCGGATTTGACTGCCCGCCGACCTTTTCAGGCATTTTGTCGAACAAGACCGAATCGTGCTCGAACTCCACGCTGTCCTGCAGGAACGTCTGCACCGATTGCCACCACTCGACGAAGTCCGCCGGTGCGACCAGGTCGTGAAACTCGGGAGCAAGGAGAGGCGCGTTGTAGTCGCAGAGCGAACTTCCGAGAAACACCAGTCGGGAGCTCAAGCGCATCCGCTCGATCGCGAGCGGCAGCATGAACAATAGTCGGTTGCGCCGCCGGCCCGCGATGATCGCCGGCTTCACCCGCGCCGGCGTTCCGACGCAGCGCTGCCAAGTGGCGAGCCAGTCGAAAGTCTGGAAGGGCGTGCAGTCGGCGCGCTGCTCGAAGTCACGCCACTCGTGTTCCATCGCGTCGATATTGCTGGTCACCGAAAGCTCGGCGATGACGTCGGCGATGGCCGGCGCCTTCCCATCCGAGGTCCATGGCAGAGGTGGCGCCAGCCCCCCAAGGCGCCGATGAAGAATGAGTTGATTTGATTGCAACATCCCGGCGAAACCCCTCGCAGATGCACGGTGCTACGCCGAACTGCATAAAAATCCGTCTACGGCATGCTGAGCGTTTCGTTAACAATACGCACAGCGCGATCGAATGCGCTGAGTCAGCTTTTCGACGGAACTCCCGCGTGGCCGGCCAGGCTGCCCTCGCCGCCCCTGCCCTTGAGTCGAGAAAGCAAGGTCAGTGGAATGGCGAACAGCGCCATGGTCTGCGCCGCCCCGGCCCAGGCGCGCCACTCGCGTGCGTCGAAATATTTGAGCTGGATGCGCAGGCGATCGTAAAGCTGCCGCCGCCGACGCGCGAGCGATTGGCCCTGCGATGAGACGCGATAGTCGAGCAGGACTTCCGGCAGATTGGCGATGTCGCGGTCCGCGGCGATCCGGCGCCACAATTCATAATCTTCGGCCGCCGGGTAATCGACCGAGTAGTGCCCGATGCGTCTGAGCACATCGGCGCGCAACATGGCGGTCGGATGCGCGACCGCGCTGTTGAAGAACAGCGCATTGCGGATGGCATTCGCCTCGAGCGGCTTGGGCACAACGCCCACCACCGCGCCGGTATGCTCGTCGATGAAGCGGACCCACGTACCGACGACGGCAACGTTCGGATGCTGGTCGAGGAAGGCGACCTGCTTCGCGAGGCGCTCCGGATAGGAGATGTCGTCCGCGTCCATGCGAGCGACATAGCGGTAATCGCGCGCCAGGATGCGTTGCAGGCCGGCATTGAGCGCGCCCGCGAGCCCGTGGTTGCGCTCCAGCCGGATGATCTCGACACCCGCACGCGGTTCCAGCGATTCCGTTACCGGTACGCGACTGAAATCGTCGATAACGTAAAGATCGCACGGGACGGTGCTGGCCAAGATGCTGTTTACGGCCGCGCGCAGCGTTTGGTCCGCGTTGTAGGCGGGCATCAGCACGGCAACGTCAACGGACATCCATTAACCCTCGGAAGCGACTGCGCTTAGACCCGACGCCTGTTTGATTTATGTTTGAGACGTTCGCTGCAATATTTCGTTAACGCCGGTGACTCGATGCCATCAGCCCAAGCTGCGTTGCGTTCTACCGAAGTCGAAACCATCGAGGAGTCCGACATGCGCGCCATAGAAATCGCGCATGTCGACGTGTTCGAGGATTTTGCCGCCGCCGCGCCGATCTGGGAGCGCCTGACGCGCGAGGCAGCGGCAACGACGCCGTTCAGCCGCCGCGAATGGGTCGAGTATTGGCATCGGCACGTCGGCGCCGCAAACGGGCTCACACCGCTCATCATCGTCGTCAACGACCGGCGCGGCGAGCCGCTGTGTCTTCTGCCCTTGGCCTGCCGCCGCGGCCGCTTCTTCACCGTCGCGCGCTATTTCGGCGGACGGCACTCGCAATTGAACATGGGCCTGTGGCGCCTCGATGCCGCGGCGATGATGACCGCCGAGGATCTGAACGCCGTCTTCGCGACGGTCGCCGAGCGGCACGGCATCGATCTCTTTGTCCTGCTCAACCAGCCGCCGTCCTGGGACGGGCGGCGCAATCCGCTCGCGCAGCTTGCGCATCAGCCTTCGCCCGACGAAGTTTTCTCCATCGACTTCAACGGCGAGACGGGCGAGCAGGTGATCAAGACGCGGCTCAAGTCGGCGTTGCGCGGATTGCTCAAGAGCAAGGAAAACAAGCTCAAGCAGCTCGCGGGCTATCGCTACTTCCGCGCCGCCAATGCGGACGAGGCCGACCGGCTGCTCGCCGCGTTCTTCGTCCAGAAGGCCGCCCATATGCGGGCGCAGGGCGTGGCCAACGCATTCAGCGAGCAGGGAATGGACGAGTGCCTGCGCGCGGCCTGCACGCAGGGGCTCGAGTCGGGCAATCCCGCGATCGAGCTGCACGCCCTGGAAGGCGGCGGCGAAGTGCTCGCCGTCATGGGCGGCATCGCAAGCCCACGCCGTTTCTCCTCGATGTTCAACTCCTATACGCTGACCGAGCACGCGCGCTGGAGCCCCGGCCTGATCCTCATTTCGCATCTCGTGCGACATTGCGCCGACCGCGGCATCGCGAGCTACGATCTCGGCGCCGGCTATGCGCCCTATAAGCGCTTCTTCTGCAGGACCGCCGAGCCGCTGTTCGACAGCTTCCTCTCGTTCTCCGAACGCGGCCATGTCGCTGCCGTCGCTTGCCGCGGCGCATTCACGCTCAAGCGCTGGATCAAATCGACCGGACCGTTATGGGCGGTCGCCCGGCTCGCGCGGCGGATGCACGCGAAGCTCAGCCGCGACGCCTAGTTTCAATCCGCAGCGATCACGCCGCCGCGGCGCCCGCCGTCGCGGCGCCATCGAGCACCGCGATATCCGTGAAGCCCGCGGCCGTGAGCCGCTCGGCTGCGGCCTTGGCCGCCGGCTCGCCCTTGTCGGACGTGATCAGCACCGCGCGCGGCGCCAGCCGAAAGAGCCGCTCGACCGCCGCTTCGGCGACGGCGCCCGCATCGATGATCACGTGGTCGTAGGTGCGCGCGAGCGCTTCGATCATCATGGCCAGGCGCTGCGACGCGATGATCGCCGGCCCGTCGGCGCCGACGCGGCCAGCCGCGACGAGGTGCACGCGCGAGAGCTTGTCGCGCGTGATGATCTCGCCGAACGACGCCATTCCGCGCACCACGTCGGCGACGCCCGGGGCTTGCGGATCGGATGAGATCACGGAAAGGTTGGGCGCGCCGACCGCAAGGTCGAGCAGCGCCACTTTCGCATCGCGCGCCAGCGCGCGCGCGATCGTGATGGCGCTCAAGGTGGTGCCCACGTTGCGCGAGGCTCCGAATACGGCGACCCGCCGGCCGCCCTCGCCGGCCGCCCGCAATGCGCGCGCGAACTCGTCGATGGCGCTGATCGTGATGCCGAGCGCCGGATGCGTCGCGCTCGGACGCAGACGCGGCGGCGCGACCGGCAGGGCGCCGGCGCCGCTCGTGTAGCGCAGCAGCTCGCCGGTGGTGACGAAGCCCGCGCTCAGCACCATGGCGGCAAGCGTGGCGACCAGCACGATCGGCAGCTTCTTGGGAAAGTACGGCGTGTTCGACACCACCGCGCGCGAAATGATCCGCGCGTCCGAGGGGGCGCTCCCGATCGTCTCGCGCGCGCTCGCCTCGCGGTATTTCGCGAGATAGGACTCCAGAAGCTCGCGTTGCGCCCGCGCCTCGCGCTCGAGCGCGCGCAGCTGCACGTCCTGCTCGCTCGTCGAGGTGGCCTGGCGCTTGAGCTGATCGAGGCTCGCGCTGAGCGCGTCGACCCTCGCGCCCGCGATCTTCGCGTCGTTCTCGAGCGAGCGGACGAGCTTTTCCCCCTCTCCCCTGATCTGCTGGTCGAGATCGGCGATCTGCGCCTTGAGCTCCTTGATGCGCGGGTGTGCGTCGAGCAGGGTCGAGGATTGCTCTGCCAACTGCGCGCGCAGCGTCACGCGCTGCTCGGACAGCCGGCGGATGAGCTCCGAATTGACGATATCGGAAGATTCGATCGGGTCTCCACGCCGGATCATGTCGCGGATGAGCCGCGCCCGCGTCTCCGCATCGGTCTTCTGTCCGCGCGCGGCGGCGAGCTGCGAGTTGAATTCGCCGAGCTGCTGGTTGGACAGCAGGGTGTTGTTGGTGCCGAGAAAGAGGTTGGTCTTGCCGCGGAATTCTTCCGCCTTGGCTTCCGCCTCCGCCACGCGGCTGCGCAGCTTCTCGATCTCGCCGGCGAGCCATTGGCCGGCCTGGCGCGTCTGCTCCTGCTTCACCTCCTGCTGAAGGGCCAGATAGCCCTCGGAGACCGCGTTGGCGACGCGCGCGGCGAGATCGGGATCGGCCGACTGGAATTCGACCGTCATCACGCGCGAACGCTCGACCGGAAACGCGGTGAGCCGGTCGAAGTACGCCTCCAGCGCCCGTTCCTCCGGCGTCATCCGCGTCGGATCTCGCGACAGCCCGATGAGGACGAGCGCGCTTTTGAGCGGCGAGAGGCCGCGCACCAACGGGTCGAATTCGGGCAACTCGCTGAGTCTCAGCTTGCTGATCACCTCGCGCGCAAGATCGCGCGACAGCACGAGCTGAACCTGGCTCGTCAATGCCTCGATATCGGCCGCGCTGCGGTCGAGGTTCGACCTTTCGGCCTCGGGACGCAGGAAGACGTTCTCCCGGCCTTCGTAGAGAAGGCGCGCCTCGGACTTGTATTGGGGCGTGAGCAGGTTGACGACGACTGCCGTGAGGACGCCGACCAGGACCGTCGGGACCGCGATCGCCCATTTGCGCCGCCACAGGGCACGGCCGAGCGCGCGGGCGTCGAGTTCGCCATCGACGGCGACCGGCGCCTTGGCGACCGGCACGGCTCTCGCTTTCCTCTTGAAAAACATCAACGACTCCGACTCGACGGACGCGCAGTCTCACCCCGGGCGATCTCACCCGATTATGGTTTCCAGCGCGTTAATTCGGGTCCTGCCGGGCACGCCCGGAAAGGTGTTGTTAACCCCGTGAGGTGTTCACTCATCGCAGCTTTTCTCGCATCGGGCCGCTCGCATGCCGGCGGCAACAGGATACGCGCATGGCACAGGACCGGTTTCGCATCGTCCATGTCGTACGCGCGCCGATCGGCGGCATCTTTCGGCACATCGTCGATCTCGCGACCGCCCAGGCGGCGGCCGGACATGAGGTCGGTATCGTCTGCGATGCACTCACCGGCGGCGCGTTCGAGAAAGAGGCGATCGCCGCGGTGGCGGACAGGCTCGCGCTCGGCGCGACCCGTTTTCCCATGCGGCGCAACGTCTCGCCCTCTGATCTCCTCTCCGCCCGCAACGTGCTGCGCCATCTCGCGGCGCTGCGGCCCGACATCGTGCATGGACACGGCGCCAAAGGCGGCGTCTACGGTCGCCTGATCGGGACTTGGCTCGGGCGCAAGCGGCCGATCGGACGCATCTACAGTCCGCATGGCGGAAGCCTGCACTACGACCCGGGCTCGCTCGAAGGGCGCGTGTATTTCACGGCCGAGCGCTGGCTCGAGCGCCTCACCGACGCGCTCGTGCATGTCAGCACGTACGAGGCCGAGACCTATCGCACGAAGGTCGGCCAGCCGCGCTGCGAGGCGGTCGTCATCCATAACGGCCTGCGCGCAGACGAATTCGTGCCGGTCACTCCAAGCAGCGACGCGCGCGACCTCCTCTATCTCGGCATGTACCGCGATCTCAAGGGGCTCGATGTCTTCATCAACGCGATTGCCAAGCTTGAATCGCGCTACGGTCTGCGCGCCAGCGCTCACGTGGTCGGCCAGGCCGACGATCTTCTGCGCTATCAGGGCCTCGCCCGCTCGCTCGGCATCGCCGACCGCGTCGCCTTCCACCGGCCCAAGCCGACGCGCGAGGCTTTCGCGATGGCGCGCGCCATCGTGGTGCCCTCGCGCGCCGAGTCGATGCCTTACGTGGTGCTGGAGGCGATCGCGGCCGGGCTTCCGATCGTCGCGACGCGGGTCGGCGGCATTCCCGAGATCTTCGGGCCCCGCGCGGACGAGCTGGTGCCGCCGGGCGATGCGGACGCACTCGCCGCCGCGATCGGTGGTCTGCTGCGCGATCCCGCGCGCGCACACGCCGACGCCGAGGCGCGGCGCGCATGGATCGGCTCCCGCTTCAATATCGAGCTGATGCAGGAGCAGGTCGGCCGGCTCTACCAGACGATTGTCGGCGCGAAAAAGTTAACGCGCGGCGCCCCTGCGCCTGCCGCTCCGGCCGCGCGCTCGGCCCGATATTTACCTTGAGTTTACTCTTTCGAGACGAATTGCCCGTAAATCACGATATTGCATGAGCCGGCTCGACGTTGTCCGTGCGCCCGGCGGAGTAAGTACATTAACCATGCTCAGGAGTAGCGAAACTCCAGTCGTTCTGGCCGAGTCCGCTCAAAGCGCCGCCGCCACCGCAGTCGCGTTGGCACGCCGACGGGCCAGCATTCGCGAGTTGAGCCCCCTCGCCCGCGCGATCGCCGCCGAACCGGTCGCCGAGGCCGTCTCGCCGGTCGTGCTCAGCGGCATCGTCCGGCTCTTCGAATTTTTTGCCATCATCGCAGTCGGCGCCGCCGTCTATTTCCATGCGGTCTATCCGATCGAAGGCTTCGAGTGGCGCTACGTCTTCGCCGATCTCGCGGTCGCCTGCGCCGCCGTCATTGCGTTTCAGGCCTTCGACACCTACTCGACCGTCGCATTCCGCACCCATGTGCATCAGTTGAGCCGCATCGGGATCGCCTGGACGCTCGTCTTTCTGCTCGCGCTCTCGTTCGCCTTCTTCATCAAGTTCGAGGACACGTTCTCGCGCAGCTGGGCGGCCGAATGGTACGTCACCGGCCTGGCCCTTCTCTTTGCCGGCCGTCTCGTCCTCACCTCGCTGGTGCGGCACTGGGCGCGCAGCGGCCGGCTGGTGCGGCGCGTGATTATCGTCGGCGGCGGCCGAGAGGGCGAAAGCCTGGTGCGCGCGCTCGGAGCGGAGGCGGATTCCGATCTGCGCATCTGCGGCGTGTTCGACGATCGCGCCGGCGACCGCAGCCCGGAGGTCGTCGCCGGCATTCCGAAGCTCGGAACGGTGGACGACCTTGTCGAGTTCACCCGCCGCACGCGCGTCGATCTCATCCTGGTGTCGCTGCCGCTGACCGCGGAAGACCGCGTGCTCCACATGGTGCGCAAGCTGTGGGTGCTGCCGGTCGACGTGCGCCTCGCCGCTCACATGAGCCGGCTGCGCTTCCGCCCGCGCGCCTATTCCTACATCGGCAATATTCCGGTCCTCGACATCTTCGACAAGCCGATCGCCGACTGGAACATGGTGATGAAGTCGACGTTCGACCGCATCGCCGGCGGCCTCATCCTCCTCGGCATGCTGCCGCTGATGGGAATCGCCGCGCTCGCCATCAGGCTCGACAGCAAGGGTCCCGTGCTCTTCCGCCAGCGTCGCCTCGGCTTCAACAACGAGGTGATCGAGGTCTTCAAGTTCCGCTCGCTCTACCACGAGCATGCCGATCCGGGAGCCAGCCGGGTCGTGACCAAGGACGACCCGCGCGTCACCCGCGTCGGCCGCTTCATCCGCAAGACCTCGATCGATGAGCTGCCGCAGCTCGTCAATGTACTGCGCGGCGAGCTTTCGCTCGTCGGCCCGCGGCCGCACGCGGTCGAGGCGAACACCGCCAACAAGCTGTGGGAAGAGGTGGTCGACGGCTACTTCGCCCGCCATCGCGTCAAGCCGGGCATCACCGGCTGGGCGCAGGTCAACGGCTGGCGCGGCGAGGTCAACACGCCGGAGAAGCTCCGCAACCGCGTCGAGCATGACCTCTACTACATCGAGAACTGGTCGCTCCTGTTCGACCTCTACATCATGCTGCGCACGCCGTTCGCGCTGCTTCGCACCGAGAATGCTTATTGATGCTGGTCGCGGATCCCCGCGCCTATGACGCGCCCTATGCGACGGCGGCCGCGCCGTCGCGCCCGGCGCGCGGCGCTTTCGCGGACCGCCTGCGCCTGAGCACGCTGTGGCTGGTCGGCGCCACCGGCGGTTTCGTTATGGTCGAACCGGCGCCGTACGAATTCCTGGTCATGCTTGCGGCGCTCGTCTTCTTCGCCACCGGCCTTGCGCTGCGCACCGGCCACATGCCGCTCGCCCTCCTGCTGATTCTCTACAACATCGGTTTCGCGACATCGCTCACCCCGGTGATCACGCTCGACGACACCGTGAAGTGGACGGCGGTGTCCTGCTTCCTCTCGATGACGACCTTCTGCTTCGCGGCGGTCGTCGTCGACGACACGGCGCGGCGCGCCGACATCCTGCTGCGCGGCTATATCTTCTCGGCGGTGATCACGTCGATCATCGCGGTGCTCGCCTATTTCAAGCTGTTTCCGGGCTGGGAAACCTTCATCTTCGCGCTGCGGGCGCGCTCGACCTTCAAGGATCCCAACGTCTTCGGACCCTTCCTCATCCTGCCTGCACTCATCGTGATCCAGCGCATCATGTTCGGCGGCGTGCGCAGCTTCCTCGTCAACGGAGCCATCGCGCTCATCATCGCGGCCGGGCTTTTCCTGAGCTTCTCGCGCGGCGCCTGGGGACATTTCGGCGCTTCCGCGCTGCTGATGCTGTTCTTCACCTTCGTCACCACCCGCTCCAGCACCGAGCGGCTGCGCATCATGCTGGCCGCGATCGTCGGCGCGGTCATGATCGCGGGCTTCATCCTGGCGCTGCTCTCGCTGGATGCCGTCGCCAACCTGTTCAAGGAGCGCGCCAGCCTGGTGCAGAACTACGACGCCGGACATCTCGGCCGGTTCGGGCGGCACAT
>WNEZ01001968.1_pt1 | contig 17427 bp, 16 predicted proteins | sample 5400521 | NCBI WGS metagenome assembly WNEZ01 (sample SAMN13153339, study PRJNA577476) | soil metagenome | isolation source: 120 cm saprolite under Douglas fir tree site 2 hole 1 replicate 1 | place: USA:California | collected 2015-04-18
CCTTCCTGCGGGGCGTGTACGCGAAGCTCACGAGCGTGGACTTGAAAGAGAAGGTGATCTTCTCACTCTCCCAGATGGGCGGGGCGGACAACGGGCGCTGGCTGATGGACATCGCGCTCAACGAGCGGGAGCCGGTCGAGATGCGGAAGAAGGCGCTCTTCTGGGCCGGTCAGACCGGCGGGAACCTGGAGCAGCTGGCCGGGCTGTACGACCGGATGCAAAACCAGGAGATGAAAGAGCAGCTGATCTTCGTGTACTCGCAGCGCCACGAGGCCGCCGCGCTCGATCAGCTGATCCGCATCGCCAAAACGGAGCAGAACAAGGAGCTCCGCAAGAAGGCGATCTTCTGGCTCGGCCAGTCGCACGACCCCCGGGCCGCACAGGTCTTGCTGGAGATCATTAACCCGTGACTGGCCGGCTGGTGCTCGCGTGGGTGCTCGTGGCGGGGCCCGCGGCCGCCCAGCGCCTCGGCGGTCGAGTCGCGGCCGCACCTGACGGCACGGTCCGGCTGAGCTTCGCCGCCCGTCCCGGGGTGTGCGGCAACGGGCGCAACGTCATCGCTCTCGAGTGCGCCGGCGGGAAGTGCGGGCGGGGGAGATGGGGGCGCACGATCACGCTCGACCACGGCTTCGACGACGATGAGGTCGAGTATGATTGCGAGCCGGGACCGGTGCGCGTTTCGCTCACCATGCGGTCCGGCCGGGTACAGTCGCTTCGCACGTATGTGGGCGGACGTTGGGTCACGCCGCCGCGAGACGCCGCCGTCACCGATCTCGGCACCGCGTCGGCGCGCGACGCCGTAGACTTCCTGCTCGGCCTCGCCACCCGCGAAGACACTCGCGCCGGCGAAGAGGCGATACTGCCCGCGACCCTCGCCGATTCGGTCACCGTCTGGCCAATGCTCTTGAAGATCGCTCGCGACGAGCGCTCGCCCGGGCGCACTCGTCATCAGGCGGTGTTCTGGCTCGGACAAGCCGCCGGCGACGCCGCTACGAAGGACCTTACCGACCTGGTAGACGATGCCGACCTAGACCGTGACGTGAAGGAGCAGGCGGTCTTCGCCTTGTCGCAGCAGCCGCGCGACGCCGGCGTCCCTGCCCTCATCCGGATCGCCCGAACGCACCCGGAGCCTGGCGTGCGGCGCAAGGCGTTGTTCTGGCTCGGCCAGTCCGGGGACCCGCGCGCCCTGGCGCTCTTCGAGGAGCTCTTGACCAAACCCTGACAGCCTGGCGCCACAGGCGAGACGACCGGCGTACCTTCCCGGGGTATTTTAACCGCCCCGAGGTCAGGGAGGTTGTCGCCGGTGCTCGTGATCGCGGCCGCACTCCTCGTACAGGTACCATCCGATTCCTCCGCCTTGCGTCATGCGGGCGGACGTGCGGCGCCCGTCATGACGGCTGTCCGGATCGAGCGCCCACCCGTGCTCGACGGCAGGCTCGACGACCCGGCGTGGCAGCAGGCCAGGAGCGTCGGCGGCTTCACGGAGACCGATCCCCAGGAAGGGACGTCGCCCGCCGAATCGACGACGGTGATGATCGTGTACGACGACGCCGCGGTCTACTTGGGCGCGCGGTTGTACGACGCCGAGCCCGCCAAGATTTCGCGCCGTCTCGGCCGCCGTGACGACAATACGCAGAGCGACATGTTTTACGTGGACTTTGACAGCTACCACGACCACCGCACGGCGTTTGAGTTCGCCGTGAATCCCGCCGGAGTGAAGCAGGACGACATTTGCAGCAACGACTTCTTCATCGGGGATCGGTCCTGGGACCCCGTGTGGGACGTCGCGACGTCGGTCGATTCGTTGGGCTGGGTCGTGGAGATGCGGATCCCGTTCTCCCAGCTGCGGTTCCCCCAGACACGCGACCAGGTGTGGGGCATAAACTTCTTCCGCTGGGTGTTCCGCAAGAACGAGCGCAGCCAGTGGGCGTTCCAGCGGAAGACCGAGACCGGATACGCGTCACGCTTCGGGCATCTGGTGGGCCTGCGAGCCATCCCGGCGCCCAAGCGCCTCGAGGTTCTGCCCTACGCCCTCGGCCGCGGGACATACGACCGCCCCGTTTTCGGCAGCCCGTTCGACCGCGGGCACTCGTATTTCGGCGGCGCTGGGCTCGACGTGAAATACGGCGTGACCTCCAACCTCACACTCGATGCCGCGGTGAACCCCGATTTCGGCCAGGTGGAATCGGATCCCGCGTTCGTCAACCTGACGACCGTGGAGCAGTTCCTCCAGGAGCGGCGGCCGTTCTTCGTGGAAGGCGCGAGCATCTTCGATTTCGGCGGCACTGGTCCATACATCCAATTCGGGAATACGCCGCAGTACTTTTATTCACGCCGCATCGGCCGTGCCCCGTCGCTCGAACCGGGGGCGCCGTCAGGCGGGTTCATTGATCTGCCGACGCACACCACCATCCTCGGGGCAGCGAAGCTGACCGGTAAGACGCCGGGCGGGTGGTCCCTGGGCGTGCTCGACGCGGTAACAGCGCGGGAACAGGCGAACTTCGCGTCAGGCGGTTCCGGGTGGCACGAGGACGTCGAACCGCTCACGAATTACGTCGTGGGGCGGGTACGGCGCGAGATCGGGGGCCACACGGGGTTCGGCTTCCTCGCGACGGCCGTCGACCGCCGCAATAGCAGCGCCTCGCTCGATTCTCTCCGGGGCGGCGGATACGTCGGGGCCGCGGACTTCTACCACCGGTGGGCCAACAACGCCTACTCGGTGTACGCCTCGCTCGGGGCGTCGCACGTCACCGGCGATACCCTCGCAATGCGGCTCACCCAGGAACAGCCGACTCGGTATTACCAGCGGCCGGATGCGGGCTACCTGCGCCAGCGCTACGATCCGCGCCGCACTTCGCTCTCTGGGGTCGGCGCGGACTTTTCTATCAACAAGGAAGGCGGCAACTCCAACTTTGGCTTCGCGCTCAGCACCACCACGCCTGGCTTCGAGGTCAACGACCTGGGCTTCCAACGCCGTACGGATCGCACTGCGGGAGACCTGTTCGTGGGCCATCGCTGGACGACGCCCGGCCGCGTGTTCCGGCAGGCGAGCATCGGCGTGGATCCGCTCGCCTTTGCCTGGAACTACGGAGGAGACCGCATTCAGTTTGCCCGCGACATCAACTTGTTCGGCCAGCTCCTGAATTACTGGAGCGTCAACGTCTTCGTGTATCAGCAGCAGCGGGGGATAGATGACCGGCTCACGCGCGGCGGGCCGGCCGCCGCGGCACCCGCGCAGTGGCAGGCCGGCGCGACCATCACCTCAGACAATCGCCAACCCGTGAACGGTACGCTGAATACCCAGTACTTCCGGGACGCCGGCGGCACCTGGTCCTTCAGACTGAACCCGCTGGTCAACCTGCGTCCCAGCGCGGCGGTTTCGCTCCAGATCGGGCCGAGCTATGTCAGAGGCTTCACCGTCGCGCAGTTCATCACGTCGCAGGACGACACGGGCGCCGCTGCGACCTACCGCGCCCGCTACGTCTTCGGGGAGCTCAGCCAGCGCCAACTCGACCTGACGACCCGTCTGAACCTCACTTTCAGTCCAACACTCAGCTTCCAGTTGTACGCGCAGCCCTTCACCTTCGCGGGACGCTACACGAACTTTAAGGAGCTCAAGACTCCCCGTACATTCACCTTCAACGTGTATGGGCGGGACAACGGCTCGACCATTACCTATGACGCCGGCACGGCCGTGTACACCGTGCACCCGGCCGCCGTCGCGCCGACCGACAGCTTCCAATTCTCGAACCCCGACACTCGTGTGCGCTCCTTCCGCTCGAACGCGGTGTTGCGGTGGGAGTACCGGCCCGGCTCCACCCTGTTCTTCGTCTGGAGCCAGTCGCGGTCCGTCAATCTGCTCGACCCCACGCTCGACCTCGGACATTATCTCGGTCACGAGATGTTTCTCGATCCCCCGACCAACGTGCTCTTGGTGAAGTTCAACTATTGGCTGAGCCTTTAGCCCCCTTCCCTCCACCGCCTTCCCTTGTTGTCTTTCCTCCATGCCCTTCTGGACCCTGCGTCGCAAGGTCGTCGCGACGGTGACGCTGATGATCACGCTCACCTTCGGCTGGGCGGCCGTCGTCGTCGCCGTGGCGCTCGCCGGCGCCCACGATGAGGCGCGCTCCTCCGATGCAATCGCCGTCCTCGGCGCCGCGCAATACAACGGCCGACCCTCGCCCGTGTTCCGCGCACGGCTCGACCACGCGGCCGCCCTGTACCAACGGGGACTCGCGCCCGTGGTCCTCGTGACCGGTGGCGTCGGATCGGGCGACACGGTGAGCGAATCGGAAGTCGGACGCCGCTACCTCCTCAAGGCCGGACTGCCCGAGGGAGCGGTCGTCGGGCTGCCGGCAGCGGCGAGCACGTCGGCCTCGCTCGCAGGGGTGGCCCAGTGGTTCTCGGGGAAGGACAATCGCCGCGTCCTGCTCGTGTCCGACGGCTTTCACATGCTGCGCCTCCGGATCATTGCCACCCGGCTGGGACTCCAGCCGTTCACATCGCCAGCCCCCAATTCCCCCATCCGATCGAACCCGCGGCGCAACGCCGCCTACTTCCTCGCCGAAGGGTTCAAAGTCCCCGTCACCTGGGTCTTCAACCGCTGAGGGTGCCCATGCCGCTCGAGAGCCGCCGGGTCTACACCGGCCGAGTCGTGCGGGTCGACGTCGACACGGTACGATTCCCCGACGGCTCCACGGGGGAGTTGGAGATCATCCGCCATCCGGGCGCGGCCGCGATCGTGCCGTGCGCCTCCGACCCACAAGGGGATCCCGATCCCACGATCCTCCTGATCCGTCAGTTCCGGTATGCCGCGGGCGGTCAGCTGTGGGAGATCCCGGCGGGCACGCTCGACCCTGGCGAAGATCCCGAGGCGTGCGCCCGTCGCGAACTGCTCGAAGAGGCGGGGGTCACCGCCGGCCGCCTGCAGCGGCTGACCTCCATCTGGACGACGCCCGGCTTCACTGATGAGGTGATCCACCTCTATCTGGCGAGCGGGCTCACGCCGGGGGAACCGTCGCGCGAGCGCGACGAGTTCATCGAGGTCGTGCCACAGCCCCTGTCGCAGGTCCTGGCCCGCATTCGGGACGGCGAAGTGCGAGACGCAAAGACCATTGTGGCTATCCTTTATATGGCCGGGTTCGTCCTCAAGATGTAGCAACCTGCTGTCCCCCGACGAGGACGGACGTGTCGGGCCGACTCCACGCTGAGCTGGTGAAGCTATGGCCGCATCGATGGTTACGTGGGTGATGCGACGGGTACGGTTCGTGCCGTATCTTATGTAGGAGAGGAAGTGCAGGCTCGAACTGGGAGCGCTCCATGCCAGCAACCCTCAAGCGGATTGGCCAGGTAGTCGTGACGCCGCGCGCCCTCGAGCGCCAGGCGCTGCACGAGTTGGACGATGGCCGGCTGGTGCTTGAGCACCTCTCGGGCGACCCCCAAGCCTTCGGCACCCTGGTGGACCGCTACCAGACCCGACTGCTCAACTTCATCAATCGGACCATTGGAGATCGGGAACGGGCGGAGGACCTCGTGCAGGAGGTCTTTATCCGCGTGTTCCGGCATCTCCACCGCTTCGATCAGACCAAGAAGTTCTCGACCTGGATCTACACCATCGCGTCGAACCTCGCGAAGAACGAGCTTCGGAACCGCAGCCGTAACCCCCTGGTACTGTTCCAGACGATCAAGAAGCACTGGGAGGCGGACCACCGGCCACTTCAGTTCGAAGACACGACGGCCCGGCCCGACGACCTGTACCGCAAGCGGTTCCTGAAGGAAGCCGTGGACCAGTGCGTGGACCAGCTGCCCACGCACCATCGGGCCGTCTTCGTGCTCCGCGAGCTGGAAGGCAAGAGCTACGCCGAGATCGCCGACATCACGGGCTGCAACTTGGGCACCGTGAAGAGCCGCCTCAATCGGGCCCGGAACAGCTTCGCCCAGCTCATCGGGCCCCTGCTGGAGTAGGCACCCCACAAGCCCTGACCCCACCCCCACCTCCCCAGGCGTTGGGTGCGGACGTAGGCCGGGAACCCGGTCGTCGCCTGACGGTAGTAAGTTCTCGCTATGACGTGCGCCGAATTCCTCGAACGCTATACGGATTTTCGTGACGGCCTGATCACCGCCCCACGAGAGCTGCGCCGTTTTGAACGCCACCTCGTGCGCTGCACCGGTTGCCGACGGTACGACACCGCCGTGCGGCGTGGCGTGCTTGCGTTGCAAGCCGCGGGGACGATCGAGCCTTCACGCGACTTCAGACGACGGCTCGACGCACGGCTGGAGCACGAGCGCCGCGCGGCCCGGGAGGTACCGGCGAGTGCGGGGGTAGCGGCGGCGTTGGTCCTCGCGGCGGCACTCGCTATGCTGGCTCTGGAAGGCGTCCGGCGCCCCGAGGTAGCGCGCGCCCCGGTGCTCCCACCCGTCCCGTTCCCCAATCCGGTCGTGCAGGCCGGTGTGCCGTTCGTCTCGTTCCAGGACCCGCGCGCGAGTGTGTTCGCGGGGCCCCAGGCCACGGACGGCTCCGCGCTCGTCGAGCCCGCATCCGCGGGGCGGTAGGCTTTCTCTCGACTCAAGCCCACGGTAACTTCCGCCCCGTATGGGGGCTCTCACCTTTGACGCGCTGCTCCGGAGCCTGAAGCAGGGCGCGCCGGATCCCGTCTACTATCTCCATGGTGAGGAAGACGTGCTGAAGGACGAGGCGGTGCGCCTGCTGCTGGAACGCGCGGTGGACCCGGCCGCTCGCGACTTCAACGTCGACCAGCGTACGGCCGCCGACCTCGACCCCGAGGCGTTCAACGCGCTGGTGAACACGCCCCCGATACTCGCCGCCACCAGGGCCGTGGTCCTCAGGGGAATGGAGCAGCTCCGCAAGACCGCCAAGGTGCGCCAGGAGCTGCTGCACTACCTCGATTCACCGAATCCCAGCACGGTGCTGGTGCTGGTGCACGGGACCCCCGAGCCACCTGACGCCGAGCTGTTACGCCGGGCGACCGCGGTGGAGGTCGCGGCCCTGCCCCCGGAGCGGGTTGAGCGCTGGATGACCCACCGCGCGAAGCAGTTGGGTTTCACCCTCGCGCCTGAGGCAGGGGAGCTGCTCCTCGCCAGCGTCGGAAACGACCTCTCAGGCCTCGCCCGTGAGCTCGAGAAGCTCGCACCGCTCTGCACTGGGCGGCCGGCCAGCCGGGACGAGGTGGCCGCGCTCGTGGGCGTGCGCCGCGGCGAAACGCTCCAGGATTTCATCGACGCGGCGCTCGAGCGACGCGCAGCGGACGCTGCCCGGCTGGTCGAACCCGTGCTCGAGCAGGCCGGCATGAGCGGCGTCCGCATGCTCAGCGCGCTCGGCACCGCCCTCGTCGGCACGGCGCTCGCCCGAGCGGAGCTCGATCGCGACGCCCGGCGACGCGATCGCCTCGAGGGTGCGTTGCTGTCGCACCTCCGGACCGCGCGACCGTACGGCCTGGGGAGCTGGGAGCAGACGGCTCTCCGCTGGGCCCGCTGGGCGGAGCTCTGGAGCAGGCCCGAACTGCGTAGCGCCCTGCGACTGGCCTTGGACGCCGATCGCGCTCTCAAGTCGAGCACGCTGACCAACGAAGCCGGCATCCTGGAGCAGCTGGTGCTGTCGTGGGGCGTGCGGGTGAAGGAGGCGGCGTGACAGGCGGACGGAGGCTCGTGCTGGCGGCCGCGCTCCTGACGGCAGGTCCCCTGCTTCACCTGTCCGCCCAGACCGACACGGTCCGGGTGGCCGCCCTCCGGGTCGCTCAGACCCGCCCCGACTCCGCGCGCGCCATGGTTCGCCGGCTGCTCGCGCGCCTGTCCCCACAGGATTCCATCTACCCCGGCGTACTCTTCACCGCGGGCCGCATCGCGGCCGACGCGACGACCGCCGCGACCAACCTGCAACGCGTCGTGGTCGAGTATGGGCGGTCGGTATGGGCCGACTCGGCGCTCGTGCTGCTCACGCAGCTCTACTTCGCTCAGGGCGATCCCGCGGCGACCGTGCAAGCGGCAGAGCGGTTGCGCCTCGACTATCCTGACTCCCCGTTGCGGCCTCGGGCGAACTTCTGGGGCGCGCGCGCCTACTTCGACCTCAAGGACGACGCACACGGCTGCTCGTTGATCCGCGAGGCGCTGGACGGCGCGGGCGCCGACGTAGAGTTCAAGAATCAGGTCACCTTCTACGCCTCGCGCTGTGCGTCTGCCACCGCGGCCCCACCGGTCACTGCGCCCGCCACGGCGGGCGACACTCAGGCGAAGCCCGCGTCTCCGGCCGCGACGTATGCCGTCCAGGTGATGGCGGTGAAGAGCGCGGCGCAGGTGGACGAGATGCTCACGCGTCTGAAGGTGATGGGCTTCGACGCCCGCGTGGTGCGTGACACGAGCGGCTTGTTCAAGGTGCGGGTCGGGCGGTACGCGTCGCACGACGAAGCGGCGCAGGCCCAACGGCGCATCAAGACCCGGCTCGGAGGCCAGCCGTTCGTGGTGGAGGAGCCATGACGCCGCGCGTCGAGGCGGACACCCCGCTGATGCAGCAGTATCGCGAGATCAAGTCACGACACCCCGACACCATCCTGTTCTTCCGGATGGGTGACTTCTACGAGATGTTCGAGGACGACGCGCAGCTCGCCGCCCGCGAACTGGGTCTCACCCTCACGTCGCGGAACAATGGCGGGGCGTCAGAAGTGCCTCTCGCCGGCGTTCCCGTCAAGGCGGCGACGGAGTACCTGCGGCGCCTGATCGGCCTCGGTCACCGCGTGGCGATCTGCGAGCAGGTGGAGGATCCCAAGCTCGCGAAGGGCCTCGTGCGACGTGCGGTCGTGGAGACCGTCACCCCTGGCAGCGTGCTCGCCGACGACTGGCTCGAGCGCGGCCGGAACAATTTCCTGCTGGCAGTCGACGCTCGAAGTGCACCGGCCGGAATTGCGGCGCTCGATCTCACCACCGGCGAGCTCCTGCTCGAGACCGTGGCGTCGGAGGACCTCGCCGCAGTCCTCGCTCGCTACGAAGCCCGGGAATTCGTGCTTCCCGGCGGCACGCCGGCTCCCCTCCCGGTTCCGGGCGCCGTGCGCACCGAGCGCGAGGCGTGGGAATTTGATCCCGAGCTGGGGCGCGAGGACCTGGCTCGAACCTTCCGGATGGCATCCCTCGACGGGCTCGGCGTCGAGCCGGGCGACCGCCCCGCCCTGGGCGCAGTGGGGGCGCTGCTCCGCTACGCGCGGGAGCTCAAGCCGGGCGGCCTGCCACACCTGGCCCGCCCCCGCATGCTGCGGCGCGGCGACCTGCTGCCGCTCGACGAGATGACCCGGCGCAACCTCGAGCTGGTGGAGCCGCTCCGCGCCGACCCGCCCGGCCACGCGAGCGCGGGGGGGACCACGCTGCTCGGCGTGCTTGACCGCACCATGACGCCGATGGGCGCCCGCCTGTTGCGCGCATGGCTGCTCGCGCCGCTCGTCGACCCCGCGGCCATAACCGCCCGCCTGGATGCTGTGGAGGTCCTGGTGGGCGACGTACGCGGGCGGGACCGCCTGCGCGAAGCACTCGACGGGGTACGCGACGTCGAGCGCCTGGCGGGTCGTGCCGCACTCGGGCGCGCGACCCCGCGCGAGCTGGGGGCATTGCGGGATTCGATCCTGCGTCTGCCCGACGTTCGCGCGGCGCTCGACGGCCTGGAAGCGCGGGGGCGGGCATCCCTGCTCGAGGAAGCCGCGGACCGCCTCGATCTCCTCCAGGACCTGGGCGACGAGCTCGCCTGGGCGCTCGTGGAGCGTCCGCCGGCCCAGGCGTCCGACGGCGACGCGATCCGAGCCGGGTACGATCACGAGCTCGACGAGCTCAAGGACGCTCGCGACGGCGGGAAGCAGTACATCGCGGGGCTCCAGGCGCGCGAGCGCGAGCGCACCGGCATCTCCTCGCTCAAGGTCGGGTTCAACAAGGTTTTCGGCTATTACCTCGAGATCACGAACCCGCACCGGGACCGCGTGCCGGCGGACTACGAGCGGCGCCAGACGCTGTCCGGCGCCGAGCGGTTCGTCACGCCCGAGCTGAAAGCGTACGAGGCCAAGGTGCTGGGTGCCGAGGAGGGGATCGCGGTGCGCGAGGCGGACCTCGTCGACGCCTTGCGCGTCCGAGTGGCCGAGGTGATTGCTCGCGTGCAGACGACGGCCGGGGTGCTCGCCCGGCTCGACGTCTGGGCCGCCCTCTCCGACGTCGCCCACGGCGAGGGCTATGTGCGGCCCGAGGTCAATGACGACTTCACCATCATGCTCGAGGGAAGCCGTCATCCGGTCGTGGAGCGCATGATGGCGCGCGAGGCCTTCATCCCGAACGACGTGCTGCTCGACGAGGCCGGGCGCGTGATCCTCCTCACCGGGCCGAACATGGCGGGGAAGTCGACGCTGCTCAGGCAGGTGGGATTGTGCGTCGTGCTCGCCCAGATGGGGGCCTTCGTCCCCGCGCGGCGCGCCGTCGTCGGCGTCGTGGATCGGCTGTTCACGCGGGTAGGGGCGTCGGACAATCTGGTGCGCGGTCAGTCGACGTTCATGGTGGAGATGAGCGAGACCAGCGCCATACTCCACGGCGCGACGGCGCGGAGCCTCGTGCTGCTCGACGAGATCGGACGGGGCACCTCGACGTACGACGGCGTCGCGATCGCGTGGGCCGTGACCGAGTTCCTGCACAACACGGTCGGGTGCAAGACGATCTTCGCAACCCATTATCACGAGCTCACGCAACTCACCGAGGAGCTCGCTCACGCGCGCAACTTCAACGTGGCGGTGCGCGAAGCGGGGGACGAAATCGTGTTCCTGCATCGGCTCGAGCCGGGCGGCACCGACCGATCGTACGGCATCCACGTGGCGCGGCTGGCAGGACTTCCCGCGCCGGTCGTTGGGCGGGCGTGGCAGGTGCTCGCTCTGCTCGAAGCGGGTCATCATGTGGCGCACCAGGCTCCGCCCGCACCCCCCGACGCGGCCCAGCTCGGCTTGTTCAGCCCGTCGGGAAGCCCGCATCCGCTGCTGGAGGAGCTCGATCGGCTCGACGTGAACACGCTGTCGCCGCTCGACGCGTTGAATCGGCTCGCGGCGTGGAAGAAGCAGCTCGCGGAGGGACCATGAGAGTCTGCACCGTCGCTTTCGCCGGCCTCCTGAGCGTCGGCGCCGCCGGGTGCCGCCAGGCACCCCCGGCCGAGCAGGCCGGAAGCGGGTCGCCCGCCGTCCCGCCGGACCAGGAGCCGCCGGTGGCCCTGAACGCCGACTCGCCGATCCAGTACCCGCCCCGGCTGTACGACCAGAAGGTCGAGGGCGACGTGATCCTGCGCCTGTTCGTCGATTCCGCGGGACGCATGCAACCCGAATCGAGCCGTGTGGCCGAATCGAGCGGCTATCCCGCGCTCGATTCGGCGGCGCTCACGGGCGCGCGCAAGCTGCGCTTCGCTCCCGCCCGGCGCCACGGCTTGTCCATCGCCACGGCATTCCTCCAACCGGTCGAGTTCCGTCACCCGCAGGCGAGCGGGGCCGTCTCGAAGGGGGAGCCGGACACCACGCGTCCCCGACCTGCGCCGGCCCCCCCGCCGGTGGCTCCGGTCCGCCCGGCGCGGCGTGACACGACGCCCGCGAAGCGGGACACGGTCCCGCAGCGCCTGGACTCGGCGCGCACCGTCCCGGACAGCGCGGCGAAGCCGGACACGAATGCCGTCCCACGCTAAGCCGTACGGCAATATCCTCGAGACCATTGGCTGGACGCCGCTGGTCCGGCTGAACCGCGTCACGCAAGGGATCCCGACACCGGTGTACGCCAAGGCGGAGTTTTTTAATCCCGGCGGGTCCGTGAAGGACCGCATTGGCGTGGCGATGATCGAGGCGGCCGAGCGCGAAGGGCGTCTCAAGCCCGGGGGCCTGATTGTGGAGGCCACGTCGGGCAATACGGGCGTGGGGCTCGCGCTCGCCGCCGCGGTGAAGGGCTACCGCTGCGTGTTCACCATGCCGGACAAGATGTCGCAGGAGAAGGCCCGGCTGCTGCGCGCGCTCGGCGCCGAGGTGATCATCACGCCGACCGCGGTGCCCCCGGACCATCCCGAGAACTACATCATGAAGGGGCGGGCGATCGCCGCGGCACACCCCAATGCGATTTTCGCCGACCAGCACTACAACCCGGTGAACCCAGAAGTGCATTACCGCACGACCGGTCCCGAGCTGTGGGAGCAAACGGCGGGGAAGATCACGCACTTCGTGTGCGCACCGGGGACGGGCGGGACGGTGAGTGGGGCGGGTCGGTTCCTCAAGGAGAAGAACCCACGGGTCCGCGTGATCGCCGGCGACCCGGTCGGCTCGATCTACACCGAGTACGCGCGTACCCATCAGAAGACCGAGGGCCACCCCTACAAGGTGGAGGGTATCGGGGGCGACAAACTGCCGACCTCGCTGCACTGGGACGTGATCGACGAGTGGATCACGGTGTCCGACAAGGACGCCATGCTGATGGTGCGGCGCCTGGCCAAGGAAGAGGCCCTGTTCGCCGGAGGCTCGACCGGCGTCAACGTCGTGGCTGCGCTCGACGTGGCACGTCGGGTGAACGACCCGCAAGCGCTCGTGGTGACCGTGCTCGCCGACACCGGAGAGCGGTATCTGTCGAAGGTCTTCAACGACGAATGGCTGCGGGAGAACCAGATCCTCGAGGCGGAGCGCGTGTCGGTGGCCAAGCTCCTCGAGGCGCGGAACTCGGGTGCGCCCCCGCTGATCTCCGTCGCTCCGACGGCGACGGTGCGCCAGGCGCTGAACCTGATGAGCACGTACAACGTGTCGCAGCTCCCGGTGCTGGACGTCGGCGACGGGGTGGGCGCCGTGTCCGAGCAGGGGCTCATGGCCCGGGCGCTCGAGGACCCGGTGACGCTGGACCAGCCGGTCCAGGATGTGATGGATGCGCCGTTCCCGGTCGTGGATGCCGACCTTCCCGTCGAGCGGCTCACCAGCCTGCTGTCGCGCGAGACGCCGGCGGCACTGGTGCGACGCGAGGGCAAGATCGCGGGGATCGTCACGCGGTACGACGTGCTCCACCAGCTCGCCGGAATCCACTGATGCGGATCGCGGTGATCACAGGCGGTGCGACGGCGGAGCGCGCGGTCGCGTTCGCCGGCGCCGCCCAAATCGTGGAGGCGCTGCGGAGTCGCGGGCACACGGTGCGGGTCGTCGATACGGTGACCGGGCTCCTCTTCACCACCGACGAGCAGCGGCTGCTCACGACCGAGGTCGGCCGGGAGCCGCCCGCGGTGGCGGAGCTCGACGGGCGCGAGCGTGCGATGCTCTCGAACGGGCTCGCGGGGCTCAAAGAGGTCACCGGCGCGGACGTGTTGTTCCTGTGCCTGCACGCGGGGCGCGGTGAGGGGGGGATCCTGCAGGCGGTGCTCGACGTGATCGCCGTGCCGTATACCGGCAGCGGGACGCTGGCGAGCGCGCTCGCCATGGACAAGGACCTCGCCAAGCGCCTGTTCCGGGCGGCGGGGGTGCCCGTACCCGCGTGGTTCATGGCCCCCGTCGCCCCCGAGGATGTGACGACGGCGCTGGGATGGCCGGTGATCGTCAAACCGTCGAAGATGGGCTCTTCCGTGGGCATGACGCTGGTGCGCAACGCCGAAGGGTTGGACGCGGCGGTGGAAGTCGCAAAAGCGTTCGATACTGAGGTCATGGCGGAGCAGTTCATCCCCGGGCGAGAGCTGACGGTGGGGGTGCTCGGTGACGTGCCGTTGCCGGTGGGTGAGATCATTCCGAAGCACGAGCTGTTCGACTACGAGTGCAAGTACACGCCGGGGATGTCGGAGGAGATCTTCCCCGCGAAGCTCGATACGACATTGGCGCGGCAGCTGCAGGAGCGGGCGCTCACGGCTCACCGGGCCCTCAAGCTCGGGGGGTATTCGCGCGTCGACTTCCGATTGAGCCCCGAGGGCGACATCTTTTGCCTCGAGGCGAACACGCTCCCCGGCATGACGCGCACCAGCCTCCTCCCCCAGGCCGCCCGGGCTGCGGGGATCGAGTTTCCGGAGCTGTGCGAGCGGATCTGCCGGCTCGCGGGGAACTCGGGGAGCGCGCGCGGGGGATAACTACACGATGGACCCGCAGCGGATGTTCGGCATGACTCCGTGGGTGCGGCGGCTGATCGTCGCCAACCTCGTTGTCTTCCTGCTCCAGGTGACGTTGTTCGTCAGCCCGGGGTTCGTGGCCACGCTCGGGTTCGCCCCGCTCTCCGCCTTCCGGCAGCCGTGGACGTTTTTCACGTACATGTTCGTTCACGCCAACCTGCTGCATCTCGCTTTCAACCTGCTCGCGCTGTACGTCTTCGGTCCCGAAGTGGAGGAGCGGATGGGTGGCGGGGCGTTCGTGCGCTACTACCTGCTCTGCGGATTGGGAGGGGCCGTCCTGTCGCTGGTGCTGGGGTGGAGCTTCGGCCGGCTCAATCCGGTGGTCGGCGCGTCGGCCGCCGTGTACGGCGTGCTGTTGGCGTTCGCGTGGGCGGCGCCGGACGCCCCGATCAACGTGTTGTTCTTCCCCGCGCCGATTGCGGCCAAATGGCTCGTGACGTTCATCGTTGCGATCTCGCTCGCGCTCGCGTTGTTGCCCACCAGCGACGGCGTGGCGCATCTCGCGCATCTGGGCGGATTCGCGACCGGCTTCCTGTATCTGAAGATCGGCGACTGGCGGCTGGGACGCGCGGAGCGCAACCTGCGGCGCCGGTCCGAGCCGAGCGTGCTGGTGCATCCGGGGCGCGCCGCTCGGGCAAGCGACACACCCAAGCCGCCGCGCCGCGTCGAGCGCGATCCCGCGCAGGCGGAAATCGACCGGGTGCTCGACAAGATCTCGGCGCGCGGCATCGACAGTCTCACACCCGCGGAGCGGCGGTTCCTCGCCGAGATGAGCCGCAAGATGCGCGACCACACCTGAGAGCCGTCGCGCGAACCGCAGCACCCTAAAATGTCAAGTCGGTCGCGTCTCGTTCCGGGGCGGGCGCGCGCTTGTCTCCGGCGGGGCCGGTTCCCAAATTGGGGCCGGCCGACTCATGCTCGTCAATCTCGTGCCGGACTTCCTTGCGGTCCTCGCCGCGCCCGACCCCATCGCGGCCTATCACGAGTATCTCGAGCGCCACAAGCCCGTGCTGCAAAGCTACTGGCACAACTACGTACTGGACCCGACGTCGCCGCACGCGGAACAGGTGATCGCCGCCGCGTTGCGTGCCGGGCGCGCGGACCTCGAGCGGCTGCTCGAGGACGTGGACGTCGCCGCGATCGCGGAGGACGCGCTACAGCGTTCGCTCGAGCGCTTCGAGGCGGACTGCGCCGTGGACCTGTATCTCATGGTGGGCGTGGGCGCCGCCAACGCGGGTGAGCTGGTGGTGGGCGGACGCGGGATTGCCTTCGTATGTCTCGAGCATTTCACCGGCCGGCCGAATCCCCAAACGTACGGCATGGGACTCGCGCCGCACTTGTTGCCGCTCTGGATCGCGCACGAGGTGGCGCACGCGGTGCGGTACACGTCGCCGACAAGTCGCGCCGACTTGAAGCGGCTGGTCACCGACCTGCGCGGCTACTACGACTACTGGGACACCGGCAGCCGGGCCACCTTGCGAGAGCTGCTCGCGAACGAGGGGGCGGCCGTGGCGGCGGCGCAGGCGGTGGCGCCCGGGTTCGAGCCGTGGGAATACTTCGGCTACACGCGCCGGCAGTATCGCCGCATCCGCGAGCTCGACTCCTTCCTGCGACGCGCGGCCGCACCGCTGTTGGACGAGACGGGCCTGGGGCTGCGTCTGCGCTTCCTGTCGGGAGGCATGAGCCCCGCCGCCCGCTTGACGTCGGGGAAGGTGCTGCCGGAGCGCTCGGGGTATTATCTCGGCCTTCGCTTGATCGAGAGCTACCTCGCCGAGCGGGGGCTGGCTTCGTCGGTGCGCGCGGCGGCGCAGGAGTTCAAAACGGCGGACGAGCGGGCCTTCGGGATCCAGACCGCATGAGCCCGAAGGCCCGCGCCGAGCGTCGCCAGAACCGGCCCTTGCGGGAGGTGCTCGACGACCTACTCGGCCACGCACGCGAGATCGCCCGCCGGGCAAAGGCGATGACGCCCGCGGAGCTCGACTACGCGCAGCAGCGGTTGGAGTGGCTGGCGGACGAGGTGTGGCGGGTCGCCACCGGCGAGGCGCCGCCGGCCTAGCCCTCCACGAAAGTTCCATTCTGTGGCCCCGGTTCGCGGTCTTGACACCCGCGGGAGCGGCCGGCAGGTTAGCACCCCATCGATACGGTTCCGTAGGAGCTACCCGCAGACGCGGGACGGCGTGGCTTTCCACACCCCTCTGGCCACGCTGCTCTCAACGCCGCATTCGTGACGGCCGGCAGTGAAACTCGTGGACCCCATCCGGATCGGGAGGTAGTTATGGCAGCGGATTTCTTCCTTGGCGAGTCTCTGGTAGGCGACGGGAATGAGGTCGCCCACATCGATCTGATCATCGGGTCGAAGTCGGGCCACGCGGGGCAAGCCTTCGTCAGCACGTTGGCGAACAACACCGACGGTTTCACCAAGCTGCTCGCCGTCGTCACGCCCAACCTGCCGGCGAAGCCCGACACGCTCCTCTTCAACAAGGTCACCATCAAGAACGCCACGCAGGCCGTGCAGATGTTCGGGCCGGCGCAGGCGGCGGTGGCGCGCGCGGTGGTCGACAGCGTGTCCTCGGGCATCATCCCGCGAGACAAAGTGGACGACTACTGCATCCTGGTGGGGGTGTTCATCCACTGGGAGGCGAAGAACGACAAGAAGATCTTCGACTTCAACTATCGGGCGGTGAAGGAATCGATCGAGCGCGCCCTCAAGGGGCAGCCGAAGATCGACCAGGTGATCTCCCAGGCGAAGACGGCGTCGCATCCGTTCGCCGGTGGCGCGGACAAGGGTTGATCTCCCCGGCAGTCGCCTGATGCCATGTCGAGGGGCGGGCTGCCGCCCCTCGACTGCTTTTCGAGCCCTGCGCCGACTCATCGTGGAGCATGAACCCTGATGCGTAAGCTCCTGCTGCAGCTCGACAGCTCCCGGCTGCCGAGCGTATTCGATCGGGTGGTCGCCTACGACAGCGGCGCCGATGAGGTGATGAGCTACGGCGGCGTCACCGAATCCGACGTCCGCGACCTGATCCACGGCTGCATCTTCACGCGCGGTCCCAAAGACCTGAAGAACACCGCCGTCTTCGTCGGGGGATCGGACATCGCGGTGGGCGAGCAGCTGCTCGCCGCGGCAACGAAGGCGATGTTCAAGCCCTTCACGGTGTCCGCCATGCTCGACTCGAACGGCTCGAACACCACGGCGGTCGCCGCAGTGGCCAAGATGGTCAAAACCGTAGGCGACGTACGCGGCAAGCGCGTGCTGATCGTCGCGGGGACGGGGCCGGTCGGGATTCGGGCCGCCGGGCTGTTCG
>WNEZ01004842.1_pt1 | contig 17425 bp, 23 predicted proteins | sample 5400521 | NCBI WGS metagenome assembly WNEZ01 (sample SAMN13153339, study PRJNA577476) | soil metagenome | isolation source: 120 cm saprolite under Douglas fir tree site 2 hole 1 replicate 1 | place: USA:California | collected 2015-04-18
GCAGCAGCCCAGGCTTCCGGTGGGCGGGAGTCTTGGACGAGAGCAGCGCGGCCCGGAACGCCTCTCCAAAGGAACGGTGTTCTGACAATTCCCTCACGACGTTGAGTTTGATTGAGCCCTACGAAGCTGCCCGAACCCGGTATCGGATTCCCTCCAAGGCGTCGCGGGGGCGCCGATCTAAGGTCTCCCCATATGGCGGCACTTCACCGGGTAACCGACCCACACCCGAACCGACTTTGCAGCATGTCCGAACGGTACGCGTACAGAAAACGCACAGCGTGCCGGGACCGTGGCATTGCTGCCCCGCGCATCGCGCAGCCGCCGGAACTGATTCAGCCAAGCGAAGCTCCGCTCGACCACCCAGCGCCATCGACCGCACGCCGTGTACTGCGTACCCGTGTTGCTGATGCATGTGCCGAAGCTCGTGCGCGAGGATGTAGACCGGCGCCTCAGTCTGGCGCCCAGCAACAGCGTCCCACCCTTGTGCTGTCGGTATGCGGTACAACCGGGGAAGCCGTCTCTTGTCGATGCCTGCGGGGAATCCTCGGACGAGACTCGCGCATTGCTTGACCACCCACATCATCGACATTTGCACGTGGCGCACTGACGACGTGGTGTCTCAAGTGCGCTCGGTGCCCGTGAAACTGATCCCGAAAATAGATGATCTCCCTCAGCTTCTACAAAGCATCAAAATGGAGGTGGAATGACTTGATCCAAATGCTGAATCGCTCCTTCATCCGGTCCCTTGGGACTCTCTTTGCATCGGCCGCGTGGCTTATTTCGCCGACACCCGGCTGTGCGGATCAGCCTGCGGACGAACACGTGATGCTGGAGTTGGTTTCAGAACAGGATGCGCTTGTGCCAGGGAAAGACCTTTGGTTAGGCTTCCGATTTGACTTGCAGGACGAGTGGCACACTTACTGGATCAATCCTGGTGACTCCGGTGAGGCGCCACGTATCGAGTGGCAATTACCGACGGGATTTCAAGCAGGTGCGATTCAGTGGCCGTACCCTGAGCGTCTTTCCACCCCTCCCTTTGCAGACTACGGATATGAACATCAGGTATTGCTCATGGCCCCGGTTCGGCCGCCGGCACAATTAAGGGAAGGAGAAACGCGGAAAATTGCCGCCAGAGTGCGCTATCTTGTATGCCGCGACGTCTGTATTCCCGGACAGACGCAGCTTGAGTTGTCGCTGAGGGTGAAGAGCGTTGCTGCGGCTTCGCCGGCGGGTGAACTATTTCGCGCCGCCCGGGCTAAGCTGCCGAGAGCCGCACCACCCAGCTGGAAGATCTCAGCCGCCTCTATCGGAGACGAGTTCGTTTTGGATCTGAAAACCGGAAAATCGGCCAAAGCGCCCCAATTCTTTCCACTGCATGCGGAGCAAATCGAAAATGCCGCCCCGCGGGAGGTAACCGCGTTTCCTGGCAGCATTCGTCTGCATCTTAAGAAATCGAAGCACTTGTTGAAATCCATCCCTCGCCTGGAGGGGATCATTGTTCTTGCTTCCGGAAAGGCATACCTGGTGGATGTTCCCGTGTCCCAATCACGCAGGAGCGGTCACCCGCAATGAACGGACTAATGGAGGAGACTATGAAGCGGAATCTGTGCTGCGGCCTGGTCATCACACTCTTGTCGATTTCGTCGGCTTATGGCGTGAAGGTGGGCGAATCCGCGCCGGAGTTCCAAGCCACTGATAGCAATGGCCACGTACGCAAGCTCTCCGAGTATCGGGGGAAATTCGTGGTACTTGAATGGCACAACAACGGCTGTCCGTATACGGAGAAACATTACGAGAGTCGCAACATGCAGCGTCTACAGAAGGAATGGACGAGTAAAGGTGTTGCTTGGTTCACAGTGATCTCCTCTGCACCGGGCCAACAGGGATATGTCACAGCCCCACAGGAAAATGAATACCTGAAACAGATGAACGCTTCACCCACGGCTGCGCTCCTGGATCCGCAAGGAGATGTAGGGCGACTTTACTCAGCGAAGACGACTCCGCACATGTTTGTTGTCAATCCCGTCGGTGTGTTGATCTACGACGGAGCCATCGACAGTAAAGCGACCACAGACCAAGCCGACATCCCAAGCGCAAAAAACTATGTCTCGCAGGCGCTGCAGGAAGCGATCGCGGGCAAGCCAGTGAGCACGCCGACCAGCCGTCCGTACGGCTGTTCAGTCAAGTATGCCCACTGAGAGTCTCGCGCGTGATTTTTGACGTGGCTACGGCTGAACCGGTGGGCTGTCCACCTCGTGCTTGAAGACTTGCCCCGGGACTCAGCACTCATCCGAATAGGTTGGCGGAGGCTGAAGGTAAGAGGCTTCAACAAAGCCCCATTTGTCTCCGTTTCGACCTTGTTTCTGGCCGCCCCCGAAATACAGCAGTCCAAAGAGCCTCTCGGATGGAGAGTATGAACAGTCTGCTGGCAATCGTCGCCCTGGCCGGGAGCGCCGCCGCGCGGTTGGGTACCTGAATCTCCAACCACCTTTTGTCCGTCTGATTAATCCTAGCCCGGCAGCACAATTAGTGAATAGAACGAAACAAAGACCAAACTGACCCCACCACCACTCCGCGATTGCTGGTGTGAACGCCTGTGGCTGTTGAAAAACTCACTCCGAGAAATTTGCAGAAAATAAATCGCGTTAGTATGCCCTACGAACGATTTTCTCTGCACGCTTAGACATCTTCTATCCCCGAAATTCTCTCTAGTTTCTGAAATATCGAGTTTTTCATCAGCCACAGGCGATTGCACTCATAGCAGGTTGGTGTCTGGCGCCAAGGCCATACCGTTAGTATTGGAGACGCGCTGCACGGTCGGCGTAAGCAATTCCCCATTGCTGTAGGCGCTGGACAAGTTCGGCCGGCACACCGGCATCACGGAATTGCTTCGCCGCCTCCCATACCTTCCCGCCACTGATACCCCCGTAGGCGCGGGGTTGAGTGTAAGAGCGCCTGGGCAACCCGATCGGCAAGTGCTTTGCAATCGGGTATTGCAGGTTCTTGTCCATCCATGCGGCAAGTAGCGAGATGGTTAGAGCCTGATGTACCTCGACCGGCAGTGGTTTAAAGATTGGCGCCCAAACGGGACTGATCATGATGCGGGGATCGATGTTCTCGTCCGGCCGCCAACCCTCCTTGAGGTCGTCGGGGCCCAAGTGGGGATCGGTAGATTGCAGCGCTTTGATTACGGCCACAAGGAGTCGCGCCGGTTCCGGTTGGTGTGTCTGCGCATGAAGGTCGAGGAACCCGCCAATCAGATATACCCAATCCACTGGGCCGCGGTCTCGGTGTCGATGATTGCCGCTATTCAGGACGACCTGCAACTCGTACCAGGCCGTTGTGAAATATTCGTTGGTCAACGTGCTACCGCCAACTCCGGCCGCTCCATTGGGGATGTGGGCAGCCGATGGAGCAGACTCTGCCGGAATGGTGTTGCACCACGTGCGGGAATCTGCGGTCAACCCAAAGAAGTCGCGCCCGCGCCCTTCAAGCCCAAACTCCTGCGTCATTTCCCACGTCTTCACCAGTTGCCACAGCTGGGTCGAGTAAATCTTATTGGTCAACTCTGGCGACCAGGCCGCTTCTGCTTTGCCAACGCGTCTGAGGAAGGAGTGTCGAGCTTCAGACCACTGTTCGAAGGCGGCAACGACCGGGCGAATGTCGTGATCCGTAGTCTGAGCTGCCGCCAGGAGTGGGCGCAGCGCCGGCTTGTTTCCAATCTGGCGTTTGCTTTCCGGAGTCGTCTCCCCGCCGTACAAGGCCGCGAACGCGCTCTGTGTAAAGGCTGGTCCCCATGCGTCCTTGGGATGTACGCGGGGCAGCCATTGGCTCCAATCCGGGAGTTGCAAGGCGATGGGAATCTGACGAGCATTGAGGTTGCCGTCGGGGCGAAAGATGTCCGGAGTAATCCGCTCCACGAGTTCACGGAGGTTGGGAGCGTTTCCCGCTCGATTTGATGCCGCTGTGTTCATCCCTTCGCCGTGTTGGCGAACCAGATATGGCAAGGCGTCCGTGTCCTGGTCGAGGACCCATGCGAGTCCGGCACCTGCCGCCCAGCTCGATATCGGTTGCTCGTCCAGTCCGGGTCCAGGTTGGTACGGAGGGTTCCAAGGGCGTCCAGGATTGGGCGTTGGCATGCTGCGAATGTAGCTTGCGATCTGCTCGCTCTGCAGCGCGGACAGGCCATGAAAGCGTGCCCGGGCGATAATGCTGGCGTTGGAGAAGTTGAAGTATTTCAGGTCGCGCCCATCCTGCGCATGACAATCGGCACAGTGAGCCTCAATCCTTGGGCCATTTGGGAGGCTATTTGCCGCTAATGGAGCGCTCTGCCAAAGTTCCCGCCCTGCCAGAATAGAAGCCGCGTCGGGCAAGGGTGGTGTCCAGGTTTCGGGTGCATCCTCCACAAAATTGTTTGGCGCCAGGATCTTCTTGCCCTCGACGGTTAGAAAGTTCCATGCAAGGACTCGATAGCTGCTGACGACCCCGTCGGTCTGATTGAACCGGAAACGGATTGTGTTATCACCACCCACCACTGTGCCGTTGGGGAGGGGGAGAGTCATCACCAGGGTGGAGAAGCCTCCGCCAATTCCACCGTAACTCCTACCGGGCTCGGCGATGGTGACCGTATTGTTGTTGAGGGGTATCCAGGCGCTCGTATTGATCTGGATGCTGGCTTGATCCGCATACCGCACCCCATGGATCTGCAGCCAGAGAAATCGTATCGACCCTGCCTGTCCCGCCTGAAGGGTGACGGTCCTACTCACCGTCGTGCCGTTTGCACCCAAGACCTCGATCGGTAATAAGATCCGGTCCGTGGTGGTATCCGCAAATCCGAGGGAAATCGTTATGGCAGCCAGAAATAGAACCACCAGCGACTGCCATCCCGCCACGTGCCGGATACGACAGAGCCACTCGCTAACCAATTGCGCACAGTCAACGGATCTTCCCCCAGATGCCTTTTTCCGCGGCACAACATTGCTCGGGTGTTCGGTATCGCGCGGAATTGGCCTAGTGTCGCCTGACATGCTCCCGCCTCTCTAATGATAGAGCCGCGGCCCGGAATTCATTTAGTCACAATGGAATGAGGGGTCCCGATGCGCGATGCGTGGGTTACGCTGTTAGCGATGTAACTAAAACGCAGAGCCACAAGCGGAAAGGAACCGGTCTATGAAGAAGGTACGATTTTTGGGATTAGATGTCCACGCCGATACGATTGCAGTCGCTGTCGCCGAACCAGATGGAGAGGTTCGGTCGTTGGGGATGATTGCGAACCGGGAAGAGTCGGTGCGCAAACTGGTGAAGAAGCTGGGGCCGGAGGAGCAACTGCAAGCCTGTTATGAAGCCGGTCCCACGGGCTATGTTCTCTACCGACAACTAGCCAGTCAGGGAGTGAAATGTGAAGTAGTGGCACCAGCCTGGTGCCGGTCAAGCCTGGGGACCGGGTCAAGACCGATCGACGCGATGCCCGCAAGCTGGCGCAGAGCTACCGCGGGAGACTTAACCACGGTATGGGTGCCGTGGCGATCCCGCCGCGAACCTCGCAACCGTTGCCATCTGGTCCTCTTTTCGTCGATGATGCCCTTAGGCAATCGTGCGGTCGCACAAGTCTGAGCTTACGAACTCGACTGCCGAGCGCGTTCCGGCGGAACTACGAGCGCCATGCGGCACCGCAACAGCGCCCAGCAGCAGCGCGGCGCCGAACGCCGTGAACACTGAATAACTCAGAGGCGCGGTGATCCCGAGGGCAGTGCTCATGGTCAGGGCAAACGACATCAGTAACACAGCGCTGCTCCAGGCGACTACGCGTTGATAGATTCCCAACAACAGCGCGATGCCTAACCCAAGCTCGATGATTGTTTCCAAGACAGCGAGTCCAGGAATCAGGCTTTTCGGAACAAACGAGTTAAGCACGGCGACGTATTGCACGAAGTGGGTCCAATCGCCCCACGACACATTCTTGCTGCCGTAGGAACCCAGCCAGCCGAAGCGGTCACCGATCGCAACGAGAAAGGTGATGCCTAGGGCCAGGCGCAAAAACACTCTAGCGATTTGCAAAACACGTTCATTGTTCATAACAGTTTTGTTATTTCCTTTCCCTTTTCAGCGAATACCAATGCTAGGATTCTGGCTGGCTCGTTTATGCTGGCGCTGCCGGAAGGAAGATGGATACTGCCGGGCGCGTCATAGAACAGATCACCAGTCGACAGTACTTTCTCCTGTTCACCTTCCAGTTGAAAGCGGTATTCCCCTTCAAGGATGTAGCCAAGAATGAAACCCGGATGCGCATGTTTGGGCGAAGTTGAGCCAGGTGGGAGGGTCAACTCAAGAACGGTCACCTGCCAGCCATTGAGGCGAACTGGCGGAAGTTCGCGCTCGTATATGGCCATTATGCCGGATGCGGCGGGCGCTTCAGAACGATCCAGTACAACCAGAGCCAGGCTCGCCAAACCAGCCTGAAGAAATTGTCGACGATGTTTCATGAACCCAGAATAGATTGTGTATTGGTATGATTAATAGATCCATATTGCGTAAAGTCTTTATACCAATCGGCGAGGTCTGAAATCGATGCCTAAAGATGTCAGCTCTCTGCAACTCGCCCTCCATGAAAGGGCGCCCGACACTACGCTGACCCGCTGGCTCTACCAAGAACTGCGACGCGCCATTCTCGATCGCCGGCTGCTGCCCGGAACGCGCCTGCCAGCGACCAGGGACTTTGCGCTTCAATACGGCGTCTCACGGGGAACGGTGGTGACCGTGTTTGAGCAGTTGCAGGCTGAAGGGTATTTGATTGGAAGGGTCGGGGCCGGCACAAGAATCAATGAGCGGCTGTCGCAAGATGTGTTCAGGAGACCGGCGCCACAACCGCGAATAAGGAAGCTGCCGGCACCGATTCGAGGGTTGTCTACTTCACGGCCCGCGCATCCGTTTCGACCTTACGAGCCTGCGCTGACCGAGTTCCCAGTGCAGATTTGGGCGCGCGTTGCTGGCCGCCGATTGCGCCGGGCCTCTTCCTCGCTGCTGGCCGGTGGGGACCCGCGAGGGTATGCGCCATTACGCGAAGCCATTGCTGTGTACCTAGGTTCGTCGCGTGGGGTGAATTGCTCAGCCGACTCCGTGGTGATTGTTTCCGGGGTTCAGCAGGGCCTGGACCTGATCGCTCGTCTGCTGATCAAGCCCGGAGAAGCTGTCTGGGTGGAGGACCCAGGCTACTTCGGCGCCATCGCCGCCTTTCACCAGGCTGGCGCGAGGATTATTCCCGTGCCGGTGGACGAAGATGGGCTTTCGGTATCGCAAGGAGAAAAGTTGTGCAAGCCGGCAAAAGCGGCCTATTTGACGCCGGCACATCAGTTTCCGTTGGGCATGGCAATGCCCGTTGAACGTCGGATAGCGGTTCTGAAGTGGGCCCGGGAGACGGGAGCTTTCCTTATGGAAGATGACTACGACAGCGAGTATCGCTTCGACGGTCGGCCAATGCCCGCGCTCCAGGGTTTGGACAAGACTGGCTCCGTTATCTTTCTGGGAAGCTTCAACAAGGTACTTTTTCCGTCATTGCGGTTGGGCTATCTCGTTTTGCCACCAGCGCTGCTTGATCCACTGTTGGCGCTGCGGCTGGGCGTCGACCTCCATCCTCCAAGCCTCGATCAAGCGATTCTCTGCGACTTCATGACGGAGGGCCATCTGGGGCGACACATTCGGAGGATGCGCGACATGTACGCAAGTAGATTGGCTGCTTTGCAGCACGAGGCGAGGAGATATCTGGCAGGGCTACTCGACGTTTCGCCTATAAAGGCGGGTCTGAACACGGCGGGGTTGCTCCGCAATGGCATGATTTCGCAGCAAGCCGAGGCGGTTGCGGCAAACCATGGGATTGAGGCGCTAGGGCTTGATCGCTTCACTCTGAAACGCAGGAACGTGGAGGGTTTGCTGCTTGGCTTCGCCGCTTTCGGCGAGCGTGAGATCCGTCGCGGCATCGTCACCCTGGCGGGTGCATTGGAGCAGGGCGCTAGTTTATCCAAAGTAAGATCCGTTGTTCCGCTGGCCATTATCGCCACTTCCCGCAAAAACCGAGGTTAGGGAACATAGGCATCAATCAAAAGAAGGGAGTTCCGCGCGACGCTGGTGTCGGGGGTATAAAGAACAGCGGGTACGCTATGGAGGCGATGTGGCTAGCGTATCAGAACTGCAAGCCGCTGCCGCTCTCACCTCGAATCCCGGCAACAATCCTTACTGCCCCACTTCTCCTCTGGTCAAGGGATTGATCGCCAGACCAATATCGATACTCGAAAGGTCCGCTGACGCCCTGGAGATTCGCTTGTGGGAGTTGTAAGGTCCATTGGCTCGTTCCGCCGATTGCGGGTGGTTGACGGCCAACTATTCCATAGCGGAGAGGTATGCAGACGGGCGAGGGTTCTATCACAGGTCGAGCGAAGCGAGCCGAAGGGAAGCCTTGACGGGTTCCTGGCCCGTCTGCAGCATTCGTAGAGAAACGAAGGCAAGATAGGGCCGAGGCCGGCCGTTTCCTTGAGGCTAATGAAAACGCAGAATTAACGAACGGAACCGAGGCACGTCTAAGTTTGTGAGGAAACTTTCATTTCAATGGGAGGGCACTGAGGAACGGCGAGGCGACTTCATCTCCATGATGGCATGTGAAATGTAGGCACATTACGGGCGAGGTGAATCGGTGAACCTTGGGCCTTCAAAAGTCAGGTGAAGGAAAGAATGACAGTGATCCTTGCTGTATCGCTGATCCCGTGTTTCCGCCATCTCCCTTTTTCGCCCGGAAAACTATCACGCTAGCCCTGTTCCATGTCTAACGGGATCAGAGGTGCGCTCCCGCCGACAAGATCACCGCCGACTGCCGCGGTGCGGTTCGGATGAAATTGTTTCACATGGTCGGCGAAAAGCATGGGTGTATGATCAGTGTCGTTTTTGAGCCAAAAAAGAGATTCCGGTCTACCTGAAGCGCGTGCAAATGCGAGAGTAGTGCCATGTATTTCCGCCTGGACAAGTTGAAACAATCTCTGGAGTCGGCGGTGGAAGGCATGTCCAGTGAGCAATTGAGCTGGCATCCCCCGGGCAAGTGGTGCGCAGTGGAGGTGTTGGAACATCTGTATCTCACCTACGCCGGAACGATCCAGGGATTCGAGAGAGTAATGAGAAAAGGAAAACCGCTGGCCTCGCGTGCCTCCATGGCGCAGCGGGTACTGACCTTGGTCGTCGTGGGGTTGGGCCACATGCCCGCTGGACGCAAAGCACCTGCGATGGCGCTGCCGAAAGGCTTGCCGGCGGAGAAGGTGCGAAACGAGATCGGGGCAAAGATTGTGGCGATGGATGCAATCATGGCACAGTGCGAAGCGCGCTTCGGGCGCCGGGTCCAGCTGCTCGACCATCCGATTCTGGGCCCGTTGAGTGCGACGCAGTGGAGAAAGCTTCATCTGGTGCATGGCCAACATCACCTGAAACAGCTTCTCCGGCTTCGCGAAAGCTCGACGAGGCAAATGGGCTTAACGCGGACAAGCGAGGTCTTTTCTTCTAAATAGGACGCCAGTTAATGGCCGATCTATCTGGAATGGGGGTTCCATGAAGCCGACTTCTCTTGTCGCCATCCTGGTTTTTCTCGTTGCCTACTTTTTGGGATCACTCCGCGCCCAAACCCACGATAAGAAGGATGAAATTCCGATCGAACGCTGCGATCGCCTGCCGGTTGTCACCATGAAGGTTGCGGGAGAAAACCGGCGGTTTCCTACTCGATACAGCAGCCACCACGATCCTCAATCTGAAGTCTTTCACATCGGGTGAGTCCAAGCAGGTCCACATCTATTCGTGGAGCGAAAGCGCAGCCACCAGCGCCCGCGAAGTTTTCTTGCCGCAAGTAGAGCTGGGCACGCACAAGCGGCGCGATCTGAAGTTCCGGCGATTGACCTGAGTCCCATCGGCAAGGCACTAAGTTACCCCTGACGGGAATGGGAAACCTCAAAGGCTGGAGCGATAAATTAAGGAGCAACCTGAAATGTTCACTAAACCTGGGGTTCTACTGCGTGTTGAGGGGGCGGCTGGATTCGCGGTCGCTTTGTATCTTTACCGCTACATCGGCGCGGGCTGGGGATGTTTCCTGCTGCTGTTCCTGTGGCCCGACATTTTCATGCTCGGTTATCTCGCCAATGTGCGACTGGGGACCGCGCTCTACAACCTCGTCCATATCGTTGCATTCCCCGTTCTATTGGCGGGAGGCTCTTACGCCCTGCGCCGGAACGAACTCTTACCGTTTGTGCTGATCTGGCTAGCGCACATTGAATGCGACCGTGCGCTCGGCTTTGGGCTGAAGTATCCAACCTTCTTCAAGGACACGCACCTGCAGCGGCTGAATCAAACAGCAGAGGCAGTGGTTTGATGATTGTAGAGATGAAGGCACACACCTTTCAGCCTGTGGTCGTCTTTCCGGTTGCTCCCGAATGCCGGCAAACGGATCGGGCCAAGTTGACATCGAGAGTGGGAACTAACCCAATTTTCAATTCAACGCGCCCGGAAGTTTCGGGCGAACGTCCAGTTAATGGTTGGTCCGAGTGCCGCTAACGCGTTCCGACCTTCGTTCTGGAGGCAACGGAAAACACGCCATGCGGCGATCGCAGAGCGCGACCTGCTTCCGCAACAAGCGCCTCACCCACACGGTTAGCGGACCGTTAGACAGGTGACCTTCGTAATTTCTCGCCCGGAGTCTCGTTTGGTAATTTGTACCAGACCTATGCGGAGCAATATGGCCATTGATTCACCTTCTCATAGGTGAGACCGCGGATTTCATTGCCTTAGAACGGAGACAAAACGCATGAGATTTTCAATTCTGAAGCCATTTCTGTGCCTATCCCTTTTGGCTTCCTTGGCACACGCACAACAGCCAGAAGCCACCGCAACCCAAGTGGAGAAAACTTCTGCAGTTCAGGACAACGAGCCCCAAGCCACGGTGTACATCTATCGTTACAAGCAATTTGTAGGAAGCGCCCTCTCGCCCTCCGTGTACTGTGACGAAAATGAGCTTGCGCGTATGGACAATGGCAAGTTTTTTGTGGCAAAACTTGCTCCTGGCAAACATGTTTTCCGCTCGAATGACAAGCAAGCTGGCATCGACACCGATCTCAAGCCCGGACAGGACTACTACATCCGCGTAGAATTGGCGACCGGATTCATGAAGGGGCATGGCCGCCTCGTTTCGGTTGCGCCAGAGCAAGGCAGTTACGAGATCAAGAACCTTAAAGCGCTTGGGGCAGATAAGGTAAAAGATGGCGCGCACGTCGTACCTGTCAGTCTCGAAGGAAAATAGCTACGAACCGAAGGAGGGGTGTATCGGGCGAAACTGAACTGACCCCCTCCGGCTTTGTGCTGCTTCCCCCTTCCACGAACGAGCTTGGCACGCCTCTCGCGTCGGTGTTTCCTTAGGGTGAACATCATCGCCCTAAGAATTCGACAATTCTTTTCGGCCGAGTGGGATTTAAACCCAACATTCGTCTGCCTGCGCGACGCTTGCTACGAATCGGAGTCCAGGTGCTGCTGTTCACCTTCGCGGGAGAGCATCAGTTGGTAGATGCGAGGTTCAAGTCGAATGCCGGCACATCGACGAGTGGGCATTGTCGACGAATTGCGTCAGTGCTCTCCCGGACCGCGAGATGGAGATCGTCATTACTTCGACGCTGAAACAAAGGGAGTGATTGCAAACTGATTGCAGCGCTTGCAAGTTGTTGAAAAATATGGCGGAGAGAGTGGGATTCGAAGCGCATGTAAGTCTATGGAAAACCAGCCCAGTGATTTTAAGTGATTTGCGGCGGAAAACTGGGTCCCCGAACAGTGACTCCATTTCCGGATCAGCGGTCGCACGTCCACGATGAGTTTAGAATTTGTTAGTGCCGCTTACCACTCCGACCAATGACCGTTCGGCTGCTCCCAAACACTTGCCTGGGGCTGGCCTGCGAATGCATCGCCCAAGCCCCCCATGTGAGTGGGGTCGGCGTAGTGTTCGGTCATCCCGCCAAAATCACTCCATAGGTCGAGTCCAAGCAACTCCAGGCGCTGACGACTCTCCCGGCGCATTGAGCTTGACGAACAGCTCGTGCGAGATCACCTCTACGCACCGAAGGCGCACCCTGACCGTTACAGTGGGATCGTTCGGGGCCCAGTCATCTCACCCGAGCATGCGCGCTGGCTTCCCGCAACTGCAATCCACCGGCGAACCCGCCTCATCGGAAAGGTCGGCATTGAGACCCTGCTCAATGGCTCGCGCCGCTAGCCCCAGGGTTCGCTGGCGAAGAGCCACCTCCAGAGCCTCGAAATCCAACTCCGCCACCGCCTGGCGACCTAAGAGGGCTTCAACCTCTTGGACCACTTCGGCTTCGAGGGCGGTTTGGAGCCCTTTTTTTTGGCGGCCTCGGAAGCCGCCGCCGGTGCTTCCAGTTGGGCATTGGCCCATTGCTCGCAGGCCTCCCAGAAGGCCTCCACCTGGCGCCGGAAATGTTGGCCGGCCTCGACCTGACGGCGTACCAGTTCCGCCTGCGCCGCCGGGATAAGACGGGAGTGGGTGCGGCCGCGCACCCCTCGTGTGAGACTAAAGTAGGGGCCGTGGCGTGCCTTCGGGTCGCTGGCGCAGGGACAGCCGGGTTTACTGCACTTGACGTAGCGTTGAGAGAAAGAACCTCGGCGCATGGCCTTGGGTTGAACCAGCTGCGCGGCAAGATCGCGAATGCGAGCCGGGACTTCGTGAGCATCGGGCATAGTCTCTCCTTACGGCTATACTGGCCGTAAGAACACTGCTCTACAACTCTATTTTCACTCATCCTCACTTCTATGTCGTGCACCCGTTCTGCGTCCGCAACTTTCGCTCCCCCTCCATTGGCGGTATAGGTGTTTTAACGCTTTTGGGATGAGAAATGGTGGTCGGACCTTCCTTTCCAACATGTCTGTCGACACCTTCAAGGACGCAGACTTAGCCGATTCAGACTGATACTCTTCTTTTGCGGAGAGAGGAACCTTCGCTCATCTCAAGAACATCGAAGGGCAATTCATTCCTGACTCGGCTGTCGAACACAATCGAAGTCTCGATCCCCACCACCACCGGTTGGCTTGTAAACCGATCGAATGCCAAGTTGCGAAGGTGTTCGATGTCTTTCACCGCAACATGGACTATCAGGTCGTAACGTCCGCTCACCAGGAACGCCCGGCGAACCTCTGGGATGGATTCCGTCTCGTTCAGGAACCGGTCCACCACCGCCCTTTCATGCTTCGCAAGCTCAATAAAGAAAAGTGCCTCCAAAGTTAGGCCCACCGCTCGCAAATCAACGTCGGCATGGGCCCCGCGGAGGATTCCCGAAGATTGGAGAATCTTGATCCGTTCGTGACACGTTGACGGTGCCAGCTGCACCTCTGACGCAATTTGCTTGTTAGATAGCCGAGCGTTCTTCTGGAGAAGGTGGAGAATTTCGAAGTCTGTTCGGTCTAGGGTGCGAAAGTTCATTGTAACTTCGAATTGTATTCGATTGCGCCGTTCATGCGTTGCTGGTATTTCTAGTTTGCTACGAAGCAAATGCAGCTCATATTCGCAACTAGGCAAACTGATGAACCCAAAAGAATTTCGCGAAGTTGGACACCGAGTCGTGGATCTCCTGGCTGAATACTTGGAGCACATCGAGGAAAGGCCCGTTTTCCCAAACGTCGATCCAGGCACATTAACCAAACTTTTTGCAGAGTCTCTGCCAGAAGATCCCAGCCCCGCCGAGGAAGTCTTGGCAGAACTTGAAGAGAAGCTTCTTCCCTATTGCACCCATGTCGGGCATCCGGGCTACATGGGGCTGATCACTCCGTCGCCCAATCCCATTGGCGTCATCGCAGATTTCATCTGCTCGGCGCTCAATCAAAACATCGGAGCCTATACGATTGGCCCATCCGGAGTGGCCATGGAGCGGCGCACAGTCCGCTGGCTGACCGAGTTGGTCGGCTACGGAGAGAAAGCAGGGGGCAACCTCACCAGCGGCGGCATGATGGCGAACTTTATCGGACTAAAGCTGGCGCGGGATTTCGTTTCGGGCGACCGAATACAGCACGAGGGAGTTCAAGGGCACTGGGCCGTGTACGCCTCGGAAGAACGGCACGTTTCAGTCGATAAGGCGGTCGATGCCGTGGGTCTCGGGCGGACGGCATTGCGTGCGCTACCCACAGATGCTCAGTTCCGCGTGCGCCTGGATGCACTCGAAACCGCAATTGCCGAGGATCGCAAACGTGGCGTCCGGCCGATGTGCGTAGTAGGTATCTTTGGGACTACGAACACGGGCGCGATCGATCCAGTGCGCGAGTTACGGAGAATTGCAGATCGGGAGGGCATGTGGCTTCACATTGACGCGGCGTATGGCGGCGGGATGCTGCTCTCGCGGGCATTTCCTGTGCCGGATCACGGACTGGGACAAGCAGACTCAATCACTATTGATCCACACAAGTGGTTCTACGCGCCGCTCGACGCCGGGGCCCTGCTGGTGAAAGACGAGCTGCGCTTGACTGCTTCGTTTGGAATCAAGCCTTCATACCTAACGGACGAACTGGATCGCGAGAATGAACGATATCAATACTACCTTCACGGATTCGAACAATCGCGGCGCTTTCGTGGCCTGAAAGTCTGGATGAGCTTCAAGCGTTATGGAACGCGCCAGATCGGGGAGTGGGTTGACGGCAACGTGCGCCATGCGCGACATCTTTTCTCGTTGGTGGCAAAACATACGGAGTTTGAGGCGGCTAGCGAGCCGCCGATGTCGGCGATCTGCATTCGCTATCGCGGCGCCGATTTGGACCAAACACAATCGAAGGAATTGCACGCCGAGGTGGCGCGACGAATTGAGCAGAGTGGGAAATTTTGGCTCTCAACTACGGAACTGAAAGGAAAGACCTGGTTCCGCATCAATCCCGTGAACTTTCGCACACGCATCGAGCATATGGATCAACTCTTGGCTCTCATCGAAAAAGAATGCCGTTCAGTGATTCGCAGCAGAGGCCAAATACTTGGAGACGCCCTGGCGCAATAAGATGTTGTCATGCAATCCGAAAAGGCCATTTTGAAGGATGAGAGCACAAAGTCGGTTCGGGAGAGCTATGACCGCATAGCGGATGAATACATGCGCCGAATCTTCGGCGAGCTTGAGCACAAGCCCTTCGATCGGGAACTACTCAACCGGTTCGCGGCGCAAGTCGGAGATCGAGGGGAGGTATGTGACATGGGCTGTGGTCCCGGCCATGTGGCCCGCTATCTGCATGCGGCGGGCACACGAGTTTTCGGCCTTGACCTCTCGCCTCGCATGATAGAGAACGCTCGAAAATTGAATCCTGATCTGACCTTCCGTGTAGGCAATATCATGGATCTTGATCTGGAAGACGCGACCCTTGCGGGGATCGCTGCTTTTTACTCCATTGTGAATATTCCCAAAGAATCCCTGCCCTTGGCGTTTCGAGAAATGGCGAGAGTCTTGCAGCCGGACGGACAGTTGTTCCTCGCATTCCACATGGGCGATGGAGTGACCGGAGAAAACGAATTGTGGGGTCACCCGATCTCAATGGAGTTTTTCTTTTTTCGACCAGCGGAAGTCCAGCGTGACCTTGAGCTAGCAGGATTTGCAATTGAAGACATCATCGAGCGCGAGCCTTACCCGGATGTGGAATACCAGAGCCGGAGGGCCTACATTTTCGCGCGAAAGGCATCATCGACGTAGCTGCACTCATTAACGATGACACAGCCGTGAACTCTGCCATGTGCCGTCTGCCGTCCAACCGCCGTCCACGGCGATAGCCTGGCCGTTAATGAAAGCGCTCTGTTCTGGGTCGGCAAGAAACGCCACGGCGTTCGCTATGTCCTCGGGTGCTGCGAATCGTCCCATTAGGGACGCGGTCCGTGATGTCTTCGTCGGTATAGCTGCCGCCTGCTTGGTCTGCAGCGTCCATCTCGGTCTTGACCCAGCCAGGACATATGGCATTGCAACGAACACCGCGCCCACTCCACTCCGCAGCCAGTGTTCGCGTCATGCCGATCACGCCATGTTTCGAAGCATTGTAGGCAACCCGGTCAGCAATGCCCACGATTCCGGCAATCGAAGCGATATTCACGATACTGCCTGAGCGCTGGGCAAGCATGATTGTCCCGAAGGCTTTTGTCAGAAGAAAAGAGCCGAGTAGGTTCACTTCGAGCACGCGGCGGAACTGGCTCCCTGAAGTCTGTTCTGCGGGCACGATACAACTGATGCCGGCATTGTTCACAAGCAAATCAACCCGCGACCATTTTGCCTGGACCAGCTCAGCAAAAGCAGTGACACAGTTTTCATCCGAAATATCGCCGACGAGCTCGATAGCCGCGGCTCCCGAGTGCTGGACCATCGCGAGCGTTTCGGAGGGCGAACGCATATCATTCAGCGCCAGATCGTAGCCACGCCCTGCTAGAGTCTGGGCCACACGGCGACCAACCCCCTGCGCCGCCCCGATCTCTCCAAGGACGCGACTTACTACTATGGAACTACAACCATCGACATCAAGAATCTTGCCGCAACGGCCGTGAGTTTCGACGAGATCGAATCGCTGTTAGGCGATATTGCACCCCGTCGCAAATTATTGCTGTTGGACACTTGCGAATCAGGTGAAATGGACGAGACTACGCGAGCCGAATTGACGGCAAAAATCCGGGATGCAGGATTGGCCGCTCGCACCAGTCCGGTTTTCCAGCAGGCGCACTCCGGTGAACCTAAAAGGGTGTTTCTCTATGAGCGGGATCGTTACATCTACAACGACCTTGCAAGGCGCACCGGTTCGATCATCTTTTCAGCGTCGCACGCAGGCGAAATGTCCTTCGAGTCGCCGAAGATTCAGAATGGTTTCTTACGCACGAGATACTCGAAGGGCTCGGTTCAAGCGAGGCCGACACTAACCGGGATGGGAAGGTTTCCATTGATGAGCTCGAGGCTTTTGTTTCCCTCAAGGTGGCACTCATGACCGGGGGGTTACAGCGGCCCACAGTAGACCGCGACAACATCAATCAACGCTTCAGCTTCCCACTGCCGCATTGAGCCCGCGGATTGAGGATAGATCAGCCCGGTGCACGACAGCGAACGAAGAGTGAGATACGTCTCGCGCGATGGTCTCGACCCCGCCGTAAAAAACCAGCTGACGTGCGCGAGCCATCACTCTAAAAGCGTCGGCTGTCCGTAGTCTGTGTCTGAGTCAGGAAGAGTGTGAAGCCGCCTGGGCCCTGGCTCTTTCGCGTGAGCTGAAACTTAACCGAAGTTCGTCACGGCACAGGCGGAAACTGATCTAAGTGGTTCAGAATCAGTTCAGGCGATGGCCGAGTCTACACTACATTTGCGATTGAATGCGAAACGATCGGGCAGGCTGATGTTGAGCTGATGAAGGAGGAGTT
>WNEZ01001969.1_pt1 | contig 17422 bp, 13 predicted proteins | sample 5400521 | NCBI WGS metagenome assembly WNEZ01 (sample SAMN13153339, study PRJNA577476) | soil metagenome | isolation source: 120 cm saprolite under Douglas fir tree site 2 hole 1 replicate 1 | place: USA:California | collected 2015-04-18
TCCAGATGGGGGTGAGTCACATCGAGCTCGACGTCCACTTCACCCGCGACGACCACGTCGTGGTCATCCACGACGACACCGTGAACCGGACGACGAATGGATCCGGACCGGTGACGAGCCATGCGCTGGCGGCGCTGCAGGGGCTCGATGCTGGTTCCTGGTTCGGGGGCAAGTTCGCCGGGCAGCGAATCCCCACGTTCGAGGAGGTCCTCGAACGATATCAGGGGCGGGCGCACCTCCATACGGAGATCAAGGGACACTCGGCCCATCTGTCGCAGCGGACGGCGGACCTGGTGCGCAGGCGCGGGATGGCCGGCCAGGTCACCATCACCTCTTTTCAGAGGACACGGCTGGAGGAAGCGCGAGCCCATGCACCCGAATTGCCGTGCGGCTGGCTCGTGACCGAGGTCAGTGATGCGACGATCGCGCAGGCGCGAGCGCTGGGGTTGAGCCAGCTCTGTCCGAGAGCGAACGCGGTGACGCCAGAGCTGGTCCATCGCCTCCATGCTGAGGGGTTCGTCGTCCGAGCATGGGGTGTGGCAACCGAAGACCAGATGCGTCAGGTCGTGCAGGCCGGGGCTGACGGCATGACCGTGAACTTCCCCGATAAGCTCCTGGCGTATTTGAAGAGCTAGCGCACGGCCCAGCGGCATCGAGAGTGCCCATAGTAGTTCGCATGAAGCGATTGAGTTCACCTGAGAGAGGTCGGAATGCCGAAGGCAACGGAGATCGTCCTACTGTAAAGCGATTCGTCGACGACGTGACACGGCTCTACAGCAAAGACCTGGTCTCCGTCGTGCTCTATGGGAGTGCCGTCGGAGCGTAAGCGACATAAACGCCCAATCTCGGAAGCCCCCGCCCCTCCGGGGCGTTACCGGGACGCGGCAACCGGTGGCTCTTGCCGCTCCGTCCCCACCGCCCCGCTACGTACAGGCGTAGTGGTCGCCGCGTGGTCGCCATTGTCAGGAGCCTCTCTCCGCAGCCTGCCAAAGTTCAATGAGGCGTGCTGTGATCGCCGGGTTTTGATACGGGAGGGTCCGCTTGATGAACGCCTCAAGACGTTTGGGATCCCGAAGGTAATCGGGACGACCTCCCGTGTTTCGCACCTTGACCATCTCGCTCACCGCCTCCTGCTGCCGACCAAGCTCACTGAGCACAGCCACGAGGTATGAGCGGGCAGGCCGAAAATTCGGGCTTCCGTCGAGGGCCTTCCTCAGGTGTTTCTCGGCTTCCTTGAAACGCTCCGTCCTGCGAGGGTCCTTCTCGGGTGTCAGGAAACCCCACACGTAATATGCGTGGCCGCGGTGGTAATCGTAAAAGAACGGATAATTCGGATCGAGGGTAACCGCCTGTTGCGTTTTGGCAAGTGCCGCTTCCGGTTGCCCCCGATAGTTCAGCACGTGCGCCGCCAAAGCATAGCCATCCGCGAAATTGGGACTATGGCGGACCGCCTCATCTGCCGCTTCGGTGGCCTCCCGAAGTTTCCCCTGGTACAAGTAGACATAACCCAGTTGTTGGAGAGCCTGGGGCAACGAAGGTTTCGGATCAGGCTCCCTCCTCGCCAACTCAACCGCCTTTTCCGCCAGTTGATACGCCTGCTCCTCTGAGGTCTGAGTCCATGCGAGAATCCAATCTTGTCGATGGGTGGCAGCCAGCATCGCATACGCTCTTACAAAGTCTGGATCCAGGGCAATGGCTTTCTCGAAGAGCGCACGCGCCTGCGCATTATCCGTTGATGTGGAGAGCCGATAGAGCTTTGTCCCCTCTATGACATTCTTCCAGGCTTCCTGATTCCTTGCGGGTGGGCGTCCCATTTGCCTTTCCTCCGCGGCTGTCAACCGCACCGCCAGCGATCGTGTGATCATCCGAGCGATTTCTCCTTGAACGGCGAAGATATCGTCCAGGTCCCGGTCGTAAGACTGGGCCCACACGTGATATCCCGTAGTGCCGTCGACGAGTTGCGCGGTGATCCGGATGCGGTTGTTGGCCGTACGGACCCTCCCTTCGAGCATGTACCGCACCCCCAACTCCCGACTCACTTGCTCCGGCTTGACTGCCTTCCCCTTGTACGTGAATGCCGAGTTCCGGGCGATGATCAACAGCCCGTCGAGCCTGGAGAGCTCCGTAATGAGATCTTCCGTCATGCCCTCACTGAAATACTCCTGCGCGGAGTCCCCACTCATGTTGACAAACGGGAGCACAGCAATGGACGGCTTGTTGGGCGAGGAGGACAACGGGCGCGCGACCAGTTGCCAGGCGCCCACCCCTCCCCCGAGGAGGGCGAGCAGCGCCACCGCAACTAGGGTCGCTCGTCGCCACGGTGTGGGGCCGCGTGGTTCATGCAGCCTGCCCAGAGGGACCTCGACTCCGGGTTCCGGCCAGACCCGGTATACGCGCACCGGCTCGGCGATATTTTTGGCGTGTTGCGCCCCCATATCTTCGTAGCCCAGCGCCAGCTTGGTCTTGACCTGCTCGTAGACGCTCCCGGCGATGCAAATCCCTCCGCCCGCAGCCAAGCTCTCCAGCCGGGCCGCGATGTTGACACCGTCGCCGTAAATGCGTTCTCCGTCGACGATGACATCCCCAAGATTGATGCCCACGCGAAACTTCATCCGTCGCTGGACCGGGAGGGCCGTGTTCCTGATGCTGAGCTCTCGCTGGAAGGCCACTGCACACTGCACGGCATCGACGACGCTGGCAAACTCCGCCAGTAAGTTATCCCCTGGCGAATCTACGACGCGACCTCGGTGTTGTTGCACTAGGGTCTGGATGACTGCCCGGTAGACCGTCAGGGTGTGGACAGTTGCTGCTTCATCCTCGCCCATCAACCGGCTATATCCTTCGACATCGGCACTGAGGAGGGCCGCAAGTTTGCGCATCCTTCGCGCGGTGAGGTTGGAGGCCGGGTCTTCACCAGACATCATGGTGATGACTCCATGACTGGCCAGTCATGTGCAGAGTTGATTCGGTAGTCTACGTCACCCGGCACGGGGGTCGGTCCGGAAGCCAAGTAGACCGAGGGGACAGGAATCTCGAAGGCGCTCGCGCTCTCGCCGTCACCTTCACCTCGTTCCCTCAGGTTCCGGCCCTAAGCCGGGATTCTCGGATGGCGTAGCCGGGATGTCAAGAAGCCGGTCGGCTGGGTGCGCGGTCCGAAAGGGCCGGGGCCCCAAACGGATTGGAGAGCACCCCCTACGTACAGCGCGGACAACGGGCCTGTCAAGGGACCAAGGGACCGCTGCAGGTTCGGGTGAGCAGACCTCGGCGTCCGAGGCGCCCGGATAGCGCTCAGGCGTCGATCACAGCAGCGTAGCCGGTGTCCAGCGACGCGGCAACGGCGGCGCCCGATCCGCCCGCTCGCGCGACACCGCGAGGGCAGCAAGGATCGCGCGAATGGCATCCGGGTCCTCAACGGTGCCGATTAAGCGCATGCGCCCGCCGCAGCGCGGGCAAGCCAGCACGTCGATATCGAACGCGCGCCGCATCAGATCAGCCCACGCCCAGTGACGCGAGGTCGGCGCTGCCGCCGGCTCGCCGTTCGCATTGGCGGACGCGCTGGCGACCGCCGGCGCCTCAACTGGCGGGGCGCGGTAAGCGACTACGCGCGAACGCCAGCCGGCATGCGGCGCGAGCACGCCGTGGTAGAGCACGAGGTTGATCCGCGGCCGCGGCGTGAGCGGCCCAGGGCGAGCATCCGATCTTCGTCGGCAACGGCTTCGGCGGCGACGTGGCCGAGTCCAACTACATGCGGCGCAGCCCGCGGCAGGATCTCTATCCCAACGGCTGGAAGTGGCCGAAGACCAACTACCGCCGCTTCTTCACCTGGATCACCAAGCCCCTGGCCGAGCGCGCGCGGCGCAACATCCCGCCGCCGCAGTCGGCGAAGTGGTGCGGCGGCCACCACCTGCCCGGCATGTTCCGCGCCGAGTTCGGCTGGGACCTCTACACGCGCATGTGCGTGCCGGTCGAGGAGCACCTGACGCGCGTCTGGTACTACCACTGCACGCGGCCGAAGAACGCGGGGCGGCGGCTGTGGGACCGGCTGATGTACGCCACGCTGCGTCGCTGGATCATCGAGTACAACTTCTCCCGCCAGGACGAGGCGGTGATGGTCAACCAGCGCTACGACACGCCCGAGAAGCTGTCGGGGACGGACGCCGAGGTCATCCAGTGGCGGAAGCTCGTCGTCACCAAGCACTACGGCGGCCGCGAGGCGCCGTTCGACTACCGCAACCCCGATGACCTGGCGCCGGACGCGGTGCCGATCGAGCGGGTGTCGGTGCGCTACCTGCAGGAGCAGGCGAGAGCGCCGCGCGCGCGCTAGCGTCGGACCGCCGCGAGCCAGCGGTCCATCTTGGCCTCCAATGCGCTGAGCGGCATGGCGCCGTCGCGCAGCAGCTCGTCGTGGAAGGCCCGCACGTCGAACGACGCGCCCAGCGCCGCCTCCGCTTTCCGCCGCAGGGCCAGGATCTTGAGCTGGCCGATCTTGTAGCCGAGCGCCTGCCCCGGCCACGCCATGTACCGCTCGACCTCGCGCTCGTTGTCCGGCGTGGAGCCGCCGAGGTAGTCGATCGCCTGCTGGCGCGTCCAGCCCTTGGCGTGCAGCCCGGTGTCCACGACCAGCCGCGAGGCGCGGAACAGCTCGGCGCCCAGCATGCCGAGGCGATCCCAGCGGCTCGGATAGACGCCCAGTTCGGGGCCGAGGCTCTCGGCGTAGAGCGCCCAGCCCTCGCCGAACGCGGTGTACCAGCCGAAGCGCCGGAATCCCGGCAGGCCCGTGTTCTCCCGCTGAAGGGTCATCTGGAAGTGATGCCCGGGGATGGCCTCGTGCAGATAGAGGTTGCGATAGACCCCGGCGCCGCCCGCGCTGCGGAGATCGCTGCTGTTCAGGTAGAAGACGCCCGGCCGCGAGCCGTCGGGCGCGGCCGCCTCGTAGCTCGAGGGCATGGAGCGCTCGCGGAAGGCCTCGATCGGACGGATCTCGAAGCCGGCGCGCGGAAAGCGGCCGAACAGCCGCGGCAGCGCCTCGTCCACCGCGGCCCGCAGCGTGGCGTACCCGGTCAACAGATCCGTCAGCTCGCGATAGCGCGGCGGCGGCGGCTCGCCGGCGGCGGCGATCTCAGACCGTAGCGCCGTCATGGCGGCCCGGATGCGCACGACCTCGGCCAGGCCCAGCGCGTGGATCTCGTCGGGCGTCAGCGTGGTCGTGGTGGACACGCGCACCGCGTGCGCGTACCACGCGCGGCCGTCGGGCAACGCGTTCCAGCCATCCGTCGTGCGGCAGCGCGGCAGGTACTCGTCCCGGACGAAGTCGCGCAGGCGGCGGTAGGCCGGCACGATCTTGTCCCGGATCGCCTCGACGTACTTCGCAGTCAGGCGCCGGCGCGTGTCCTCGTCGAACGAGGCCGGGAAGCTCCGGATCGGCTCGTAGAACAGGCTCGCCTCCGGGGCGTCCACGATGTGCGTCTCGAGCTGAGGCAGCAGCCGCAGCATGAGCACGTGCGGCTGGGTGATGGACTGGGCCGCGCCCGCCCGCATGTTGGCGATCGCCGTGTCCATCCAGGTCACGAAGCCGTCGACGCGGCCGAGGAAGTCCTCGTAGTTTTGCGCGGTCTTGAACGGATGGTTGCCCCGGCCGGCGCCCACGATGGGAAAGCGGCTGGGCCAGCTCTGGCCCACGTGGTTGACCGGGATGAGATGCCAGGGGAAGCGAAAGCCGGCGACGCAGGTGTCGAGCCGGAACGCGAAGATGTCGTACGTCACGTGCTCGGGGTCGCTCAGCGCCGCAGGCTCGACGCGCTGCAGGTTCTCGCGGTAGCGGGTGCAGATGGCCTGCATCCCGTTCCGGTAGTCCTCCCCGATGTCGTTGGCCAGCACGCGATCGTACTGTCGCAGGCCGGCCTCGCTGGCCGTGAACGGGTGGTAGGGCGTGATGTCGCGGTCGTAGCCGCGGACCAGCTCGGCCAGCGCCGGCGGCGGCGACGATGGGGCCGTGGCCGGTCGCGCGCAGGCGTGCGCGCCGAGCAGGATCGACACGACGGCGGCGAGCGTACGCCAGTGCATCGGCAGTCCACCTCCTTCGGGGGCGTCGATTGACCGGATAGGTGGCGACGATTATAGTCGGTCCCTCGCTGGGCAGGCCGAGGTGAGGTGTGCGGAGGCGATCCGTCGGCACGGTGGCGACGCACTGGGGATCCCGTGCGACGTCACCGACGAGCGCCAGGTCGAGGCCATGGTCACCCGCGCGCGCGAGGTCGGCGGCGGCGTCGACGTCCTCGTCAACAACGCCGGCATCCTCGGCGGCCAGAGCGTGCTCGAGATGGAGCTCGAGCGCTGGAACCGCCAGCTCGCCGTGAATCTCACCGGTACCTTCCTCTGCACCAAGCACGTCGCCCGCCTCATGATCGAACACTCTACGCGCGGCAGCATCATCGTGGTCGTGTCCACGGCCGGCCACCAGGGCCAGGCCGGCAACATCGGCTATTGCACGAGCAAGAGCGGGCTGCTCAACTTCACGCGCGCGGCGGCCATGGACCTCGTGCGCCACGGCATCCGTGTCAACAGCCTCACGCCGACGGCGACCGACGTGGAGGAAGGCGACGCCCGCGCGGTGGACTGGGGCCGCCCGCGGCCGGAGCGCCGCGGCCGCGTGCTCGACTTCGCGAAGATGTTGCCGATGGACCATCTGCCGAGCCCACGCCACTACGCGCGGGCCGCGGTGTTCCTGGCCTCCGACGACGCCGAGATGATCACGGGCGTCGACCTGCGCGTGGACGCCGGGGCCGTCGGGCGCGGCAAGTCAAGCCTGGCCACGAGTATCAGCGCTCGTGCAGCATCGCGCGCAGGAGGCGGTTGATGCGGAGCCAGGGATGCCAGAGGCCGGCGTCGGTGTCGCTCACGTTACCGGGACGCGGGGATAGTGCTGAGTAAACTCGGACGGCCGCATGAGAAGAATCGGGAACTCGGCTTCCACTGCTTTCCGGTACTTCAAGATCGTCTTGAAGTCGCACGTTACGAACACGGCACACTCGTTTTTGATCGCGACCATAACGTGGTGGGCGTCGAGACGCTTCAGGCCGATCTTCTGTAGTCGCCGAGCAATCGGCTCTTCCTCGTGTCGTGGCCAGACAACCCGCGGGCCACCGCGATTCGAAAGTATTGAATCCATCGAGACGAGTCGTTGGTCCTCCACGAACACTACCTTCGGCAAGAACGCGAGTAGTTCCTTCTGCGCTTGCTTACGGTCCTCTCGGAGCGGCACCGCCTCGCGTTCATGGACCTCCGAGACGAACAGCGTGACCTCGCCCCTGTCCGATCGATCCTTGAGTTCTAGGATCGCGGCGTACTCGGGTCGGGTCGGATCTTGTCGACGCAGCGTCGATATGACGTCGTTGTCCGCGTAGACCCTGAGCGCCATTCAGTCGTCGCCTGCCTTCCGCAGCGCCTCTCGCGCCGCGCCCTGGACGGCATGCCACGGCGTCCGTTCCCACGCTGAGGCGGTCGCGCTCGTGATCGAGTGCTCCATCCCGGTCGTGTAGAAGGTCGCCCGCCAGCCGCGCGCGTCGTACCGCGTGAGCCGGAGATCGAACCCCTGGTGCTCCATACCGCGCTCGACGTCGCCGATACCGCGCCAGGAGTCCAGCCAGAACCTCAGCGCCCAGAGCGCGCGGTCATACGAGGGTCGAGGAAGCCCGGCGAAGCCAAGAGCCGCCACGAGGAGTCGACCGCGTTGGTCGCTCACGGGCCAGACGGCGGGCGGACGCCCACGGGTTCGGGAAGCGGCGGCCCCGTGCGGCCAGCTTCGGCGAGGCATTGCAGGACCGCTTGCCGGCCCCCCCTCAGTGGAGAACCTGAACGTGATCCGGCCGTCGAGATCGACCCACTCAAGCGAAATGTACGGCGCATTGCACTTCGCCCACCGCGCATAGGCCAGGTCTTGCTGAGGCGTGTTCGTGATGGCGCACGCCCCCAGGAAGAGGGCGAACCCGCACGACCTGACGCCGACCGCTTTCAACGTCCGGAGGGGGAGCTGGCCGCCTGGGTTGAGCATGGGCTATTCGATCGCCTGATCCGCCCGCCCCAGGATCGACTGCGGGATCGTGAGACCGAGCGCCTTGGCGGTCTTGAGGTTGATGCGTAGCTCGAACTTCGTCGGCTGCTCGACGGGCAGATCGGCGGGCTTAGCGCCGCGGAGAATGCGATCGACATACCAGGCGCCGCGCCGGAACATTTCGGGTTGGTTCGACGCGTAGCCTATCAGGCCGCCTTCGGTGACCCATGTGCTCTCGGACCAGATGGCGGGAAGCCTGTTCCGCTCGACGAGCCCCAGGACCCGCGGGCGCTGCGAGAAGAGGTTGGGATTGCCGACGACGTAGAGCGCATCAGGGCGATCCTTGGCGATCACCACGAGCGCCCTCTCGAACTCGTCCGGGTCCCGGACCTCGACGACCTGCAGTCGGATACCGAGCGCAGTGGCGGCTTTCTGTGCTTCTCTCACGTGAGGTGGATTCATCGGACTCGAAGGATTAGTCACAAACGCCACTCGGGTAAGCCGAGGGACGATCTCCTTGAGAAGCTCCAGGCGCTTCCCGGCGAGCTCGGGCTCCATCCCGGCGCACCCGGTCAGATTCCCGCCCGGGCGGGCAAGGCTGGCGACGAGCCCGCCAGCGACGGGATCGCCACCAATCATGAACACGATCGGAACTGCGGCGGTTGCACGCTTCGCTGCCGCGGCCGAGACAGGCTCAGCGGCGAGGATGACATCCACCTTGAGCCGCAGCAAATCGGCGATAAGCGCGGGTAGGCGCTCTGGCTTGCCATTCGCGGAGCGAATTTCGATCGCAAGGTTCGATCCCTCGACCCAACCGAAGTCTCGGAGACCTTGAATGAACGCCACGCGGAGTGGGGAAGGAGACGAAGTCACCGGGTTCACATGGACGTAGCCGATGCGCGCACTCTTCCCCGCTTGCTGCGCGTCTGCCGCGAGCGGCGCAACAAAGAAGCTGAAAGCGAGAACGACCGCGGGCGCGATCAGCCGCATGGGCACCTCGGTGGAGGACGGCTGCCGGGGAGTCTAGCCGAACGCCACGACGCGCACCAGCACAGCGCCTATGCGGGCCGCTTCCAGCGTGACGAGGAGCAAGCGGCCGAGGTGGTCAGTCACGGTCGGAAGGCTCGCGGGCCAGCACGCGCTACTGAATCACTTCATCCGCCCGCACTAGCACCGACTGCGGGATCGTCAGCCCGAGCGCCTTGGCCGTCTTGAGGTTGATCACCAGCTCGAACTTGGTCGGCTGCTCGATGGGGAGATCGGCGGGCTTGGCGCCTTTGAGAATCTTGTCCACGTAGCTGGCCGCACGACGGTATATCGCTGGGTAGCTCGTCCCATAGGCCAAGAGACCGCCTCCTTCGGCGAATTCCCTTAAGCTGTAGATCGCGGGAAGCCGATTCGCGGCCGCGAAGGCCACGATCTCTCGCTGATGCCTCGATACGAAAGGATCTCCAAACGTGAGCAGGGCATCGGCCCCCGCGCGCGCGATAGCGGCGAATGCGGCATCCATCGTCTGGAATGCACCCATCTCGATTGGCAGCACCGTCAATCCCAACGCCAGTGCAGCAGCCTCCGCCTCGCGGACGTTCAAGACTGTCGCTTCGAACGACCGATGGTAGAGCGTCGCGACGCGTGAAATCTTGGGGGCAACCTCCCGCAGGAGCTGCAGCTTCTTTCTGGTGATGTCCGGCGCCATCGTCGACCGACCTGTGACGTTCCCGCCCGGACGCGCGAGGCTCGCGACTAGCCCGGCCCCGACGGGATCACCTGCCTCCGCCATGACGATGGGGATCGACGCGGTCGCGGCCTTCGCCGCCCTGGTTGCTGGGACGCCTCCAAACGTCACGATCAGGTCGACCTTGAGTGCCACCAGTTCACGGGCGAGTTTGGGGAGTCGCTCGAATTTCCCTTCTGCGCTACGGCGCTCTATGAGGACGTTCTTCCCCTCGGTGTATCCGAGTTCCGCAAGCCCTCTTGTGACCTCCTCCTGCAAGCCATGCTCGAGCCGCACGCCGTCGGGCAACCAGCCGATTCGGTACACCTTGGCCGCCGGCTGCGCCCGGGCGGCGAGCGGTGCAAGCGTGAAGCTGAGAGCGAGGACGACCACGAGCCCGATCCGCCGCATGAGCACCTCGGTTGAGGACGGCTGCCGGGGAGTCTAGCCGAAGGCCATGACGCACGCCCCCCACAGCGCCGCGCCCGCACGCGCTACTCGATGACCTGATCCGCCCGCCGCCGCAGCGATTGCGAAATCGTCAGGCCGAGCGCCTTGGCGGTCTTGAGGTTGATGATCCAGCTCGAAGGTCGTGGGCTGCTCCACGGGGAGGTCAGCTGGCTTGGCGCCCTTGAGGATCTTGTCCACGTAGGTGGCCGCGCGCCGCTCCAAGTCAAGAAGGTTTGGGCCAAAGGCCATGAGACCGCCGGCCTCCGCGTACTCCGTCGTCAAAAATATCGATGGCAGGCGCCTCTTCGTCGCGAGCTCTGCGATCTGTCTTCGCTGATTCCCGAATAAGGCGTCCGCGTGAATCAGGAGCGCGCCCGCCCGCTCCCTGGTCATCGCCGCGAAGGCGCTGTCGATCTCCTGGGGGTTCCGCGCCTCCAGGGTTTGAAGCCGCACCCCCAAGACCCGAGCTGCAGCCTCCGCCTCTCGCAAGTTGGCTGCGCTCGCCGGATTGGCCGGATGCCGAAGGAAGGCCACCCGAGAGACCTTGGGAACCACCTCCTTGAGCAGTTCCAACTGCTTCCCGACCAGGTCGGGAGCCATCACCGAAGTCCCCGTGACGTTCCCCCCTGGGCGCGCAAGGCTGGGGACGAGTCTGCTCCCTACGGGATCATTAACGAGCGACATGACGATCGGGATCGTCCTGGTCGCTTGGTGGGCGGCCTGGGTCGCTGCCCCACTCATCGCGACGATGACGTCCACCTTCAAACGGACTAGGTCGGCCGCGAGGGCGGGGTAGCGATCATACTGGCCCTCGGCCCATCGGGACTCGATGGCGATGTTCTGACCGTCCACATAGCCCAGCTCGCGCAGGCTTTGGCGGAAGGCGTCGAGACGGCGCTGTCGTAACGGGTCAGACGCGGAACCCGGGTTTAGATAACCGACCCGGGGCACCTTCTCCGGGGGCTGGGCCGCAGCCGTGCCGAGTGGCACAAGAGTGAGGCCGACAGCGAGAACGACCGCGAACCCGATCAGCCGCATGCTGCCCGGGAGTCTAGCCGAGCGCCACGCTGCGCACCAGACGGCGCCGCTCACCTACCAGGTGTCACAAACCCTGCTCGCGGCCCGTTGTGTAAGTCGCCGTCGCTGTTGACTGGCGCAAAGGGTCTCACGGCCGGCGCAAAGGTGGTGGTTTGCGACGGCGCCGCCCTGACTTGGACCATGGGGAAACTGTATTATCCGACCGCCTCGACGTGCCGCCGAGGCGTGGATCAAGGTCCCGCCGAGGGAATGACCCGAAAGCGCACGCTCGTGTAGCCCAGCGCCGACATCTGACCGTGCCGCAACCGCCGCTGCAAACGGCGGCGGTCTTTCGCCGGCGGGCGCGCCTCGCGCCGCCGATCCCCTTGGCGCCGCTCGAGAATCACCTGCACGCCACGCACCCCAACGAGCCGCCGCTGGAGGTACTCGAACAAGGTCGGGTCGGGCCGGCGAACCACGAGAAGCATCTCGGCGTCGGGAAATGACAGCGATGGAAGGGACGCGAGGAGTTGCGCCGCGTGACGCGCACAGTAGCCATGCGTCTCGGTGGGGTCGTCGAACGGCGCCTTCTCGCCCAGGTCGCCCGACCTTCCCTCGACGCGACACGACGCGCAGATGACTCTCATTCCGTCAACGAGCCTTGCACCCTCACCGCTACGGTCGAGACCGTATTTGACGTGACCGGCGGATCCATGCCATTGTGATCGCGGCGGCAACTCCACCCCACCTCAAATAATCCCCGCCCCATCTCCGCCGCCATGCGCCCTCTGTCTGGGAGGGGACGACCATGCTGAGGACCAGGATCCCGAGGGGCCGCGGCGTGCGCCGGTTCGCGTTCCTCCCTCTCACCGGGTCCGAGATCGAGAAGTTGGAGTCCGTCCCCACGGCGACCGCCGGCCACCTCGATCAGTGCTCTTGCGGCCGCAATGGTGGCTCGCGCCTCGTGCTCGAGGAGCTCGCGGACCTCCTCCTGGTCGCCCTCCAACACGGCCACGAGCTCGCGATCGAGCCGAACGCCGACGACTACGCCCTCGACATCGAGATCGGCGCCTCCGCTCTCGGCGCGGAGGGGGCTCTCGGCACGAAGGAGGTCACAACGCTCGAATCGGCTTCCTACGCCGCCCCCTCCAAGCATCGCGCGGCATGCGAGGCGTGCCGCTGCACCGCGCCAGTGCCGCTCGAACCCGTCTTGACCCTCGCGGCCATCGCGTTGAACCACGGACACGCCGTGCAACTCCAGCCGGATGCCGAAGGCCCCGAGGTCACGGTCACGATCGCGAGCGAGCGCCATGAGGCGTTCGACCGCCCGTCGGGCCCAGTGCCGCTGGATACCTCCGCAGTGCAGCTCGCCATGCAGCAGGTGCGGTAGATGAACACGGGGCCACTGCCCGATTACGAACTTCTTGCCAGCCTCAGATCGCAGCCGGCCGCGCCACCTCCCCCGCCGCCTGCGGCTCCCCCTCCGGCGCCGACACCGCGGAAGACGATGGTCGACCAGGTCAAGGCTCTTCGCGGACCTTGGGTCACGTGACCGATCACGCGCGTGAGGAAGCGGGAGGGCTAGTGAGCAGGACGCTGCGGAGTAAGGCGATGCGCCACCAGGGACTTCTCGGACTTGTGGCGGTGGCCCTCGGCTATCTCCTCGGGGCTCTGACGCTCTCGCTCGCGCAGAGCGTGACCGTCCAGGACTCGATCTCGATCTCGGAGTCGGTGTCTGGCGCCCCATCCTCGGTCACGCGGATGCACGGGGTGCTCACGCTAGAGGTGCACGGCCCGTCGGGCGAGCTCCTGAGCGAGCAGGTCATGCCGAACGCTTGGCCGGATGCGGGGGAAGCCTACCTCGTCGATGCCTGGCGAGGACTCGTGCCGCTGCCGAACGCACGCTTTCATGGGCTCGGGACCAGCGCGACCGCCTTCGCGGAGAGCCAGACCGGCTGTCTCAGCGAGCTCGGGGCCGCCTATACCCCGGACAACGTCCGGGCGACGGGCACGCTCGAGGTCGGGGCGACCCCCAGCGTCTTCGGAACTGTGGGCGTCAACCTCATCGACCAGCCCGGCATCACGATCCGCGAGATGTGCTTGATGACCAACGCCAACGTCGGGCAGGGCACGGTCATCGCGCGAGTTCTCCTGACGCCCGTCGCGACGCCGCCCGGCTCCACGGTCACGACGACCTATACGGTGACCTTCGAGTAATCAGCACGAACGTCCGCGTCGGCCAGGACCTCACCTTCCCGAGGCAGACGGTCTTTCCGCACGACCCGAGTTACGGTGGCGGCAACCGGGGCTGGAAGCTGCGCCGCCCGGGTCCCGGTCGCCCCTTCGGCGTGCCCGGCGCGCGGGTCACCGAGCCGGAGCGAGCGTAAGCGACATAAACGCCCACTCTCGGAAGCCTCCGCCCCTCCGGGGCGTTACCGGGACGCGGCAACCGGTGGCTCGTGCCGCTCCGTCCCCACCGCCCCCCTACGTACAGAGGACGGGTGGCGATGGCAGGTCCCCGCGTCAGGCGCGCTCGCGTCTCACGGCGTGGTGCGTGGCGCGCGCGATCGGATCAGCGCGAGCGCCATGCGCTCGAACGCGTCGAGCGACATCGCCCCGAGGTCCCCCCGCGAACGCTCTCTGACCGCCACCGTCCCGGCCTCCATCTCGCGGGCGCCGACCACGAGCATGAACGGGACCTTCTGGATCTGCGCGTCGCGGATCTTGGCCGCGATCTTGTCGCCGCTCGCGTTCAGCTCGACGCGCAGCCCGGCCCCGCGCAGCGCGCGGGCGACCGTCTCGGCGTAGGCGCCGGCGCGCTCCGTGATCGTGAGGACCGCGACCTGCACCGGCGCCAGCCAGAGGGGAAACGCCCCTGCGTAGTGCTCCACGAGGACGCCGAAGAAGCGCTCCATCGACCCGAAGAGCGCGCGGTGGATCATGAACGGCCGGTGCGGCGCGTTGTCGGCGCCGACGTACTCGAGGCCGAAGCGCTCCGGCAGGTTGAAGTCGAACTGCACCGTCGTCAATTGCCACGGGCGCCCGATGGCGTCCTCGACGCTGATGTCGATCTTGGGACCGTAGAAGGCCGCCTCGCCCTCCATCCTGCGGTACGGGAGGCTTCGCTCGTCCAGCGCCGAGACGAGCGCGGCCTCCGCATTCCGCCAGTCGGCCTCCGCCCCGAGATAGTGCTTGCCGGAGTCGGGGCCTCGCACGGAGAGCTCGACCTTGAACGTCTCGAACCCGAACACCCGGTACAGATCGAACGCGAAGTCCAGGCACGCGCCGATCTCGGCGCGCACGCTCTCCGGCGTGCAGAACACATGGGCGTCGTCCTGGGTGAACCCGCGGACCCTCAGGAGCCCGTGCAGCGTCCCCGCGAGCTCGGCGCGATACACGGTGCCAAGCTCGGCCAGCCGGATCGGCAAGTCGCGATACGACCGGCGCGCCGACTTGTAGATGGCGATGTGGAAGGGGCAGTTCATCGGCTTCAGCCGGAACTCGGTCTTCTCGGACCCGAGCGGCGAGAACATGGAGTCGGCGAAGCTCTCCTCGTGCCCGCTGACCCACCACAGCTCGCGCCTGGCGATGTGCGGGGTGTGGACCAGCCCGTACCCGCGCTCGAGGAGCTGCTGGCGCAGGTAGTCCTCCATCTCCTTGCGGACGATGCCGCCCTTCGGATGCCAGAAGATCAGGCCCTCGCCGTACTGCTCGTGGATCGAGAACAGGTCCAGCTCGCGGCCGAGACGCCGGTGGTCGCGCCGCTCGGCCTCCTCCCGCTGGCGCATCCACGCGTCGAGCTCCGCGTGCTTCCCGAATGCCGTGCCGTAGATGCGCTGCATCTGGGGCCGTTGCGGATCGCCCTTCCAGTAGGCGCCGGACAGCGAGATCAGGACGAAGGCGTGCAACCGATCGGTGCGGGGCACGTGTGGCCCGAGGCAGAAGTCGACGAAGGGAGAGCCGTCGATGGAGTAGAGGCTCACCACCTGGCCGCCCTTGTCCTCGATCAGCTCGCACTTCAAGGGCTCACCGCGGTCCGCGAAGAGGCGCACGGCCGTGGCCTTCGGAACCTCTTCGCGACGGAACGGCAGCCCGAGGTCCGCCAGCTCGTGCATGCGACGTTCGATGGCCGGCAGGTCGTCATCGGTGAGCGGTCGCGGGGCGATCACGTCGTAGAAGAACCCGAAGCGCGGGTCGTCCAGGAGGGCCGGGCCAATGCCGAGCTTCGTTCCCGGGAAGAGATCCAGCACGGCCGCCGCCAGGAGATGCGCGGTCGAGTGCCTGATGACGTCGAGGCCCTCGAGCGTGTCCGGCATGACGGGCTCGATCTCGATGATCCGGCCAGCTTCCTCGAGCCGGGTCGCGAGGTCGACCTCGCGGCCGTCGACCTTGGCCACCAGCGCCTGTCCGGCCACGCCCGCGTCCAATCGCTCGAGCACCTCGCCGACCGTGGCTCCGGCCCGGACGCGTCCCGTGGCTCCCCCCTTCATGCGGACATCGATCTCGCTCATCTCCGCCACCTCCTGAAACACGAAAGGCCCGCGACCACCGTGGTGATCGCGGGCCTTGCTGGGCCGAGCTCGTCGGCTAGATCAGCGCTGTCTGGACCGGGCTCGTCGCTGGGCGCGCGCCACCAGGATCGCTGGGCGTCCCGTCGTCGGGGACCCCAGCCGGGTGGTAGTGGTCGCGCGCGCCGCTCGGCGAACCATGTGGGCGATGCTAGCGACGAAGGATGTGCCTGTCAACGGATCGCGCGTTCATCCCCGCTCGGGGTCCGCGAATCACTGCGTCTCGACACCCGGATGCCCGATCAGCTCGAGGCGCGGGTGGTCGCGAGCGTAAGCGACATAAACGCCCACTCTCGAAAGCTTCCGCCCCTCCGGGGCGTTACCGGGACGCGGCAACCGGTGGCTCGTGCCGCTCCGTCCCCACCGCCCCCCTACGTACAGCGCGGACAACGGGCCGGTCAAGGGACCAAGGGACCGCTGCAGGTTCGGGCGAGCAGACCTCGGCGTCCGAGGCGCCCGGATAGCGCTCAGGCGTCGATCACAGCAGCGTAGCTGGTGTCCAGCGACGCGGCAACGGCGGCGCCCGATCCGCCCGCTCTCGCGACACCGCGAGGGCAGCAAGGATCGCGCGAATAGCATCCGGATCCTCAACGGTGCCGATTAAGCGCATGCGCCCGCCGCAGCGCGGGCAAGCCAGCACGTCGATATCGAACGCGCGCCGCATCAGATCGGCCCACGCCCAGTGACGCGAGGTCGGCGCTGCCGCCGGCTCGCCGTTCGCATTGGCGGACGCGCTGGCGACCGCCGGCGCCTCAACCGGCGGGGCGCGGTAGGCGACTACGCGCGAACGCCAGCCGGCATGCGGCGCGAGCACGCCGTGGTAGAGCACGAGGTTGATCCGTGGCCGCGGCGTGAGCGCGGCGAGCTTCTCGAGCAGCTCCAGGGGCTCGAACACGAGGTGGTGCGTGCCGTCCATCCAGGCGGTGTTGAGCGTCAGCCCGACGCGGCCATCGGCCAGGAGCCGGAGCCGGTCCTGAGCCACCGCCGGGCGGAGCAGATAGCGGCACAGTTGCTCCAGCCGAGTGCGATCTGCTGCCGGCACCGCGACGTTGGCGTGGAGATCGAAGCCCGCCAGATGCGCGTGCCGGGGAGCGGTCGAGAGCACCCACGGCGCGTCGGGATCGTCCCCCACGCGCCACACGCGCGCGCCCGCGCGAGCACCGAGAGCGATTCGCCCCTGGATCGAGGCGCTGCTGATGCCGGCCAGAACGGGAGATTCTTCCACCACTGGGTCAGGCGGCGACAGGTCAGCGTCGCTCGGATCGAGGCGACAGCGCTTGAGCAAGCGCTGCACCCGCGCGGCGATCCGCGCGAGCACGGCGCCGACCTCTTCATCCGTCGGAGGGGACAGAGGCCAGAAGCCGAGCGTGCCCTTCTCGCCTTCAGCGAAAAAGACGCCGTCGAAGCGCAGCGTGTGGAAATGGATGTTCAGATTCAATCCGCCGCCAAAGCGCTGGATGACGGTCACGCATCCCGACCGCCCGTCACGGATCCCGTGTCGGCGCGCGCGGTGGCGCTGGAAGCCCAGCAGCACACGCACGTACACGCCGAGCACCGCGCGTGCCAGCGCGTGATCCCACGCGAGGAGATAGCGAAGACGGTACGGAAGACTCAGGACCCACT
>WNEZ01001970.1_pt1 | contig 17420 bp, 20 predicted proteins | sample 5400521 | NCBI WGS metagenome assembly WNEZ01 (sample SAMN13153339, study PRJNA577476) | soil metagenome | isolation source: 120 cm saprolite under Douglas fir tree site 2 hole 1 replicate 1 | place: USA:California | collected 2015-04-18
GGAAGACATCGAATCGCTCTTGGCGGCGAATGAGCCCGAACGCCCAGCCGACACGCGTCGAATCATTTGATCGAAGCGCGTTAGCGTAACTTCTCGAACCGCCGTATACGGACCCGTACGTACGGTGGTGTGGGAGGGGCGGAGCCGCGAGGCTCCCCCCTATCCCGATCAATGGCACATTTCGGACCTGGCACGATATCTGACCTGAGTCCGTAATGCGCTCAAAAGCGGACCTCGGCCCGCCGTTGGCGACTTCCCCTCGATTTATGAGTCTTCGATCGGACCACAAGCTCGTTCAGATCTTGCAGAATATCACGCTCGATCACCCCCGATTGCAGGACAAGCCGTGACAAAACGTGCAAGTGGGGTATCGAGTGGGATTTTTGTGCACCAGGATTATTGTGCTGTGTGGCTTCCGAACGAAGCTATCGGCATTCGGCGACGATTTCCACCAAAGTCGCTTACTCACTCGCATGACGCAGAGCTGGAGTTTCAGTCCGGACGCGCATATCCCGCTGCAAAATAAGAAAAAACTGGCGCGCCAGCATATTCTCCTCAGCCCAATGGTGTTCGGTGACGCAGTCAGCAGTCGACCAAATGGTTAATGATTCAAAGTCAGCCTTAGCCGCAGGCCGAGGAGCAGGCGCTATCTAGAATCGATGATTGAAGACCTGGAATTTTAGCTTTGATCCTCAGCGCGTACCAATTGCATCCGTAGCTCAGCGGCAGAGCGGCCGCCAGACGGCTCAAGGTGATCGCGACAACTGGGCCTCGTCACGCCCCGGTTCCCTGCTTGCAAGTCCGACACGATCTTGGCAGTCGAGCACGCCTCCCGAAAGGATGACCTCCGGAACTATTCGCTCGGCCCGCAGTCGGAGACCGCTATTTCGCAGATCGGCCGCGGACTGCTCTTGCCCGGCGCGCTTTGGGAACGGTCTGGGAGAAGAGAACGCTCTCCGCGATCCAGGGGGCGAGGGCATCGACGTCGCTCGCCATCGGCCTGGGGACGACCACATAGTCTTTCTTGATCGGACCTGTCGGGAAGTAGCGCAGCGGCTTCGCGCCTTTGCCGATGAGAACGGCGTGAGATGCTGACGGCAGCTTCAATGCGAGACCGACACTCGTCAACGTCATGAAAATCCGCCCATTTACGTAGGCTGCGGCGCCGCTGAAGAAGTGCTTGCACTCGAACTTGACGCCCGGCTCAGTTTCGGACACTGCCCGCTCCAACAATGAGCGTAAGGTGGTGAGATGTGCGGTGACCATCCGAGCTAATCATCCGAAGGTTGGGAGGGAAAACAGGGCTATTGACTGACGCGCATAGTTGCACCGCAAATTGCATCTGAATTTCAATGACGTAGGTGTTCGCAGTTTTATCCGGTCCGGCGCGCCATTTGCTCTCAATTTCAAGTGCTTGGCGAAAGTCACCGTTTGAGAAAGCGCCAATAAAGACGATTTCAAGCGGTTTTTGGCTGTGCGAATAGCTCTGGCCGATATGGCCAACGAAAGCACTGCTCGGTGGCTTATTGTCTCAACGCCGCTCGCACGACCACTACGCACGCAGAAGCTATTGACCAGTTTTGATCGACACCGGGAGCTCCGACGGCGGCAGGCAGATTTGGCTGGTACAGGCCTGCGCGGTGACTGTTCCCTGAATCACGTTGAGGCCCTTCAGACCGTCCTTGGGAAACATCGCTTCGATGGCAACCGAACCCTCATAGACATCGAGGCCTTCGGGGGCGAACTTGGCGGTAAATCGCATCGGTTTCGGATACTCGATTTTCGACGGCTTGATACCGTTTAGTTCCAAGGACATCGGGATCAGGAAGTCGAAAGAGGCGGGATTGGCATTGATGTGGAAGTCGTCGTCGACCTTGATCGTGACGACAATTGCGTCTCCGTCCGGAATCGACATTTGGGAGGCTGCGACGCGAACGTGATCGGCTGAAATCGGAGAGCGCAAATCCCCGGACGCACTTGTGCCTGCCCCTGTATTCGCAGCCGTCGCGTTCTCGCTTATCGGCGGCAGCGGATAGCGATTGAGGGAGATGACAGCAGATGCCCAGCTTTCCGGGTGATCCTGGAATTGACCGCTCAAGCGGCGTATGGCGTTAGCGGCGGCGTCGAGATAGCGCGCTTCGGCGGACGTTCCATGCAACCGGAGAAGAAGATCGATGGCCATCGACGTCCCGGAGGGCATTTCCATGTCTCCCTCGTCCGTGATCGGAATCAGCAGGTCTTTTTCGTTCGGGGTCGTCGAGAACGAGCCGTCCGGTCGGCTGAACCGATCGAGCATGCTGTCTGCGAGCCCAGCGGCGCGATTCTGCCAGATATTGTCGCCCGTGACCTCAAACAACGTCATGAAAGATCCGCCGAGCGAGGCATAATCCTGCAGAAATCCGTCCGTTTGTGCCGCATCGTGAAATATTTCATGTTTGAGTGCACCGGTCTTTTGCTCGTACGCAATCAACCATATTCGCTCGGCCGCCATCTTCGCCCAATTCACGAATTCGGGTTCGCCCAGGGTTTGTCCGCTTTCGGCGAGTGCCGCAATTGAAAGCCCATTGAGCGAAATCACCATCTTTTCGTCGCGCGCCGGTTGCCGGCGTTTTTCGCGGGCCGCCATTAACCTGGCTCGATCGGCCGCGAACTCGGAAAATAGCTGCGTGACGTTATCGAGCCCGGCGTCCTTAAGCGTTTGATCGATGGGAACGCGAAGCCGCAACACGGCCGGCGGTTCGCCGTCGACATCGCGCGGATGCACGACGTCAGGGACATTCGGCCTCGGCACCGGCGTCAATCCATAGGCGTTGAGCAAACGCGCCGCTTCCTTCGCGCCCAGGAGAGATGATATCTCACCACGCGTCCACAGGTAGCCTTCGCCTTCCACGCCATCCAGCTGCGCATCGCGCGCGGTGTAGAAGCCGCCATCGCTCGCCATCATGTCCTTTGCCAGATATCGGGCCGTTTCGATCGCGATTTGGCGGTAAAGCGGCTTCCCTGTGCTCTGAAAGGCCGCCGTATACAGCTGTAGAAGCTGTGCATTATCGTACAGCATCTTCTCAAAATGCGGGACCGACCAGGTGGGCTCGGTGCTGTAGCGATGAAATCCTCCGGCGAGGTGGTCGTGGATGCCGCCGAAGGCGATGGCATCGAGCGTACCCGAGACAGCAGAGAGAGCTGCTGAGGTGCGATTGATCCGATAATCGCTCAGCACCAAGGCAAGACGCGGTGCGTTGGGAAACTTCGTGCGGCTTCGATCGCCAAGCCCGCCATATTGCGGGTCGAACTGCGGCAACAACGTATCCCGCGCCTTGGCCATCCATCCGCCGGGATTGACCCGTGCAGAGATATTGCCGCTCATGGCCGACTGTACGCGGCGCATTGCGGTCATGACGTTTTCGGCGACGCCCAGCACTTGAGCTCGATCGGATGTCCATCCTTGATTGATGGAGGTCAAAACAGTCGGGAAGCCCGGACCGGCCCTGGGATCATCTTTCGGCGGGAAATAGCTTCCCGCGTAAAAGGGCTTGAGATTAGGGGTGAGGAAAAGATTGTTCGGCCAGCCGCCTTGCCCGGTCATGATCTGTCGCGCCAGCATGTAGATGCGATCCAGATCCGGTCGCTGCTCGCTGTCGACCTTCACATTGACGAACCATTGATTCATCAATTTCGCGATGTCCGGATTCGAATAGATCGTCCGTTCGGCGACGTGACACCAATAGCAAGTGCTGTAGCCGATCGAGATGAAGATCGGCTTGTTTTCTTGTCTTGCTTTTGCCAACGCCTCGGGACCCCAAGGATACCAATCAACCGGATTATGGGCGTGCAGGAGCAAGTAGGGATCGTTGGAGTCGATCAGCTTGTTTGTGTACTTGTATTGAGCCGCGGCATTATCGGCGGGGAGATCTCTGCCCGCTGCGTCGTCGGCCAAGGTTAAGCTTGCATGGGACCAGGCGAGGACGCTGATCACGGCAACACCGATGCGATTCCTTGTCAGGGTCCGCTTGATAGCCCGATATGCGAGTCCAGCCGTCACGGCTATCATGGCGCTGCTTCTCCAGTCGTGCCTGGCTTGACTTGTCCCACCTGCGCGGAAACGGCGCCATAGGTGCATACCGCGTAGGGTACGAAATAGGTCAGGACGACCTTGAGCCAATCGATCGAACCGGTACCCAGAAAGGCGTCGCCCTGGTTGATGAGGTTCAGGATGGTTCCGACGATAAGCGCGACATATAACGAGCGGCGCGGCACGCCGTCAGAAACCGCGCAATGGCATGCGATCTTCCATTTCGGGATTTCGTTCATGGCGCGCAGTTCCCTCCCACGCGTTTCAAGGTGCTCCAACCAGCCCTGGCAATTCGCTCAGCGATCTCACCTCGTGATCGGGACGGCCAGGCAGACGCTCGCGCCGCTGAGCGTAGCGGTTGCACCAGACGACCTGCATCCCGAATGCCGAAGCCGCGTAGGCATCCCAGGCGTTTGAAGACTGAAATGCAATTGCCGAAGCCGGCACCTTGAGTCGGTCCACGGCGAGTTGGTAGACCTTGGGATGCGGCTTGTAGATCCCGACTTCCTCGACCGAGAGCACGGCATCGATCAGGCCAACGAGGTTGGCACTCTTCACAACAGCGTCAAGCATTTTCGGTGAGCCATTCGACAAAATCGCCGTCTGCAGGCCGGCCTGCTTGAGGCGCTTGAGCACGGCAGGCACCTCCGGAAACGCATCGAGCGTCAGATAGAGCGTCATCAGCCGCTCGCGCAGGCCCGGCTTTTCGATACCCAAGGTCTCCAAAGCGAAGTCGAGCGCGTCGCCGGTGACTTGCCAGAAATCCTCGTGACGATCTTGGACAGCGCGCAGCCAGGTATATTGGAGCTGCTTCTCCCGCCAAAGTCCGGTCAGTCTGTCGATGTCGTCCCCGAGCAGATCCCGACAGCCTTTGGCCGCGGCGGCGAAATCGAACAGTGTTCCGTAGGCATCGAAAACGCACGCCCTTACGCCTTCGAGGGGTGCCTGAGTCATCTGCTTTACCTCACGCTGATACGTCTGTGGTCGTTCACCGTCGAATCATGATCAGGAAAGCGCCGGCATCAGTTCCAGGTCATTGGTGTTTTGATGATTTTGAGGGTGGGGGCAAGGCTATCCTTCCCCGGCGCTCGGAGCAAAGCGAACGGACGTCCGATAGACGGGGTTCTTGAACTTATTTCGCTCGACCGCACAGGAAGGTTACGTGTTCGGAAAAGACCGGCAATTGAAAAAGCCCAGCTGAGGCATTTGGCGGCGTCGGTTGAAGCCCGCCGAGAACGGCGCAAGCAATGTGTCGAACAACGAGACCACGGCACGGTACCTGAATGATTCGGAGACGTCGCGCCGACGAATGGCAGGTAACCTGTACGGACGATGGGGCGAATAGAGAAATCGAGTGGATCGCGAGCCGGAGGTGCTGAGGAGGCTCACCAGTAAAGTTCCTCGTCTAATTACCCAATTGGAAGGGAGTCGTGCGGAACAGCGTCTCGATCAGCGGGCATTCCGGCTGCGTGCCGTCGGCGCATTGCGCGACCACGTCCTTGAGCACTCGCTCCATACGTTTCAGATCTGCGATCTTCGCTCGTACATCGTCAAGGTGGGCGGCGGCAACGGCGCGTACCTCGGCGCAGGGCTGGTCACGCTCATCGACGAGATGCAGCAGCTCGCGGATTTCATCGAGGGAGAAGCCGAGCTCGCGCGCCCGCAGGACAAAGCGAAGGCGCCGCTCGTGCGTTGTGTCGTAGCTCCGATAGCCGCCGGCCGTACGCGGCGGTTCGGGCAAGAGCCTCACCTTCTCGTAGTACCGCACGGTCTCTAAATTGCAGCCCGTCCGCCGGGCCAGTTCGGCCCTTTGCAGGCCCCTCACGGCAGCTTGATCGCGCATCGCAAAGTTCCTCTTGAGCCTGTAGTAACTACAGACTGCATCGTATGCCACGTGATCGATTTCGGCAATGAGAGCGAGCGTGGATATGGATGCATCACGTCTTGGAAGTGTCCGGGGTGCGAGCGACATGCATGCGAGGGAGCGTCGCCAGGTGGAGCGGCAGCATCTGATTGCCGCCGGCGGCATTCTCGGCGCCCTCGCGGCCTCGTCCTGCTGCATCGTGCCGCTTGTCCTCTTCAGCCTCGGCGTCGGCGGCGTCTGGATCGGCAACCTCACGGCGCTAGCGCCTTACAAGCCGCTGTTCGTGGCGGGCACGGCTGGCATTATCGGCTACGGCCTCTACCTGGTGTACTGGAAGCCTGGGCAGGCCTGCGCCGACGGCGCTGCCTGCGCCCGCCCGATCCGCAGCCGCTTCGTGAAGCTCGCACTGTGGTTTGCGACGGCGCTCGTGGTTGCAGCCTTTGCATTCGACTACGTCGCCCCGCTGCTGCTCGGCGCCTAAGAAAAAAAGGAGGCGCCCCATGAAGAAGCTTTTGAGCGCTCTCGTTCTGGCCGGTACGGTCGCCACGGCGCCTGCCGCCCCTTGCGGCCGAGCGTACCGTCGTCTTCGCCGTCGACAACATGACCTGTGCCTCGTGCCCCTACATCGTGAGGTCCTCGATGGCGGCGGTCCCTGGTGTTTCGAGGGTAGCTGTCTCATTCGAAGCCAAGACCGCGACCGTGACCTTTGACGACGCGAAGACGAACTCCAACGGCATCGCCGCCGCCAGCATGAACGCGGGTTATCCGGCGCACCTCACTCGGCAAGGTAGTTAAAGAGGGGGTGAAGCCGTGAACGACTGTTGTGTATCCTCATCATCGCCCCGGAACGGGGCAGCGGCCTGCACCTCTGCGATACTGCCGAGCTACACTGTGCGGCCGGGCGTGACGTTTCCTGACTGGTCAGTGGTCACGTCGCCGGCGGTCCATGACGCCTTGCAGGCCATGGTCGGCTCCGACCATGTGTTCGATCGCTGGAGCGGCTACGATCCCGCCACGGACCGCGTTCGCGTTGCGCTGCTTCAACTCTACGCCGAAGACGGACGAGCCCCGACCACTGGTGCGCTGGCGGAGCGCGCGGGGGTGAGCGAGACGGCCGTGCGGCCGCTGCTCCAAGAACTCCGCCGTCGCGACCTAGTCGTGCTCGAAGGCGAACAGATCGTCGGCGCCTATCCGTTCACCGATCGCGACACCGGGCACCGGGTTGCACTGGACGGACGCGATCTCAACGCCATGTGTGCGGTCGATGCGCTCGGCATCGGTGCCATGATAGATCGTGACGTCGCGATCACATCGCGCTGTCGGCATTGTGGCGCGCCGATCCGGATCACCACCCGGGACCGCGGCAGAGCCTTGGCCCATGTCGAGCCGCAGACAGCCGTGATGTGGCAGAGCGTTCATTATGAAGGCGCGTGCGCTGCAAACTCGCTGTGCGCGACGACTTCCTTCTTCTGTTCGGACGACCATCTCTCCGCCTGGCGCCGTGAACGCTCCGCAGACGAGCCCGGTTTTCGACTGTCGATCGAAGAGGGGCTGGAGGCCGGTCGCGCACTCTTCGGACCGAGCCTTGCCGGCCTCGATACGGCGCCGCGACTGTCGGCCGACTCGCCATCGAAAATCGGCTCATTGGTAGACCGCCCCTTCCGCGCGAACGATCACAACGGTGGCTCCTACGATCTCGTCGTCATCGGCGCCGGCTCGGCCGGGTTCTCGGCCGCAATCACAGCCGCCGACCTGGGCGCGCAAGTAGCGCTCATCGGCAGCGGCACCATCGGCGGCACCTGCGTCAATATCGGTTGCGTGCCGTCGAAGACCCTGATCCGCGCAGCCGAGACGCTTCACAACGCTCGCGTGGCAGCTCGTTTTGCCGGCATCACGCCGCAGGCCGAACTGACCGACTGGCGCGGAACCATTCGTCAGAAGAACGCACTGGTTTCCGAGTTGCGCCAGGCCAAGTACATCGACCTGCTCCCGGCCTATAATGGCATCGCCTATCGCGAAGGTCCGGCGCGCCTCGTCGAAAGTGGTGTCGAGCTGGATGGCACACGAATTTCGACCGGCAAGATCATCATCGCGACCGGCGCGCGGCCGGCGGTCCCCGCCATTCCCGGCATGGACACCGTGCCGTATCTGACCAGCACCGCGGCACTCGACCTCGAGGAATTGCCGCGATCGCTGCTCGTGATCGGCGGCGGTTATATCGGGGCTGAGCTCGCCCAGATGTTCGCGCGCGCCGGCGTCAAGGTGACGCTCGTCTGCCGGTCCCGTCTGGTCCCCGAAGCCGAGCCTGAGATCGGCGCGGCACTGATGGGGTATTTCGAGGACGAAGGCATCGCCGTGGTCTCGGGCATCGCCTATCGCGCGATCCGCAGGACCGAGACCGGCATTGCGCTTGACGTTGTACGCGACGGCCGTGACATGACGATTGGCGCCGATCAGGTGCTCGTCACCACCGGGCGTACACCCAATATCGAAGGCCTTGGGCTCGCCGAGCACGGCATCGCCCTTTCGCCGAAGGGTAACATCGTCGTCGACGACCGTATGCGCACGACACGAGCCGGCGTCTATGCCGCCGGCGACGTCACCGGCCGCGACCAGTTCGTCTACATGGCCGCCTATGGCGCCAAGCTCGCCGCGAAGAACGCCTTGAATGGCGATAGCTTGCGTTACGACAACAGCGCCATGCCGGCCATCGTGTTCACCGACCCGCAGGTGGCGAGCGTCGGACTGACAGAAGCAAGGGCACGTCACGCGGGGCACGCCGTTCGCGTCTCCACAATCGGTCTCGACCAGGTGCCGCGCGCGCTCGCCGCCCGCGACATCCGCGGGCTCATCAAGCTCGTGGCCGACGCCGACAGCGGCCGATTGCTTGGGGCGCACGTTCTGGCGCCCGAGGGAGCCGACTGCATCCAGACGGCGGCACTTGCGATCCGGCAGGGGCTTACGATCGATGACCTCGCGGACACGATCTTTCCCTATCTCACCACCGTCGAGGGCCTGAAGCTGGCAGCGCTGTCGTTCGGCAGGGACGTCGCAAAGCTGTCCTGCTGCGCCGGTTGAAGACGGGTTCCGGTTCTGTGAGGTCGAGCATGCGATTCCTTAACCGGTCGGTTTTGGAATCTTAGGTATTCCCGCGCGCCTTTGGCTTTACCGTCGTTCGAGAGGGAACACCCGGGGGCCGTCGCGGGGGGCCGATTTCTGGGACGTAACCTTTCGGCCCATCAGGGCGAATTTAGTGTCGGGCGAGCCGGGACTGGCCCGCCTGAGAGGCGACTGCGTAGGTCGCACAGTCAACCCGCAATCGGAGGAACAAAATGTCCAATCGCATGCTATCCGCGCTGGTCGCCGGCGCCTTTGCAACAGCTTTCGGCTCGCTCGCTGCAACGTCAGCCGGGGCGCAGATGAGCAAGGCCGACATGGAAAAAATGATGAAGGAAAATCAAGCCAAGACGATGGCGGTGCTGAAAGACGGCAAGATGGAGAAGTGCTTCGGCGTGGCCCTGAAGGGCCAGAACGACTGCTATGCGGGAGCGGGCACGAGCTGCGCCGGAACCAGCACGGTCGATTACCAGGGCAATGCGTTCAAGCTCGAGCCCAAGGGTACCTGCACGACCATGAAGACGCCGAGTGGCACCGGAAGTTTGACGCCGAAGGCTTGAGACGGCCGAACCGGGCGGGCTGCAACGCCGCTCGCCCGGGTCGCCTTTAATCTCCCGGAGGCCGTCATGCCTTTTCCGTCGTCATCTGCTGCCAGGAATTTCGTTCCGCCGCGCGCCGGCGTCGGCCTCAAGGCAGAGCATTACCGGACGATTATCGAAACGCGGCCCAACATGGGTTTCTTTGAAGTCCATGCGGAAAACTACATGGGCGCGGGAGGTCCGCCGCATCGCTATTTGTCCGCCATTCGGGACCGATATCCGCTGTCGCTCCACGGTGTCGGATTGTCGATCGGCGCCGATCGGCCGCTCGACCGGGATCATCTTCAGCGCCTCAAGGGACTCGTGGAACGTTACGCGCCGGGGCTGTTTTCGGAACATTTAGCCTGGTCGTCGCACGACACCGGATTCCTCAACGATTTGCTGCCGGTGCCATACACCACAGAGACGCTCACCCGCATCTCGGAGCATATTGACCAGGTCCAGGAAGCCCTCGGCCGGCAAATGCTGCTGGAAAATCCATCCACCTATCTCGCCTTCGCCGAAAGCACTTATTCGGAGATCGACTTCATCGCCGAAGTGGTGCGACGTACGGGATGCGGCATGCTCCTCGACGTCAACAACGTTTATGTCGCATCGACCAATCAGCAGTGGGATCCTATTGCCTATATCGACGCTTATCCGCTTGCGCACGTCTGGCCGGCTATACGAGGGAGGCCGACGACAAGGGACGGCCGCTTCTGATCGATACGCATGACCGCCCTGTCGACGAGATCGTCTGGGACCTCTTTGCGCATGCAGTCAAGCTTATCGGCCCGGTTTCCACGCTGATCGAGTGGGACGCCAACGTTCCTTCCTGGCCGACGCTCAAGGCGGAAGCGGAGCGCGCCGAGGCGATCATGCTCGCCACGAAGTCGGAGAAGGTGCGCTATGCAGCGGCTCGCTGAAAGGCAACAGGATTTTGCCGCGGCGCTGCTCGATCCGGAGCTGCCAGCGCCGGCCGGCCTTGTCGGTCCCGACGGAGAGCCGAGCCTGAAGCGATTCGCCGTTTACAGAAACAATGTCGTGGTCGGCCTGACGGAAGCTCTGAAGGATGCCTTCCCGGCGGTGCACCGCATCGTCGGGACAGAATTCTTTCAAGTCATGGCGCGTGCCTATGTCGTCACGGAACCGCCGCGTACGCCGATCCTGCTCGACTACGGGGCTGGCTTCCCGGATTTCATCAGACAATTCGAACCGGCGGTGACCCTGCCTTACCTGGCGGATGTTGCAAGCATCGAGCGTGCCTGGACCGAAGCCTATCACTCGCCCGAGGCGGCGCCACTGGACCCGGCGGCGTTCACGGCCATCGAGCCCAGCCAGCTTCCCGAGATCCGTCTCCTGCTTCACCCGTCGGTCCGTGTCGTCCGGTCGCAATTTCCGGCGCTCACGATCTGGCGAATGAATATCGGTGACGGTGTCCCGGCGCCGGTCGACCTCGCCGCCGTTGGCGAGGATGTGCTCGTCGTGCGGCCTGTGGCCGACGTTGAAGTCCGATCCGTCCCCAGGGGTAGTCTGGAGTTTATTCGAGCGCTGGCCGGCGGGATGTCGGTCCTTGCCGCCTTGACGGCGGCGATTTCGGTCGATCCTGGCTTCGAGCTATCGACCAATCTTTCGGGGCTGATGCAAGCCGGCGCCCTGGTCGGTTACACCTTCGCCAGGGAAGAAAAATCACGAAGATCGGCGAGGCTGTCATGACCGCGGTCAGAGCGCTTGTGAACGTGACTAGCGTGGAACACGCCATAGAGGATATTGCCGAGTGGCTCAGTCGGGTGGCCCTGGCCGTGGCGCCGCCGCTTCTCCGTGTGGCGTTGGCAGTGCCCTTCTTCAAATCCGGGCTGACCAAGTGGGATGGCTTCCTGTCGCTGTCGCCGGCCGCGGTTTTCCTGTTCGAGGACGAGTTCAAGCTGCACATCTTCGGCCAAGCCTACGAGTTCCCTTTGCCCACGGCAGTCGCATTCTTCGACGGCGTCGCCGAGATCGTTCTCCCCGTGCTATTGGTCATTGGCTTGGCGACCCGCTTCAGCGCGCTCGGCCTTTTGACCATGACGGGCGTCATTCAACTGGTCGTACCGGAGGGCTGGGCGAATTTCCATCTGCCGTGGGCGGCGCTCGCGGTCGCCATCATCGCCCTTGGCCCCGGTGGGCTGTCGGTCGATCATCTGATCGACATGCTACGTCGGCGTCGGATCCCGCAAGGAGGCACGTAATGCCTGTCCGCTTCCAGGGGCCTGGCGACACGGCTATGCACGCCCCGGCCGAGCCGCAACGCGGAGCTTGTTGCCAATGACCCAGAAGCCGCGCAGCCACACGCCGTCGCTGAAGCTCGTGGGGACAGACGGGGCCGGCGGCGCATGCGGCGCAGATCAAGCCGGGCCGGTCATCCGAGACGTCGATTGGAGCATTCTCATGGCCCGCGCCCAGGATGGCGACGGGGCCGCCTATCACCGGCTTTTGCAGGACATCGTGCCCTACCTGCGTTCGCTTGCGGCGCGGCGGCACCGCGATCCAAACGACGTGGAAGACGCGGTCCAGGACGTTCTGCTGATCATTCATGCAATCCGGCAGACCTACGACCCGGCGCGACCGTTCGGGCCGTGGCTGGTTACGATCGCCAAGCGGCGGTTCATTGATCGGCTGCGCCGGCGGGGCCGCGTCCGAGCCCGAGAGACGCCTCTGACCGCCGAACATGAAACCTTTTCGGAAGCCCGAGCGAACCTGCAAGAGAGTACCGATCGGCACGAGCTCGGGGGAGCGATCGATAATCTCCCTCCGAGGCAACGGCAAGCCATCCGGTTGCTCAAACTCAAGGAGATGTCATTGAAGGAGGCCGCGGTGGCGAGCGGGATGTCCATCACATCTCTCAAGGTCAACACACACCGCGCCCTGAAGAGCCTACGTAAAATGCTGGTCGATCGGAGCGAACCGTGATCAAGACACCGGACCTCATCGCGTCGCTTGCTGCGAACGCAACGCCGGTACGGCGGCTGCGGCCGCCCGTGATGCGGGCAGCTTGCTGGCTTCTGCTCGCGGCCGCGGTACTGACGCTGCTGGCCATTAATCAGGGAGTTCGCCCCGACTTCGCTCAGCGGCTGCGAGAACCGGCCTTTGTCATTTGCATGGCGGCCTCGCTTCTGACTGGCGTGCTCGCAGCGATCGCGGCCTTCCTGGTCAGTCTCCCAGACCGGTCCCGCCTTTGGCTGCTTCTTCCCATGCCGGCTCTCGTCCTCTGGCTGTCGAACGTCGGTTATCAGTGCCTGGTTCAATGGATCGACATCGGACCCAACGGCGTTAGCTTGGGAGAGGCCGCGCGTTGCTTTGCGACGCTCGTGCTGACCAGTCTGCCTTTGTCGCTCGCGATGCTTGTCATGTTGCGCTACGCGGCTCCGATCCGTCCAATGGCCGTCACCTTGATGGGCAGCCTAGCGGTGGCTGCGATTACAGCGACGGCGCTATCGCTGTTTCACACCTTCGACGCCACGGTGATGATCCTGATGTGGAATCTCGGAACAGCGGTCCTGTTCGTCAGTTTGGCAGGCGTGTTCGGCCGAACAATGTTCCGATGGGTCGCGCCACGGACGTTCGATGCCAGAGATTGAAGCCCTGAAGGGCGCAGGAATGCACTTCATAGGCAAACGGATCAAGTGCGAATCGCGCTCCAGGCGATTCAGATAAAACAACGTGTCGCTCATCGGCTCATGACGATTTGCCCAACCTAAAGCAGGAGAAAATGATGCAAAGACGACTGTTCCTCATTTCGGCGCTCGCCGGGTGCTTGGCTTCGTGGCTGACGATGTCCGCGGTGAGCGCAGCGGAACGCAAGGCGTTTGACGCTGCAAGCTTCGAGGCGGCGCAGCAACGTGGTGCGCGCATTCTCGTTGATATTTCGGCGACATGGTGCCCGACCTGCAAAGCGCAGGAGCCGATCATCGATTCGCTTGCCGAGCAGTCGGCGAACAAGGATCTCGTGATCTTCTCAGTCGATTTTGACGGCCAGAAGCCGATTGTCCGAAAATTCCGCGCGCAGAGTCAAAGCACCCTGATCGCATTCCGGGGCAAAACCGAGACGGCTCGTTCGGTGGGCGATACGGACCCAAGCTCGATCGCAGCCCTCGTCCAGTCCACCTCGGCCAAATGAGGACGACGTAATGGCAAATAGTGCCAGTCTGCTCGCGCTCTTGGCCGGCGTCCTGTCGACGCTGTCGCCTTGCGTCCTGCCGCTGTTGCCGCTTGTTCTCGGCGCCGCCCTCTCCGAGCACCGGCTGGGGCCAGCGGCATTGGCCGCGGGCCTCGCCGTTTCATTCGTCGCCATCGGGCTGTTTGTCGCAACGATCGGATTCTCGATCGGACTGGATGCCGGCATCTTCCGCGGCCTCGCCGCGCTGCTGTTGCTCGCGGGCGGAGTCGTCCTCATGGTCCCACGGCTACAGGTTCAGCTGGCGGTCGCAGGAGGTCCGGCGAGCGCCTGGACGGACCGTCGCTTCGGCGGCTTTGCGGTAACCGGGCTGAAAGGGCAATTCGCAGTCGGACTGCTGCTTGGCGCCGTCTGGAGCCCCTGCGTCGGTCCGACACTCGGTGCCGCCTCGGTCCTCGCAGCGCAGGGTAAGGACCTCGGGCAAGTCGCAATCGTCATGGTCGCCTTCGGCGTGGGCGCGGCGCTGCCTCTGCTCCTCTTGGGCCTCGTTTCGCAGGACGTGATGTTGCGATGGAGAGAAAGGTTGCTGCGAGCAGGTCAGGGCGGGAAGGCCATCCTCGGCATCCTGTTGGTTGCTATCGGATTTTTCATCCTGACCGGGCTCGACAGAGAGCTTGAGGCATTTTTGGTCAACATCTCTCCGATGTGGCTCACGCAGCTTACCACACGATTCTGATCCAGGAAAAATACCGCAAGAGGATGACCGACATGACCGATCTCGTGACACTGTTTCCGCGACAACCCGTTCCGCCGCTCGATGTCGGACTGGCTGATGGCGGAACCTTCGACATCGCAGCGGAGAAGCCCGCAAGCTTCACGCTCATCGTGTTTTATCGCGGACTTCACTGCCCCATCTGCAAGACCCAGCTCCGGGAGCTCGAGTCCAAGCTCGACGAATTCGACAAGCGCGGCGTCGCGGTAGTCGCCGTGTCCTCCGACTCGAGAGAGCGCGCGGAGCAGACCAGGCAGGCCTGGGGATTGACGCGGTTGCGTCTCGGCTATGGTCTCGACCTCGCTTCCGCGCGCCGCTGGGGATTGTTCATCTCGACGGGACGTGGAATGACATCGACGGGCGTCGAAGAGCCCGCGCGTTTCTCAGAGCCGGCGCTCTATCTGATCCGACCGGACGGCGCGCTGTACTTTGGCAGCGTGCAAACCATGCCATTTGCGCGCCCATACTTCTCCGACATTCTTCCTGCAATCGACTATGTCCTGAAGAATAATTACCCCGCGCGCGGCGAAGTGACAGAATTGTCTGGCTAGCTGGCTGGCGTCGCAGTTCCGTTCAGCCCATTTAAGCGTTCTGAAATTGAAGCGGGTTTCGATCGTCGGCTTGATGATGTGGAAGTAGGGCGACACATCGAAATCGCGCGGAACGAACAGAGAGTGGTGACGGATATGCATGATCTCGTCGACGCAACCGGGACAATCTTCGGTCGCCGCCGCGCGATACTCGACGGCGGGAAGGACCGGATAATGTACGGCCTGAAAGGCCTCCGCGATCAGCGTTGAGCAGATGGCGCGGGTCGGATCGCCGCTCCCGAACGCGATCATGCGCCGGCGAAGCTGCGTGGGGACGGGCGGGGTCGGCAGCAGATAACGCGCAAGATCGACGACGTTCTTCAGATCGTAGCGGTGTCCGAGCCGGGCGATCGCGAAACCGGTAACGGTGCGCCGTTCTTCGTCGCTGAGCCCTACGGGCCGGCAAATTCGAGTGGCCACGCCGACGAACGCCTCAATGCCGATGCTGCGAACGCCGGTCATCAGATCTGCTTCGATGAAACAGTGTGAGGAATCGGAGAGCCGTCCCTCGCCGTGCGCACCGATATAGAGGGCGGCGTGCGACCAGGTGGATTGCGTCAAGTACTTGATCGCCGTGCTGATCTGCGAATTGCCCTCGACCAGCAGAACGTCGGCGGGCTCCAGGCAGGAGAGCAGCCGATTCGAGGGGGTAGGCGGGCTCGTTCCGTGAGCATGCCGCTCCCTGCTAAAAAAGCTTGCGAGAACTCTGCCGATCTTTTCCCGCACCGGATTCATCTTACGCAGCGGGTCCGCCCTCCCTCACAAACGAGTGATCGGTTACGCGGCTGAATCTTGCTCGTCCTTCTCTTCCGGATAGGTCGCTCGGCCGCAACATTGCGATCCGGACGTTGTCGCCATGCTTGGAGTCGGAAGCCCCTGAAATTCGACAGAATCGGATCGGCCGATTACTCACGTGACGATTTTGATTCCCTTCCAAAATGCGACCTTGCCGGAGATCTTCGATGCGCCTGCTTTCGGGCTCGGATAGTACCACGCCGCGTCTACGTTCTCCCGATCGCCGACCTTCACCGTGTAGTACCGGGCCACGCCCTTCCAATGGCATACGGTTTGGGTACCGCTTTCGAGGAAATATTCCTTGGACAGGGATTCCGGCGGAAAGTAATGATTTCCTTCGACGATTTCGCTCTCTTCGGTTTCTGCGATCACAGTATCGTTCCAGACTGCTTTGACCATTTGGGCCTCTTTTGAGGGGTTGCTGGTTTGCGGCCGTGCCGTCGGCTTTGGCCTGGAGCTGCTGCTTTGTCCGTCACGAATTGGTTCGTACATCAGCTGGAAACAGTCGCCGGCGGACCCAATCTGCATCGCAATTGCTCACTTTAACGACCACAGAAGAAGTTTTCCCGAACGCGTAACCTCGGGGGCGGTGGAAGCGAACTTGCAAGGAGGTGCGGTCGTCCTCGCGATCGACCGTCTCTCGGTCATCGGTCTATTGATGGCGGGGTCGTGGATACAATTTATGCAACGAAGGTCACGCTATGAAATCGCACAACATGCGAGCGCTTGCCACTCTCTCGGCGGCCGCAGCTTTGCTATTCGCGTCAGTCGGCGGAGGGTTTGCCGCGTCGCCCCTCAAATTGGATTTCGTCGCACACGCCGCGTTCTTTTCCGCAGAAACCAAGCAACCGAAGGCGCTCGATCCGCAGGTCTTTATCCGTGACACCGCCGCGCAAGCAGCAACTGGGCCACAGGGAATAAAGCACGCGGACGGCCTGCGGCTACCCCTGATCGACCAGGATGCCAAGTCCTCCATGCTCTACAACGCCGAGGACAAGCCGCTCGGATTCGATCTGCAGACGTGGCTTTCGGCTTCCGGAAGCGTCACCATCACCGAGCAAGGCGGAAAGACGGTGCTCGAAGCAAACTTCAAGGGACTAAGGCCGAACGCGCATTACAGCCTCTTCGAAAACCATTTTGACCACACGCCGGTTTCCTTTACTCCGATCGACGGGACTGGGAATACGAACAGCTTCGCTGCGCAGCCGGACGGCAGCGCAAAGGTGTCGATCACGCTGCCGGACTTTCCCACGCACGCGAACGCCGTCCTGCTCGTCTACCACAGCGACGGCCAGACGCACGGTCTCGAACGGGGCCGTATTGGAATTGACGCTCACCATCAGCTGATTGCGCGGCCTGAATGACAAGCGACGTGGGCGGCATGGTGGAGCGGAGCAAGGTGTGCGGCCGCGGGGTCTGCGTTCGGGCTCGGCTGCGGTTCAAACGACCTACGGCTATGATCCATACGGCGTCACATCGACG
>WNEZ01001971.1_pt1 | contig 17420 bp, 15 predicted proteins | sample 5400521 | NCBI WGS metagenome assembly WNEZ01 (sample SAMN13153339, study PRJNA577476) | soil metagenome | isolation source: 120 cm saprolite under Douglas fir tree site 2 hole 1 replicate 1 | place: USA:California | collected 2015-04-18
TACGTTCCTTGCTCGCAGCAGTAGGGGTGGGCGCAGGAATATTGCTGGCACTGCTCTTCGGCCTGAATGTGGCTGGGTTACGGGAGCGGCTGCTGAGCAGGATCGCTGCCCAGCCCATTCAGTCTGTCGCCGTGCTGCCACTCGTGAACCTTTCGGGCGATCCCCAGCAGGAGTATTTCGCCGACGGAATGACCGTGGAGCTAACTACCGAACTGGGGAAAATCAGCGGGTTAAGGGTGATTTCCCGGACCTCGGCGATGCACTACAAGGGTACGCACAAGACCCTGCCCGAGATCGCGCGGGAATTGAATGTGGACGCGGTCGTGGAAGGATCGGTGCTGCGCTCGGGAGACCGACTGCGGATCACGGCGCAATTGATCCAGGCGGCCACGGACCGCCACCTGTGGTCGGAGACCTACGAGCGCGACCTGCGAGACGTGCTGGTTCTGCAGGACGACGTAGCCCGAGCCATCGCGAAGGCAGTCAAAATCAAGCTGTCGCCCCAGGACCAGACTCGGCTAGCCAGGGCCCGCCCGGTTAACCCCGGAGCGTACGAAGCCTATCTCAAGGGCCTTTATGAAAGTAAGGAGTGGATCGAAGAAGGTACGAAAAAAGGTATCGTGTATTTTGAACAAGCCATTCATAAAGACCCAACTTACGCGGAAGCGTGGGCCGGATTGGCTTGGGCTTACGCTCGCTCGGGCAATTTCAATTGGTCGCCCAGGCAGATGGCGTATCTAAAAGCCAAGCAGGCGGCTCTAAGAGCGCTACAGCTTGACGAAACACTTATCCAAGCCCACACGTCACTGGCTTTTCTTGATGCGCGGGAGTGGGCCTGGGCCGCCGCGATGAAGGAGATTCAGCGCGCTATCGCACTCGACCCGAACGACGCTGAGGCTCACCAAAGGTACGGCTATCACCTGATATACATGGGGCGGGTAGACGAATCCATCCCGGAGATGAAACGTGCGCTCGAGCTCGATCCCCTCGCGGGGAACAAGCACAACTCTTTGGGTGCCGCATTGTTCTTCGCCGGTCGTTACGATGAAGCCCTCGAACAGTTCCGCCAGACGCCTGACCCGGACGCAAATTCCGACGTGCGTCATCGCCGGATGGCTACGATATACGAGCGCAAGGGAATGGAGAAAGAAGCCCTGGCCGAATTGCTCACCGCGCTCAGACTGGGCGGTAAGAAAGAGCTTGCCGGTTTGGTTGAGCAAAAGTATCTCGCGTCAGGCTATGCAGAGGCCAAGAAGACCTATCTGCGAGGCGATATCAGGGAGTTACATCGGAATGTGAAGTACGGACATCTTCCGGCGTTCTTCATTGCCTGTGACTACGCCTTGCTCGGGGAAAAGGACAAAGCATTTGGGTGGCTAGAGAAAGCCTTCAGGGAGCGTGATCCGATTCTGATCCACCTCAAAACGGAGCACAGCCTTGAATCTGTTCGCTCCGACTCCCGGTTCCAGGACCTCCTGCGCCGCATGGGGCTACCGCCATATCAACAAGCGACGAACTATTGATATCAAAACCACGCAACTTCAGAATCCGAGCTCAAGGGCGCAGCGAGTCTTCAGGCTTTCTCCCCAATGTCGCGTAGTGGTGTCCGCTCTTGGCCGAAAGTAGACCCTCGCGGTCCCATGTTGGCGGGCATTGAGCTCTGCGTTAAGCAGCCCGCAGCCACGCGTCGCAGGGGAGGGGGATGCATGAAATATAGCGTGCAAACCCCCTTGGGGACGCCACTCCACTATAACCTTCGTGCATGAGTGGCTTGACGGTCAGCGCCCAGCGCAGCCGGTATCCGAGATAGAAATGGCGCGTGCTCGAGCGCTGGCCGGGGAACTACTGGGGTACGGAACTAATCCCTGAATCTTTTCGCATGTCGCTCCAAGGCGACAGTCTAAAACGTTGAATTTGCCTCATCACCCTTGATTGTGCGCGCGACACATCGCGACTGCGTCGATATGATTATCTCGTGGTTGAGGTGGTTTGCTGCTGCTTGGAGAAGGATACGGAAAAAGCTACCCGGAACCTGTCATGAATTATGTGTGCGAGGCATACCATGTCATCTGAATGGAGCGTGTATGCCCAAGCTAATGAGCAAGACCCAGAAGCCCAACGCTGCTGCGCAAGCAGCGGTGTCGCCCAAGATATCGCCGGAGTGGTTTGACCGGCTGGTCAGGGGTTCGATGACCGCAGAAGCGGTCGAAGACGCGTCGCGGGCATTCAAGAAAGCCCTGACTGAACGCACCCTGGAACTTAAATCGGCCTTACCCAAGATTGTCAGCACCCTCGGACTCTTTTCCAAGGTCAAGCCGACTCAAGGGAGTTGGACGTGTAGAGAGGAAGCGATCATGGGTACCTCAATACGCGTGGAGTTGTGGCATGAGGAACCCGCAATGGGCGAAGCGGCGCTGGACGCGGTGATGGAGGAAATGCAACGCATCGACCGCGCGATGAGCCCGTTCAAACCGGAAAGCGAGTTGTCGCGCATCAATCGGGAAGCGGCAAAGGCGCCGGTACCCATTAGCAAAGAAATGTTTGAATTGGTCGCGCGGTCGGTCGAGTTTTCAAAGTTATCGGAAGGTGCATTTGACATCACGTTCGCGAGCGTCGGATGGTTGTTCGACTACCGCAATGGCATTAAACCCACGGCTGAGAAAATTGCAGCGGCGCTGCCTGGCATTGACTATCGACGCATCCGGTTGGACCGTCGCCAGCGCACGATTCAATTCGCCCGCGACGGCGTGCGGATCGATCTCGGCGGTATCGCCAAGGGTTACGCCGTGGACAACTGCGTCGCTTTGCTTAGGGCGCGCGGGGTGAAGGAAGCGCTGGTAATTGCCGGCGGTGATAGCCGGGTTCTCGGCGACAAGCGTGGACGGCCGTGGATGATCGGCATCCGCGACCCCAGGCGCAAGGACACCATGGTGGCGATGATTCCCCTGGTGGACGCCGCAATCTCCACCTCTGGCGATTACGAGCGCTATTTTGAAGCGGATGGCGTGCGCTATCACCATATCCTTGACCCGAGAACCGGGATATCGCCGACCGGCGTGCGCAGCGTCACTATCGTCGGACCCGATGCGACCACCACCGAAGGAATTTCCAAGAGTGTATTCATCATGGGGGCCGAACGCGGGATTCGTTTCGTCGAGTCGTTGCCCGGGATTGATGCGGTGATCATCGACGGCGATGGAAGCATGCACTACTCAGCTGGCCTGCGTCGGGAGTCGCCGCAATGCACGGAAGGTAGAACCGGAGTGTAAGGAGGCGGATATGCGCAACCAAGTCAAGACCCAAATCGTTTTTGTGGCAATGGTCGGTATGGTCGCTGGGTTGGCCGCTTGCAGCGGAGGCAGCAGTTCGGATTCAGTTACCGTGGAGGGCAACGTTGCCGTCGCCTACGTCAAGCGCCCCGTCTCTGCGCTAGGAAATCCTACTGACTCCGTTGTAACCGGACAGGGCGGCGATCTCTATCTGCGCGATAAATCCTCACCAAGCGGCACCGAGACCAACCTTACCGGTTCCTATACAAAGGGTCAGGGCGACGTCAATCGTCCAGAGATTTCGTTCGACGGAACAAAAATTGTTTTCGCCATGCGCGGGCCGACCGACGCAAATTGGTCGATCTGGGAGCATGACACCGTGAGTAAGTCGATGCGCCGTATTGCCTGCGATGCTGCCGCGCAAGGTGACGATACAGAGCCGGCCTATCTGCCGGATGGGCGTATTGTATTCATATCGAATCGTCAGGAAACGACCAAGCGCCAAATGCAGGCGCAGAGCGCCGCGCAGGGGGGGCTTCAGCCTGCCAGTTATACCTACGTCGATGAGTACGACCGCGAGCAAACGACTGTCCTGCATGTCATGAATTCGGACGGCAGCAATTGCCGTCAGATTTCGTTCGATCAGAGTCATGACCGCAACCCGACCGTCTTGAGCAGCGGTGAAATACTGTACTCGCGCTGGGACCATGTCGGCGGCCGCAATCAGTTTACGGTCTTCAAGGTCAATCCCGACGGCACCAACCTGTTCGTCGTCTACGGGGCGCATAGCCCCGGCAACAGCTATATGCAGCCGCGCGAAATGCCCGGCGGGCACCTGATTGCCACGCTCATGCCGCTTTCCGGTACACGCGAGGGGGGGTCGCTGGAAATCATCGACCATAAAAATTACTCCGACATCGACCAGCCCGGCAGTAATGCACCGGCCAATCAGCTGGGCCAGCAAGCGGGCCAGTACCAGGTGTCGCAATTGCTATTTCCTGGCGCCGCGGCGTCGCAACTCAACGCCATGCGCGATATGGGCGTGTCGCCGCTCGGACGTTACCGCAACCCGTACCCGCTTTGGGACGGCACCAACCGAGTATTGGTGGTATTTACCCCGTCGCAGCCCACGGCCGCCGTCGATCCGCTGGGTAACCCCACGGCCGTCGAGGGAACGCCGCGATACGGCATTTATATGCTCGACCTCACTTCCAAGACGTTGCGACCGGTGGTGCTGCCGCAGGATGGTTTTTACTTCGCTTATCCAGTCGCTTTGCAGGCGCGCCCGAAGCCCGCGGTAATCGGCCAGTTCACGCCCGACACGACTATCCCCGCCGGATTTGGTCTGTTCGACGTCCACACGGTTTACGACACCGACGACAAGCAGCGCATGGGCAATGCCGTGCTCGCCTTAGGCGAGGCTATCCCGCGCGTTGCCGGCCAACCCGACATAGTCAGTCTCATGACACCGGGCACGCCGCAGTATGCGAGCCGCGTAGCGCGCTTCTTCCGCATCACCAAGGCCGTGCCGACACCCTCCGGCATGAACCGCAATGCGCTTGGCGAGACGGAGTTTGAGATGCAGCAGATCGTCGGTTACGGTCTGGTCGAACCCGACGGCTCGATCCGGACGCATGTTCCGGCCGACACCGCTATCAATATCACCGTGCTCGACAGCAACGGGCGTCAGTTCATCGAGCACACGCACTGGATTCAAGCACGCGAAGGCGAGCGGCGCTTCTGCAAGGGTTGTCACTCCTCACGTCTTACCACCACGAATCCGATTCCAGGGGCCGCGGCCAGCATGGCCGAAACGCGAGCCTCCGGCGACGCGAACTACTCGACTCTGGTGGACAGCCCGACTTACACGGACTATTGGACACCGCTTTACAACGCCCAAAACAACACGAGCCTTCCGTCACAGGCGCCGATTTCAATCACCTATTCCGGTTTGAGCGCGTCGCCGGTCAAGGGCCCAGCCTCATGCGCGACCAACTGGTCGGCCAAAGACTGCGCCATCGTCATCAATTTCCCGGACCATGTCCAACCGATCCTCACCGCCAAGTGCGCAAGCTGTCATAGCGGGGTTGCTGCCGCAGCGGGAATCGATCTAAGCGCTGCGATGTCGGGAGAGTTCGCGCGTACGATGGGCTACCAAAGCCTCATGGTCGGCAATCCCTTGCTGGACGCCAACGGTAAGCCCATCATTACGATCAATGAGGATGGGGAGCTCATGATTGCGCGTGAGGTTCCACTGGTGATGCCGGGCCACGCGCGCGGCAGCCGCCTGATCGAGCGCATGTTCGAGCAGCCGCTGCTGGCGGGCGCGAGCAGCACAAGTCGGCGCGCCTTCTGCCGTGCCGGCGGCACCGCCTGCGTCAACAGCGGGATCTACCAGGACCATACAGTGCTTCCGAGCCCGTTGAGTGCCGCGGAGAAGCGAATCATCAGCGAATGGATCGACATCGGCGGAACCTATTTCAACGATCCCTACAGCTTGGGCACGCTGCGCTCGGTGGCGGCGCAACTCTCCGAATCCGTGTTTGCCTGCAAGGTGCAACCGATTCTGCAAACGAAGTGCGCGAGTTGCCACCAGCCCTTTGGCGGCAATGGAACCAGCGGCGGGCCGGCGAATCCAAGTTTCGCGCCAAGCCGGTTCGTCCTGACGGGAAATACTCCGGCGGACTTCGGCGTCACGGCCACGATGGTGACGAACATCGCCATGCCGGACAGCAGCTTGCTGCTGCTGCGTCCGTCGCGCATCATTACTGACACGCCTCCGCATCCCGGAACGGCAACCACACCTCCCACACCTTCCACACCCTTCTTGCCATCCGGCTCCGCCGATTACAGCGCGATCCGGGCCTGGATCGCCGGCACGCTGACGTGCCAATAGCGGGGTGGCGGTGGGGCGTCGTGTGGGGCAGCGTCGGCGGAGTCGCGGTGGGCGCACTAGCGCTGGCTGGCTGTGGGCAGCAGGTACCGTCGCAGGCGGTGCCCGAGCAGGGTGTTCTTTGCTCGAACGATTTTCAAGCCTGTGTAATGCCAGTACTCTCCGGTCGGATTCGCCGTCAGGACGGAGCGACCGTGAGTTGCATGGACAGCACCTGCCACCTTGCCGGCGGTAACGGGGGCCGCTTCACTCTGAGCTCGACAGATCCAAACGCCGATATGCAGGTGGTGAGAACATTGGCTGATTTAGGGAATCCGCATAACAGCCCGGTCCTAATGAAACCAGCGGAGGAAGTTACACACGGCGGCGGCCGGGTTCTGTCGGGACGTGGCGATAGCTGCTACCTCGCCATCTACAACTGGCTCAGCAATCAAGTGGACCCCGCCTTGGGCGACACGAGCCCTTCGTGCGGCCAGTGCACGCCAGTGGCAAATACATCCACGGGCTGCGGTTTTCCCTGAGGATGGGCACGGCGGCGAGGGGGCGCCATCACGCGTGCAAGGTCGGTCCGAATCGTCTTGCTGGATGGTGCCTCTCCGTGCTCTTCGCGTTCGTTCTCCCGGTATCGGCCGACGAATCGAATGAGCGCGTATTGGTGGCCGATCCTTATCTGGAATTGCATACCGGTCCCGGCCGCGGGTATCCAATCTTCGACATTGCGGAACGAGGCGAGCGGGTGGAAATTCTCAAGCGGCATACCGATTGGTTCAAGGTCCGGACGGCGCGCGGTAGAGAAGGGTGGGTGTCGCGTGCGCAAATGGAGGCGACGCTCACCGAGGCCGGAGAAAAGAAAACATTTCGCGATGTATTGTTCGATGACTACCTCAGGCGGCGAACGGAGTTTGGTTTTTCCTTCGGCACTTTCAAGCGCGATCCGTTGTTGTCGGCCCACACCGGCTACCGCATGCACGACAATTTCGTTGTCGAGCTCACTATCGCGCAATCGGCCGGCGATTTCTCCACCACGTCGTTGCTTTACGGCGCGCTTGTGTCGCAGCCGTTTCCGGACTCACGTTGGTCGCCTTTTTTTGCGCTTGGAGCGGGCCGCTTCACCAATACGCCGAAATCCACGCTCGTTAGTGCAATCGAAACCAAGGGAGGCCTCGCTAACGCGGCCATCGGCCTACGCTACTATGTCACGCGCCAGTTCTTCCTGCGCTTGGAGGCGAAGAGACATGTAACGCTGGTCAACTACGACAATACGAACCACTATACTGAGTTGTCCGCGGGTGCTGCATTCTTTTTTTAGTCATATAGCTGACAAATGGCGAAACTAGCGATCCTGTCGTCCCTGGTGGTGACGCTGAGCATGATTATCCCAGCCACGGCGACAGCGCAATCGGCGGAATCCGTCCCGGAGCCGGTGATCCCTGCGCAGGTCGATCGACGCGACGTCCACATTCCGAAGATCAGTGCGAGTGATATAGAGGTCGGCGCCTACACCGGGATTCTAAGCGTTCAGGATTTCGGCGCGAAATCCTCCTCCGGCTTGCGTCTCGGTTATCACGTTACGGAGGATTTCTTTGTCGAGGGAATGTATGGACGTTCGACGGTATCGGATCAGGCGTTCCGTCGGTTGGGAATCGCCATCTTCAACAGGGAGAAAATCGACCTTACTTACTATTACCTCTCGATCGGTTGTAACCTGTTTCCAGGCGAGGTCTTCCTGGGAAAGAATTGGGCGATGACATCGGCGGTGTATCTCGTCGGCGGAGTGGGTAACGTCAATTTCAATGGAGAGGGCCATACGGCGTATAACTTCGGGATCGGAATTCGCGCCCTTCCAGTAGATTGGTTCTCGATGCGCTTCGAGATACGGGATCACATGTTCAATTCCGATCTTCTCGGTAAAAACGAGCTCAAGCACAATTTCGAGATGACACTGGGATTAGCGGCTTATTTTTGATGGAGCGGTGAAACGAGTGCACGCATGCGTCCTCTAACCATTCTTCTGGCGCTGACGGTTTTGACCGTTCCCGCCGTACGAACTGCCGCGGCATTGCCGACTGTCGGAGTGGCGGCGCCCGACTTTGCATCGAAGAGCGACAGCGGCCGCAATGTGCGCTTGAGCGAGCTGCGCGGTCAAGTAGTGTTGATCAATTTCTGGGCCAGCTGGTGCGGCCCCTGTCGTCAGGAGTTGCCGCTACTGAGCAAGATGTACGCCCAATATCGCGCTGCCGGTTTCATGCTGCTCGCCGTCAACGTTGACGATAACCGCAAGGACGCCGAAGCGATGCTAAAACGCCTCGACCTGCGATTTCCAACGCTGTTCGATGGTGACAAGAACGTTGTGAAGCTATATGGCGTGAATGCGATGCCAGCTACACTCGTGATCGACCGCGACGGGCGCGTGCGTTACGTGCACCGCGGCTATTACGCCGGTTATGAGAAGAAGTACGAACAGCAGGTGCGGGAGTTGCTGAAAGAATGAAACGGCGGGTGCTATTAGCGGTTGTTGCGGCGATATGTCTCGGCGGTTGCGCCAGCGACCCGTGGGTCAAACCCTATGAGCGCGGCTGGTTGGCCGATCCACTGATGAGCGTTTCACGCGATCCGTTGTCGGACAAATATCTGCAACACGTCCACGATGTGCGCGAGGGTGCACGCGGCGCCACTGTCGCGGAGGGGGGAGGATGCGGATGCAATTGAGCACGTATGTCCGCGCCCTTTGGTTGGCGTTGGCGGGTCTTTTTGCCGCGCCGACGCGAGGAGCAGTCGTTCCCGAAGACCGCGCGGATCTTTTATATCATTATTACGATGGGGGCGGGACCACGGTGAGCGGGCCCGCCCTGCTAGTGCGCAAGGGAATCGGCGAGCGCGTGTCGGCGTATGCCTCGTACTTCATTGACAACGTGAGTTGCGCTTCGATTGACGTCCTGACCACGGCGAGCCCGTTCAAAGAAAAGCGGGAAGAGTACGGTGGTGGCGTCGACTACCTGTACGGGAACACGACCATCGGGCTGGCCGTCCTGCGCAGCAAGGAATCGGACTATGTAGCCAATACATTCGGTGCCACGGTGACGCACGAGGTATTGGACGGCCTTACGACGTTCAGTCTGGGATACAACGTGGGTCGTGACAATGTCGGCAAGGTGCACACGGATTTCGCCGATCACGTCAATCGTTATCAATACAAACTCGGGGTGTCTCAGGTTGTCACCAAGAGCTTGCTGATGAACCTCAATTACGAGGCTATCTTGGAGGATGGTTATCTACATAGTCCCTATCGCGCCGCACGGTTGTTGGGATTGTCGGTCCCAGAAGCCTATCCCCGTACGCGCGATAGTTACGCGATGGCAATGGGCATTGTCAAGGGCCTGGGCTCGAATGATGGCCAGCTCAACGCGTCGGCGCATCTGCGCTATCGCTACTTTTGGGATACCTGGAACATCCGCGCCCACACCGTCGACCTGCGATATGTGACCCGTCTTGGCGACCGTTGGCTGGTTGAACCGCACTATCGCCACTATAAACAATCGGCGGCGTCATTTTACGCCAACGACTTTACGACGCAGATGGTCTTCATGGCGCGGGATCGCGAGTTGAGCGACTTTTCCAGCAACGCACTCGGCGCCAAGGCCAGTTATCAATTGTTCAATAATCGCTTCAGTTTTAACCGCGTAACCCTGAATTTCGATTACGAATCCATTCGTTACGACTACACCAATTTCACCGACGTACGATCGGGCCGACTATATGCGTACAAGGCCAATGTCTTTCAAGTATTTCTGTCGGGGTGGTTTTAGACGGAGAGAAGCAACCATGAAGACTCGTTCAAACAGGATTTTCCACGCGGTGCGACACGTCCTTGAAGCGCTGACGCTGACCGCCGGCTTGGCGATGGCAGCCGAACCGCCGAAGATGCCGCCGCAAGCCCCACAGAGTCTGGATACGAGAATCCAGTCGCTCAAGCAAGAGGCGATGGAACTCAATCGCGATCTTCTGGTGCTCGAAGAAGAGCTGTTGTTTCCGGCAAGCACACAAATGGCAGTATTCGTCTCGATGGATATCGGGACTTTGTTCGATCTCGACTCGGTGCAGCTCAAGCTCGACGACTCGGTGGTGACAAACTATCTCTACACCGAACGCGAGGCGCAGGCCTTGCATCGCGGCGGCGTACAACGCCTCTATATGGGAAATCTAAGGGCCGGCAAGCACGAACTGGTTGCGGTATTCACCGGAAAGGGGCCCCGTTGGCGCGACTATCGGCGCGGCACGACGCTGACGTTCGATAAGGGTATCGATCCCAAGTATATCGAGCTTCAGATTCGGGACGAGACGCGCGGCCAGCAGCCGGAGTTCCGCGTCAAGGAATGGTAAGGTCGTTATGGCGCAATCGGCGCACAAGCGGGTTTGCGTCCTATGGGCGGCACTCGCCTGCTTGGCGGTGTTCGTCGCCGGCGGCGCACGCGCGGACGAAAGGCGTGCGATAAAGGATCCGCACTTCGGCGAAGTCCTATTCTTCTTTTTTCAGGAGAACTACTTTTCGGCACTGACGCAGCTCATGACGGCGCAGCACTTCGCGCGTGTGCCGCATCACGCCGAGGAAGCGGAGTTATTGCGCGGCGGGATGCTGTTATCGTACGGGCTGCATCAGGAAGCCGGGCGTATCTTTCAGGCCCTCATTGACGCTGGCGCGCCTCCACCGGTTCGGGATCGGGCCTGGTTTCATCTGGCGAAGATCCGCTATCAACGTGGCTATGTCGCCGATGCCGAGGACGCGATCGCGCGCGTGCACGGTCCATTGCCCGGGGACCTCGAAGACGAGCGGCTCGTATTGCACGCCGTTTTACTTCTGCGTCGCCAGCAATATCCTCAAGCTATTGCGATGTTGCGGCGGACGTCCAGCCGGTCCGGGTGGGCCGCCTACGGACACTACAACCTGGGTGTGGCGCTGATACAAGCGGGCGAGCGCGACGCCGGTGTGGAGTTGCTCGACGAGATCGGTCGCGATCGCGCGCGCGGCGAGGAGCTCACTGCGCTGCGGGACAAGGCCAACGTCGCGCTCGCGTATACTTTCCTGCAAAGCGACGCTCCGGCGCGGGCCGAACCCTATCTCGAGCGGGTGCGTCTTAACGGCTTGTTGTCCAATAAGGCCTTGCTTGGTTTGGGGTGGACGCACGCGGCGCTCAACGAGTATGAACGGGCGCTGGTGCCGTGGATAGAACTGACGGACCGTTCCCTAGCGGACACGGCGGTGCAGGAATCGTTGCTCGCCGTGCCGTTTGCGCTGGGAAAGCTCGGCGCGTACCGCCAGTCGCTCGCGCGTTATGAACGAGCGCTCGATGCCTACACGCGCGAGATCGCACGGCTCGATGAGGCAATCGCGGCGATTCGTCGCGGGGCGCTGGTCGAGAACCTCCTGCGGGACAACCCGGGAGAAGAATCGGGATGGTTCTGGCGCGTGCGCCAGCCGCCGGATACGCCCGAGGGCCGCTACCTCACGGAGCTGTTGGCGAGTCATGATTTTCAGGAAGGGTTGAAGAACTACCGCGACCTGGGTTTCCTGTTGCGCAATCTCAACACCTGGGCGCAAAGCATCGGGACTTATCGTGACATGCTCGCCACGCGCCGACAGGGGTTTGCCGAACGACTGCCGCGCGTTATCGCAGGAGAGCGCGCTCTCCAGGTCGAGCGACTGCGCACCGCCCATGCGCGCGAGGTCCAGGGGCTGGCGCGTGTCGAGAGCGAAGGGGACGCTGAGGCCCTGGCAGCGGAAAGGGAAAGCACGCTCGCCATGCGCCTCGAGCGCGTGCGCACGGGGCTAGAGCGTCTTGTCGATCCGGCGCAGCGAGAAACCGCGCGGGAGAAGTACCGTTTGCTGCGCGGCTTGCTCACATGGGATCTGTCGGCGCAGTACAGCACGCGTCTGCGGAGTGAGAACAAGGCGCTGCAGGAGGCGGGTCGGTTGATTGCCGAGGCCGAAGCGCGACGTGAGGCATTGCTGCGGGCGCAGGCGCAGGTACCGGCCAGTTTCGATGAATTCGACAAACGTATCGAGACATTGCGTGGTCGGATCAGCCGTGCGCAGGCGGATGTCAGCGCTGCCGCACGGGCGCAAGAGGACTATCTGGCCGAGTTGGCGGTAGCCGAACTGGCGCTGCGGCGCGAGCAGATCACGACGTACATCACGCAGGCGCGTTTTGCCGTGGCGCAGATCTACGATCAGGCCGTGCGTGCAACGGAGAAGGCGCCTTGAGACGCCGCGCTTTCATGGCTTGCGCTTGTCTGCTCGGGGCCTGCGCCGCCCCGCCCGAGGCAGGGACGGGGACGCTCAGGAGTCTCGAGGGGCGGCAGGTCGTCGTGGAACGCGATGCCGCGGTCGATGCAAGTCGTGCCGCCGCCATCCAGGCCTATCGCAAGTTTCTCGATGCCGCCCCGCGCGATCGGATGCGTCCGGAGGCGATGCGCCGTCTCGGCGATCTTGAAATCGAACGAGCACGGGACGGTGTCGCCGAGAATTCCGGCGCGAGGGAATATCGCGACGCGGTCAAGGTATATGAGGATTTGCTGCGGACCTACCCGGCCCACCCGGGCAACGACCGCGTACTCTATCAAATGTCGCACGCCTACGATCAGACCGGCGATCTCGGGCGCTCGCTCGCGACCCTGGATCGCTTGGTTGCGCAGTTTCCCCAAAGCGTCTATCGCGACGAGGCCGAGTTCCGTCGCGGCGAGTTGCTGTTTACGCTGCGCCGCTACCCCGAGGCCGGACAGGCCTACGGAGCGGTGATGCAGAAAGGCGAGTCGTCGGCGTTTCACGAGCGCGCGCTCTACATGCACGGCTGGTCGTTGTTCAAGCAGGCCCGTCTCGAGGAAGGACTGCATTCGTTTTTCGCGGTGCTCGATCGCAAACTCATCGGTCGCGATGACGGCGCTGCGCTCGAGGAGCTCCCGGGGCTCACGCGCGCCGAGCGTGAACTCACCGAGGATACTTTCCGGGTAGTGAGTTTGAGCCTGGCCAACCTCCAGGGACCCGACACGATTCCGAGATATTTCGCGACGCCCGCGCGGCGCGAGTACGAATTTCGCGTATATCAGCAGCTCGGTGAACTGTATTTCAAACAGGAGCGCGTCGAGGACGGCGCCCATGCATTCAACGCGTTCGCGCGCCGCTATCCAACGCACCCCCAGTCGCCGTTCATGCAATCCCGGGTCATTCAGGCTTATCAGCAGGCAGGTTTTGCCACGCTCGCGCTCGAAGCGAAGAAGGAATTCGTCGTGCGCTACGGAGTCAAGAGCGAGTTTCAACGGGTGAACAGCGTGCCGGTGAACGAGCGCGTGTTGCCGCACGTGAAGACGCATCTCGAAGAGCTGGCGCGCCACTACCACGCCGTTGCGCAGAAAGCCAAGAAAAGCGAGGACTATCAGGAAGCAGCGGGCTGGTACCGCGTCTATCTCGATTCCTTTCCGACGGATCCGCGCGCGCCGAGCATGCATTTTCTGTTGGCCGAGTTGTTGTTTGAAGACAAACGCTTCGCGGCGGCGGCGGCCGAGTACGAACGCGCGGCCTACGGTTATCCGCGCCATGAGAAAACGGCAGATGCGGGCTATGCCGCCTTGCTGGCGTACGCGCAACAGGAAAGAGAGGCCAAGGGCGAAGAGCTGCGTAGGGTGCGTGGCCGGTCTGTGGAGAGTTCCCTGCGGTTTGCGGAGGCCAATCCGAAGGACGGGCGCGCGCCCGGCGTGCTCACCCACGCCGCGGAAAAACTCTATGCGAACGACGATCCCGATTCTGCGGCTGCCTTGGCGCAACGCGTGCTCGCAATCCAACCGCCACCTGCGCCCGAGCTGCGCCGCACCGCCTGGACGGTGGTCGCGCACATTGAGTTTCAGAAGGGAGCTTTCGATCGTTCGGAACGGGCGTACCGGGAAGCGCTGGCCCTCACGCCTGAAAAATCCTCGACCCGCGCGGGACTTACCGAGCGGCTCGCGGCTTCGGTGTACAAGCAGGGCGAGCAGGCGCGCGCGGCGGGCCAGCTGCGCGCGGCAGCGGATCATTTTTTGCGCGTCGGAAGGGTGGTGCCGGATTCGCCGGCACGTGCAAACGCGGAGTACGACGCCGCCGCAGCATTGATCGGGCTCAAGGATTGGAACGCGGCGGCGCGCGTGCTCGAGACTTTTCGCCGCGACTACCCGAAGCATTCGTTGCAGGCCGAGGTACCGGGAAAACTCGCTGTTTGTTATCTCGAAAGCGGTCAAACGCTCAAAGCGGCCGGCGAGTTCGAGGCGCTTTCTGTGACAAAGAAGGACATAGCGTTCGCGCGCGAGGCGCTTTGGAAGGCGGCTGAACTGTATGAGAAGGCGGACCACGAGCGCAATGCCGCGGCTGCGTACGAGCGCTATGTGCGTCTGCACCCGGGGCCGCTCGAACCCGCGGTCGAAGCACGGTATCGCCTTGCCGAAATATATCGAAAGCAAGGCCTTATGCCGCAGCGCCAAGCCTGGTCGCGCGAGCTGGTCGAGGCCGAGCAAAGAGGCGGAAATGAGCGCACCGACCGCACGCGCTATCTCGGTTCGCTGAGCGGGCTCGTGATGGCCGAACCGCTGGAGGAGGCGTATCGAGGCGTGCGTCTGGCCGAGCCCCTGAAGAAAAATCTCAAGCTCAAGAAAGACAGAATGCAGCAAGTGCTCAAGGCTTACGCCGTGGCCGCGGACTACGGTGTGGCCGAAGTGGCGACGACGGCCACCTACCGGACGGCAGAGTTATACAACGATTTCGGCAAAGCCTTGCTCGATTCGCAGCGTCCCAAAAGATTGTCCAAGGACGAATTGGAGCAATACAACGTGATGCTCGAAGAGCAAGCGTATCCGTTCGAGGAAAAGGCGATCGAGTTGCATGAGATCAACGCGCGGCGTGCGCGCATCGGTCTCTACGACGAATGGGTCAGGAAAAGCTTCGCCGCGCTCGGCAAGCTGCGCCCGGTGCGCTATGCCAAGATGGAAAAAGGCGAGGGAGTAATCAATGTGCTGCACTAGGAGATTAGCGCGGCTTGCAATCGTGATGGCCTCCATCTCTTTGGCGGGTTGCACGGCTTTTACGCTGGTGCCGGAGGAGGCGGCGCCGGTTCCCACGCCGGTGAAGGCCGAGCCGCCAGTGGGAAAGCCCGCGCAAACGGAGCCGTCGGTGAATGCGGAATCCCGCCAGATGTACCAGCAGGCGCTGACTGCACTCGGGGCCGGTCGCTACCCGGAGGCCGAGCGCGCGCTGCTCGCCCTGATACGCCGTGAGCCGGAGCTCGCCGGCCCGCGCGCCAATCTCGGCATTCTCTACGCGCGCACCGGGCACCCGGCGCAGGCGTTCGAATCGCTTCAGCAGGCAATCCGTCTAAATCCCGATCGCGCCGTCTATTACAACGAACTCGGCATGGTGTCGCGGCGCGAGGGCCGATTCGACGAGGCGCGCAGCTACTATGCCAAAGCGCTCGCTCTCGATCCGAACTACGCGTACGCGCACCTCAATATCGGAATTTTGTACGATCTCTATTTGCAGGACACAGCGAAAGCCATGCAGCACTATCAGCGTTACCGGGAGTTGATGCCGAGCGAGGCCGGAACGGTGACGAAATGGATCGCCGATTTGCAGCAGCGCGGTCGTGCCACCGAACAGGCAAAAGGAGGTAAGAGCGGATGAAACTGAAAACCATTTCCGTCGCGTTGCTGTGGTGGCTCGCCGTGCCGGCGTGGGCGGCCGACCGCGCGGATCTCGAAGGCACGCAGATTCTCGGCAGCCGCGAATTGCCGAAGGTGCTGTACATCGTCCCGTGGAAACAGCCGCTGCCGACCGAGTTGGTCGGTCGACCCGCGTCCAGCTTGCTGGACGAGGTGCTTTCGCCGATAGACCGCGACGTCTTCGAGCGCCAGGTCCGCTACCATTCCGTGCTGCAGAGGCGGCCGGACGCAGGGTCGGGGCCAAACAAGGATCTTTTGTCGGGGGAAAAGCGATGAATACCTACACTACCGTAGTCAAGTTCTTTCAGGACAGCGGGGTTTTCATCTACCCCAGCCTTCTGATCATGGCGGTCGGTCTAGCAATCGCATTGGAACGCTTTGTCTATCTCAGCCACGCGCGCAGAAGCAATCGCAGAGCGTGGGATGAGCTGTTGCCGCTGCTACAGGGCGGCGATTTTCAAGAGGCCTATTCCGTGACCTCCAAATCCAGGACCGCCATCGGCAAGATCGTGCATAGCGGGCTCCGGCGCGTGAAGAGCGCGCGCCGGCGCGAGGACCTCGATGCCGCCATGGAAGAGGGCATGATGGAGATCGTGCCGCGGCTGGAGAAGCGCACGCATTACATCGCTACCTTCGCCAACGTGATCACGCTGGTGGGTCTGCTCGGCACCATTATCGGTCTGATCAAGGCCTTTACCGCGGTGGCGCAGGTGAATCCGGCGGAGAAGGCCGAGCTGCTCTCGGCCAGTATCTCGATCGCGATGAACAACACGGCGTTCGCGCTGATGGTGGCGATCCCGTTCCTGCTCATCCACGCGTTCCTCCAGGCGCGTACCAGCGAGATCGTGGATAGCCTGGAGGTGGCCAAGATCAGTTTCCTGAATTTGGCCGAGCGCGTGAAGGGCGAACCGGCGCCGGCAGCCCGATGAGCTATCGCATCCGACGCCTGCGCAAGCATTCGCCTGCGCTGGACATCACCGCGTTCATGAACATGATCGTGGTGCTGGTGCCGTTCTTGCTTACGACTACGGTGTTTTCGCGGCTGGCGGTGCTGGAACTGAGTCTGCCGGCGCAATCCTCCGCATTCGACAAGCTGAAGGGCGATCTGCAGCTCGAGATCGTGATTCGGGGCGACGCGCTCGAGGTCCAGGATCGCATCGGCGGCCTGGTTCGGCGTGTCGAAAACACGAATAAAGGGTACGATTTCCGGACCCTGTCGGGGTTGATCCAGCAAATCAAGACGCGCTTTCCGGACAAGGTCGAAGCGACGATTCTCGCCGAACCCGATACACCTTATGACATTCTGGTGCAGACAATGGACGCCGTACGCGTGGCGAGAACCTCCGGGTCCGGTCCCGGTGCTCACGTCGAATTGTTCCCGGAGATCTCCATCGGCGATGCGCCGGTTGCGACCAGGGCGCCGGCGACACTGGGGAAAGCGCGATGAAGCTGTCGCCGTTGCAAAAGCGGGCCGAGCGGCACGCGCGCAACAAGTTTTCGGTGGACCTCAATCTGGTTTCGCTGAT
>WNEZ01001973.1_pt1 | contig 17418 bp, 14 predicted proteins | sample 5400521 | NCBI WGS metagenome assembly WNEZ01 (sample SAMN13153339, study PRJNA577476) | soil metagenome | isolation source: 120 cm saprolite under Douglas fir tree site 2 hole 1 replicate 1 | place: USA:California | collected 2015-04-18
CCTGCTCTGTGCGTTGCTGCTCGCCGGACCGTTCGTCGCACGCTCCCACGCCTCCCCGGATCTCTGCCGCCTGACGTCGGGGGCGGCGCTCCGTGCCTGTCGGACGGGAGCGCGGAGCGACAGATGGCTCGCCCTCGGGAAGTGCGCCAACCTGCCCGACGCGGCGGCGAGGAAGGCCTGCGGCCGGCGAGCGGCCGGCGATACGCGGGACGCGCTCAAGACCTGCAGGGACGAGCGCGACGTCCGGCAGGCGGCGTGCAAGCGGCTGGGCCCGGCTCCCTACGCCCCCGCGATCGATCCCGCGAACTTCGTCGCCACGATCGACAACGCGTTCTTTCCCCTGACGCCCGGCACGACCTTCGTCTCCGAGGGTCAGACGTCACAAGGCCTCGAGCACGACGAGTTCTTCGTGACCCACAACACCAGGGTGATCCTCGGCGTCACCTGCATCGAGGTCCACGACACGGTCAGGACCAACGGCGAGCTGACGGAAGACACGCTCGACTGGTTCGCCCAGGACAGGGACGGCAACGTCTGGTACTTCGGCGAGAACACGATGGAGCTCGCCGGTGGCCTCCCCACGACCCTGGAGGGCACCTTCACGGGCGGCGTCGACGGCGCGCAGCCGGGCATCGTCATGGAAGCCCATCCCGCGATCGGGGACTTCTACCGCCAGGAGTTCGACCTCGGTGACGCCGAGGACTTCGCGGAGGTGATCAGCCTGAGCGAAACCGTCACCGTGCCCGCCGGCTCGTTCACCAATTGCCTGGAAACCAAGGAGACCACACCCCTCGAGCCCGACCTCCTCGAGAACAAGTTCTACGCCGCGGGCGTCGGTAATCTGCTGACGATCGACGCGACCACGGGAGAGAGGGTGGAGCTGGTGCAGATCACGACGGAGTGAGGTGAAGGCGTCTACGCGAAGGTCCGCGCGAACAGCGCGTCGATCGCCGCCTGGCCGTTCGGCGCGAGGAAGCGCGTACCCGTGCCGCAGAAGCAGGGCTGCCGGATGAGCGGGGCATCCTCGGCGCGCCATCCCTCGCCGGTCCAGCAGAGCCACGCGTCGCGCTCCTGATCGAAGACGTAGAGCGGCTTGTGCAGGATCTTCGCGTACTCGCCGGCCACGCCCGTGCCACCGGTCACCGTGTCGTCCGGGTTGATCTTCCCCACGACGAAGATCTCCTGGGCGTTGTGCACCTGGTGCCAGATCGTCTGCAGCACCTTGCGGAAGAGCGGCGTGTCGGGGAACTTCCGGCGCATGAGCTTGCTGACGTAGCCGAGGCCCACGTCGCCGCGCCGCAGCTCGGCGCCCGTCAGGATGCGGCGACCACGCTCGCGCACGGGGTTGTGCCCCTCGAAGGTGAAGTTGACCTCGTCGACGCCGTGTCGCTGCGCGGCCGCGCCGAAGGCCGCCTCGGTGCCCGTCGCGCCGCCGCTGAAGAGAATGCAGTCCTCGCGCTTCACCCCCGCTCCTTCCCGGGGGACGTTCTCTCCGATTGCGCGCAGGCGGTCAAACGGGTGCGCTACCCGCCGTAGCCGTCACTCGGCGATTGTGGAGATCCCGAGCGCGCCGGCGATCTCGCGCAGGTGTGCCTGGATCGTGCGCACGTTCTGCGGCCCCATGCGGAGCAGCTGCTTCTGGGCGGCGCTCAGCCTTTCGAGATCGCGATCGGCGAACGCATGGGTCGTCACCAGCGGCCGCAGCTCCACCTCACCGTCGACGACCGGCGTGGCGAGCAGCCGGGCGATCGCCCGCGCGAGGGCGTCCGCGAAGCGCCGCTCGGGACGACCGAGGTCGCGGTAGGCCTCGTCGATGAGCGGTGCCAGCCGGCGGTAGACCTCCGCGCAGGCGTTCGGGTCGAGCGAGGCGAACGCGGCGGCCACCTCGTCGTAACGTGCGTAGCTCTCCGGGTCGACGTACACCCGATCGCCGCGCGTGACGGTCACGAACGGGCCCGACGGCGCCATGGGAAGCAGGAGCGGGCGTGGCGTCACGCCCTCGGCGACGTCGTCGACCACCGCGACCAGTCGCTGCACGAGACCCGGCGCCGACAGCCATTGCTCCACGTCGGGGCGCGGGGAGATGGGGCGCGCGAGATCGCGCACGGCCGGATCGCTCTCGGCGAGCGGCGGCAGCGGGGGCTCGGAGGGGACCTGGGTGGCCTCCGTCGCGAGGGTGGTGGGTGGCGGCGGCCCGGCCGCCGGCGGCGCCGGCGGCGCGGGCACCGGGGCGGGGGAGCGCGAGCGGAGGACGTAGACGCCGACGACCGCGGCCACGAGCAGCACCAGGCCACCCATGGACCGTCGCCAACCGGCCCCCCGCTTGCGCCGACCGACGCCCATCCTCGCGCGCTCGCCGGGTGACAATAGCAGACGGGCAGCGCACGGCCAGGGGCGGTGCGCGTGTCGCGCCCGCCGCCTACCTGACGGGCGTGCACTTCCAGTAGTAGTTCGGCGCCCCGCCGGCCTCGTGCATCTTGCGGAAGGTCAGCTCGACGGGCAGGTCGAGCTTCACCTCCTTCGGGCTGGCGTCGGTCATCTGGAGGTAGAGGCGCGCGCCCTCCACGTCGACCACGGCGGCGACCAGCGGCGGGCTCGGGCTGCCGGCGAAGTTGTCGAAAGTGAAGGACTTGAGCGCGCCGACCTTGTCGGAGAGGCGCACGCGCTCGAAGTCGTCGCGCGCGTGGCAGCGGAAGCAGACGCGCTGGCGCGGGTACTGCACGCAGCCGCAGCGCCGGCAGCGGAGCCCGGCGAGGGTCACGTCGTCGTCGCGGTCGCGGAAGTGCTTGGTGGCGGAGATGCCGGCGCCGGCGCGGCGGTCGTGCTCGGTGGCGAGGAGCTGGCGGAAGCGGAGGTAGAGGTCGTAGCTCGCCAGCTCGGCGCGCCGCGCGAGGTGCCAGGAAACGCCCCGGCGCCCCTCGAGCCGCTCGGCCACGGGCGTCGCCTCGAACGCGAGCGCTTCCGCGCCGTCGCCGTAGCCGACCAGCAGGATGCGCTGGCCGGCCCGGGCGCCTTCCAGCGCCGCGGCGAGGAGGAGCGGCGCGAACGCCGCGCCCGCGTTGCCGACCTTGCCGAAGAGCGCGTCCTGCGCCTGCGCTGGCTCGAAGCCGAGCTCGCGCACCAGGGCCGCGTGGCTGCGCGCGTCGGGACCGTAGAGCACGAGCTTGGCGAAGTCCTTCGGCCCGAGCCCGGTCCTGGCGAGGAGCCCGCGCACGACTTCCCGGACGCTCGCTCGATAGCCGTGGTCGACGACGAAGCGGTCCTCCCAGGCGTGCACGAAGGGGTCGCCCTCCGTGCGCCACACGTCGATGATCTCGTCCGCGACCGCGTGCGCCGCCATGACCGTCAGGGCGACGTCCTCGTTGCCGACGAGGAAGGCCGCCGCCCCGTCGCCCAGGTTCGCCTCCAGCGCCGAGCGCGGCGCGGCCATGCGCGTCTCGCTCGCCACCACGAGCACGCGCCCGGCGGAGCCGGCCTTCACCGCGTCGAGCGCGCTGCGCAGCGCCGTCGTGCCGGCGCGCAGCGAGTCGCCCACGTCCGTGGTCATGACGTCGCGGCGGAGATCGAGGGCGCGCGCAACGAGCGCCGCGCCCTGCTTCTCCTTGAACGCATACGAGGTGGAGGCGAAGACGACGCCGTCGACGCTGGCGCGGTCGATCCCGCGGAGACAGTCGATCGCCGCCGCCACGGCCATGGTGACCGCGTCCTCGTCCCAGTTGGCGACCGCCTTCTCCGGGCCGCCGGGCTTCGTCGCGCCGCCGCCGATCGCGCCGAGCGGCAGACGCAGCATGGGGACGTAGGCGCCGTAGGAGGTGATGCCGGCCATCGCGAGAACCTAGGATCCGCGCCGCGAAACTGCAACCCGTCGTGATTCGACCGGGCCCGCTCGTTCGCGTATAAGAGCGGCCTTCGGGGAGGGTGGAATGGTGACGATGCGTGGACCGGGACTCCTGATGGCCTCCGCGTGCCTCGCGCTGGCAGTGAGCGGCTGCGCGAAGAGCGGCCCGAGCCCCGAGGAGGCCGGACCGTCGCGCGCGGGCACTCCCCCGCCGGCGACCAGCCCCATGGCCAGGGTGCAGCCGGGCATGCGGCCGGAAGAGGTCGTGAAGATCCTGGGCGCGCCGTCGCACCAGAAGGCCTACCCGAGCGGGAAGGCCTGGATCCCATGGTACTTCGGTCCCGACCGCTGGCGCGCGGCCTACTTCTACAAGGGCATGGGGCGCGTCATCTTCAAGGGCGAGGGCGGCTTCAGCACCGGCAGCTCCGTGCTCCGCGTCGAGTACGATCCGCACGAGCCGGGCTGACCCGCCGCCCGCTCCGCGCTCGCATTGATTCGCGTCTGGCGGGCGACTAGCCTCCGCCCATGGCGCAGCCCGCCCCTGGCGCGACCGAGCCTGCCCCGCCACCCGCCGACGACCCCTGGCTCGGCTGCGCCCCGTTCGATCCCGCCTTCCGCGACGACCCGTACCCGCGGCTCGCGCGCCTGCGCGAGCTGGACCCGGTGAACGAGACGCCGGTCGGCATCTGGCGGCTCTCGCGCTACGCCGACGTGAACCGGCTCTTGCACGAGGTGCCCGCGGGCGTGCGCACGACGGACGGCGAGCTGCCGGGCATCGACGAGTCGCTCACCGGTCAGCGCCTCTTCATGCTGCAGCAGGATCCGCCCACCCACCCACGGCTCCGCCGGCTGGTGAGCAGCGCGTTCACGCCGCGCGCCATCGCGGCCTTGCGCCCGCAGATCCAGCGCATCGTCGACGGCTGCCTGGCGCGCGTCGCCGGGCGCGGCGCGATGGACGTGATCACCGACCTGGCGCTCCCCGTGCCGTCGACCGTCATCTGCGAGATGCTCGGCGTGCCGATCGAGGACCGCGATCGCTTCACGGTGTGGACCGCGAAGGCGACGCTCGGCCTCGCCTCGCAGTTCCTCGACCCGGCGACGCTGGCCGAGGTGCAGGCGGCGGGTACGTCGCTGGCGAGGTACTTCGACGAGCTGATCGGCGCGCGCCGGGGGCGCCTCTCCGACGACCTGCTCTCCGCGCTGATCCGCGCCGAGGAGGCGGGCGACCGGCTCTCGCCCCCCGAGCTGCTCTCGCAGTCGATCGGGCTCCTGATCGCCGGCTTCGAGACCACGATCGGGCTGATCGGCAACGGCGTCCGCGCGCTCATCCGCCACCCGGCCGAGCTGGCGAAGCTGCGCGCGCGTCCCGAGCTGATCGCCAGCGCCACCGACGAGTGCCTGCGCTTCGACGGCCCGATCCCGCTCACCCCGCGCGTGCTGCACGCCGCGGCCGAGTTCGGCGGCAAGACGATCCCCAAGGACACCAGGGTCTGGGGTCTCCTCTCCGCCGCCAACCGCGACCCGGCCGTCTTCCCCGATCCCGACCGCTTCGACATCGAGCGGCGGCCGAACGAGCACCTCGCCTTCGGCGGCGGGCCGCACTTCTGCCTGGGGGCGCACCTCGCCAAGCTCGAGGGCGAGATCGCGATCGCGAGCCTGTTCACGCGCTTCGACGACCTGCGCCTGGTCTCGGAGACGGTCGAGTGGGGGCCGTCGCTCTTCCGCGTGCCGGGCAAGCTGCCGGTCACGTTCCGCGCGCACTGACGCGGGAGGCGCCGGGGCGACCCGCGCGGCCCCGGCGCCTGCTCGTGTGACCGTTCAGCCGAGCTTCTGCACGAGGCGCGCGTACGCGGGCCGCGACGTGCAGCGACCCAACCAGGCCTTCGCGTCGGGGGTGCGCTCGAGATCGAGGCCCCCGAGCGACGCCCAGGAGAGCACCGCGGCGACGTTCAGGTCGGCCACCGTGAAGGTGTCGCCGGCCAGGTACTCCCGGCCCGCGAGCGCGCCGTTCAGCACGCCGAGCGGCGTCTTGAAGCGCGCCGCGGCGTCGTCGGCCTTCTTCGCGTCGCGCTGCTCTGCCGGCAGGAACATGCGGTGCATCAACGCGGTCAGCACCGGCTCCTCCAGCTCGGTCATCGCCCAGAGACTCCACTGGAAGGCGCGGCCCTCGTCCTCGACCCGCTTCGGCCAGAGACCCTTGTCGTACTTGCGCGCCAGGTAGAGGTTGATGGCCAGCGACTCGAAGAGCGTCAGGTCGCCGTCCTGCAGCACGGGGATGTGGCCGTTCGGGTTGACCTTCAGGAACTCGGGCTTGCGCGTCTCCTCGACGAAGCTCACCTTCACGTTGTCGTAGGGCAGCTCGAGCTCCTCGAGCATCCAGAGCGCCCGCATGGTGCGCGAACGGGGAACACCGTAGAGCTTGATCATCGTCTGTCCTCCTCGGGCCAGGACCCTAGCGCACAGACGCGGCCGTGGGAACCATGGCCCGGCCATTGACGCTCGGCGCGCGGCGCGCGTATGCCTGGGCGCCTTGGCTATCGACCCTGCCCCGCCGGCGCTCCACGTCGAGGCCGAGGGTGACGGCCCGATCGTCGTCCTGGGGCACGGCTTCGGCGGCAGCGCGCGCAACTTCCTGCCCCAGGCCCGCGCGCTGCGCGACCGCTACCGGATCGTCCGCTTCGACGCGCGCGGCCACGCGCGCAGCGGCGCTCCCGCGGAGGCCGCGGCCTATACTCCCGAGGCATTCGTCGCCGACGTGGGCCGCGTGCTCGACCAGGTCGGCGCCGCGCGCGCGGTCGTGGGCGGTCTCTCCATGGGCGCCGGCATCGCGCTGCGCTTCGCCCTCGCCCACCCCGAGCGCGTGCGCGCGCTCGTGCTCGCCGCCTTTCCCCCGGGACCGCGCACGGCGGGGACCTTTGCCGCGATCGCGCACGCGTTCGCCGACGCGATCGAACGCGACGGGCTCGACGCGGCCGGCGCGCGCTTCGTGTGGGGTCCGTCGTCGGGCCTCGACCCCGGGGCGGCGCGGCTGGTGCGCCGCGGTTTCCTCGAGCACCCGCCGCACGGCCTCGCGCACACGCTCCGCGGGTTGATCGCGGTGCAGCCGTCGGTGGAGGAGCTGGCGCCCCGGCTCACCACGCTCGCGCGACCCGCCCTGATCATCGTCGGCGCGAAGGACGAGGTGTCGCTCGCACCCAGCCGCGCACTCGCGGCGGCGCTACCCGGCGCGCGGCTCACCGTCGTCGAGGGCGCCGGGCACGTCGTCAACCTGGCCCGCCCCGCAGAATTCAACGCGGCGCTGGAGGAGTTCCTCGCCTCGCTGCCTCAGTCGAACTCGTCGTCGTTCTCGTAGTCCGGGCCGGGCCGCACCTGCACGGCCATCGGCGCGGGCGGCGGCGGCCACATCGGGTCGATCTGCCGGAGGCGCGTGGCGAGCGTGCCCTTCAGCGCGGAGTTGGCAGGATCCCCGGTCACGTTGTTCAGCTCGGAGGGATCCGCATCGAGGTCGTAGAGCTCGCTCTCCCCGGTGTCGTACTCGACGTACTTCCACGTCTTCCCGCCGAACACGCCGCGCACCTGTGCGTTGGTCGGGATGGTGCCGTTCCAGTGCTCGTTCAGGATGTCGGTGCGCCATGTCTTGTCGATACCGCAGAGCAGCCGCTTGAGGCTCCGCCCCTCGACGCCCGGGTCCGGCAGCGCGCCGGTCAGCTCGGCGATCAGCTCCGCGTAGTCGATGTTGAGGCCCGGCCCGGCCTCGGTGCGTGGCGCGGGCGCGAGGACGGGGTCGCGCACCACGAGCGGCACGCGCATGCACTCCTCGTAGGGGCACTGCTTCGGCTTCCAGCGGTGAGAGCCCCAGGAGTAGCCGTTGTCGGAGGCATAGATGATGAGCGTGTCGTCGAGCACGCCCTTCGCGGTCAGCTCCTGCACGATCGCGTCGACCGCCTCGTCCACCGCCTGGAGGCACTCGAGCTGCATCTGGCGGAAGGTGTCGGTGCTGCACGTGTCGCAGTTGGTGGCCGGGGCGCACGAGCCGCAGGTCGTGCAGGTGGCGCAGTCGGTGCACGTCGCGCACGTTGTGCAGCTGGCGCAGTCGCGCGTATCCCAGTTGAGCGCTTCCACCCACGCGGGACCGTTCGCCGGCGGGGTCGCATAGTTCGGCGGGCGCCAGTGCGCCACGCCGGCGAACGTGCCCACGTGCCGCGGCGCGGGTGTGGCGGGCGCGTGGGGCGCGTAGGGTGTGAACTCGACGAAGAAGGGCTCCGCGCCGGCGTGCGCGGCGATGAAGGCGACCACCTTGTCGCGCAGCGTGTCGGTCGAGTACTCGCCGCTGTTGTAGAGGACCTCGGTGCCGTTCTCGGCGAGCGTGAAGTTGACGTAGGCCGGGGCGCGGAAGGCGTGGAACTCGTCCCAGCCCGGGGGCACGTAGGGCGACACCCCGGCGTAGCCGTTCAGGTACTTGCCGAAGAGGCCCGTCTTGTAGCCGGCGGCCTGGAGCCAGACGGGGAGCGCGTTCACGTCGCCCGTCCCGTGGAAGATGTGCTCGCCGCCGTCCGCGCCGCCGTTGGTGTGCACGCCGGTCGTGTGCGAATACTTCCCGGAGAGGATGCTCGTGCGGCTCGGACAGCAGAGGGCGGTGGTGACGAAGCTGTTCGCGAAGAGCACGCCCTGGTTCACGAGCTCGCTGGTGACCTTCTGCATGACGGGGGTCGTGCCGTCGACGGAGTGCAGCGGGCCGAGCGTGTCGAAGCGCTGGTCGTCGCTCAGGACGAGGACGACGTTCGGATGGCGCGGCCCGGCGGGGGTCAGCGCGGCGACCCCGGCGCTCAGCGGAAAGAGCACGCAGTCGCGCAGACGGACCGGATCGACCACCGTGCCGGCCGGACCCACGGCGGCGTCGCACTGCGCACCGACGTCGGGAAGGACCACGCCGCTCGCATCGCGGAAGACGGTGACCGTGCAGCGCTTCGGCAGCGCGTCGAGCAGCTTCAGCGAGCGCGCCTCGGCGTCGCACTCCTTCAGGCCCTGGAGCAGGTAGCGGAGCTTCGACCCGAGGTAGCGCGCCAGCGCCTTCCCGATCTGCTTCTGGCAGCCGAGTTGATCCTTGAGCGCCTTGCGGTCGACGGCCGCGGCGGGTGGGTCGTTGGCGCCGTAGGCGAGCGCGATCGCGTCGTCGACCAGCGTCCCCGCGCACGCGGGCGGCGGCGCCTGCTTGCAGACCGCGCCGGGTCCGTTGCGCAGCTTCCGGTCGTTGCAGCTCGCCGCCAGGCTGGCGCTGTGCTTGACCGCCGACGCGTCCTTCAGCGTGCACTGCGCGCCGGCGACGGCGGCGGCGCCGAGGATGCCGAGGCCCGTGGCCGCGAGCAGCGCGACGAGGTGAGAGAGACCCGTTCCGAACCGCGGCGTGCGCATGGCGTCCTCCGTTCGAAACGTAATTCTCCGGCCAGAAGATCCGGATAGGCAAGGGGGAATTTTCGCTGCGCGTCCCCATCCCCTCGAGACGGGATGGCGGACGCCACCGGCTCGTGCTTGGAGGACAGGTGGTGCCGATCGCCACCGGGCTCGACCGTCTCGGGCAGTTGTTCCGGGAGGTTCTCGCCTACCCCATCATCACCACCGAGAGCCGTCCCATCACCGTGACGACGGTCCTCGTCGCGGGCATCCTCGTGGCGGCGTTCGCCTGGCTCTCCCGGCGGCTTCAGACCGCGCTCCGGCGCCGCTTGCTGCCACGACTCCGCCTCGACCCCGGGCTCGAGTTCTCGCTCCTCCGCTTCCTCCACTACGCCGTCATGACGGTGGGCCTCCTGCTGGCCCTGCAGACCCTGCACGTCGACCTGACGGGCGTGGCCGTCGTGGCGGGCCTGCTCGGCGTCGGGATCGGCTTCGGGCTGCAGAGCATCGTGAGCAACTTCATCTCGGGGCTCATCCTGCTGATCGAGCGGCCCATCGCGGTGGGGGACCGCGTCGCGGTCGGCGACGTCGACGGCTTCGTCCGCGCCATCAACATGCGCGCGACCGAGATCGTGACCGTCGACAACATCTCGGTCATCGTCCCGAACTCGGAGTTCGTCAGCGGTCGGGTCGTGAACTGGTCCCACGGCGATCCGAAGCTGCGCCTCCGCATCCCGATCGCGGTGTCGTACGGATCGGACGTCGAGCACGCGAGCCGCGTCCTGCTCGACGTGGCGCGCCGGCAGTCCGACGTCCTGGCGGAGCCGCCCGCCGAGGTGCGCTTCGTCCGCTTCGCGGAGTCGTCGCTCGACCTCGAGCTCCTCGTCTGGATCGCGGAGCCGCGGCACAAGGAGCGCGTCGGGAGCGCACTCCACTACGCGATTCGGGCGGCGTTCCTGGGCGAGGGCATCGAGATCCCGTTTCCGCAGCGGGACCTCCACCTCCGCTCGGCCGTGTCCCTTTCTGTCCGCTCCGAGCGGTAGAGGCTACGGACAGGACGCGGGGGCCGGCGCGTTCCTGGCCACGTACTTCTTGCCCGCCTCGAATTGCGTCTGACCGCCGAACTCCAGGCAGTAGCTGCGCGCACCGAGCGTCAGCACCACGTCGACGGGAGTCGGGTCGGTGGCGAGCGAATGCCCCAGTCCGGCCCCGCGGGCCACGACGCTCAGCCTCTTGCCTGGCTTGGCCACCACCAGGGCCACGGGCCCGCGCGCGGTGTACTGCCACCCCCTCGACGGACCGCGCCGCGTGATGGGATGCCAGCGGCGCGCGTCGAGCGGGTAGGTCGAGTCGAAGCCTCCGACGGCCGACCGCACGCGCAGGCTGCCACCGAACTGCGTCGGATCGTCCAGGCTCCCGGCACCGGCACTGGCGAAGGACGCGTCCGCCGAGCGCAGCATGAGCCGGCGCTTCTGCGGCTTCCCCGCCTTGTCCCTGAGCACGAGCACCACGCCCGAGAGCGTCTGCTCTCCGCCGCCCGGGAGCGTGGTCGTCGTCGTGCTCGCCGAGACGGGTACGGTCGTCGTGGTCGTGGGGTTGCACAACGTGACCTGGTAGTCGCCGGTCTCGTTGTCGCCGCTGTCGTAGACGCGCAGCGTGTAACCGCCCAGGTTGGTGGCCAAGGTCCTGTTATCCGCGCCGCATACGCCTCCCAGCGACGCCCCCGCCGGATCGTAGAACTCCCAGCAGGCCTGCATCATGCCGCCGACCGTCGTGGTGTCGATCTTCACCACGTCGCCTGCCGCCCCGCTGATGCGGTAGGTGTCGCTCTCGCCCTTCAGGTCGAGGGAGCCCGCCAGCGCCTGCCCGCACGTGATGGGCACGGCGCAATTGTGGACGGTGTCCGAGGTGACGACCAGGTTCAGGTCGTACGAGCCGGTCTCCAGATCGTTGTCGTCGAAGACGCGGATCGTGTAGCCGCCCGCGACCGCGAGCGTCTTCTCGGCCTGCCCGCACACCCCCCCGAGGGAGATCCCGTGCGGGTCGTACGCCTCCCAGCACGCGATCAGAAAGCCGCCCGTCTCGCGCGTCGTGATGCTCACCGTCTCGCCCCCCGCCGCGACGAAGCGGTAACTTGCGCTCTCGCCGGTGCTGGCGAGCGCGCCGGTGAGCGTCTCCCCGCAGATGATGTCCGCGGTGCAGCGCGAGGCCGTGTCCGAGATCACAGTGAGGTTGAGGTCGTAGCTCCCGGTGTCCGCGTCCCCACTCGCGTAGACGCGGATGGTGTAGTTCCCCGCGACGGCCAGCGTCTTCTCGGCCTGCCCGCAGGCGCCGATCACCGAGAGGCCGTCCGGGTCGTAGAGCTGCCAGCACGCGTCGAGAAAGGCGCTCGTCTGCTGCGCAGTGATGCTCACCGTCTCGTTGGCCATGACGCCGAACTTGTAGGTCGTGCTCTGCCCGACGTCGTCGATGCTTCCCGCCAGGGTCTGACCGCAGGTGATGGGCAGCGTGCAGCTGGCAGCGGTGTCCGACACTACCACCAGGTTCAGGTCGTACGCGCCCGTCTTGAGATCGGCGTTATCGTAGACGCGGATCGTGTACTGGCCCGAGGCGGCAAGCGGCTTCGAGTTCTGGCCGCATCCCGTCTGGATGGGAAGGCCCTGTGGATCGTAGAGCGTCCAGCAGGCGATCATCCCGCCGCCCGTCTCCCTGGCGGTGACGCTGACGGTGTCGCCCGGCGCCCCCGTGAAGTGGAACGTGTCGCTCTCGCCCACGGCGGCGAGGGCGTGCGGCAGGGTCTGGCCGCAGGAGATCGACTGCGCGCAGCTCGAGGCCGAATCCGAGACGAAGACCAGATTGACGTCGTACGAGCCCGTGCTCGCATCGGCGACGTCGAACACCCGGATCGTGTAGCCGCCGGCCACCGCCAGCGTCTTCTCCCGCTGTCCGCAGGCGCCGCCCAGGGACAGCCCGGTCGGGTCGTAGAGCTCCCAGCATGCCGACAGCCCGCCGCCCGTTTCCTGCGCGGTGATGCTGACGGTGTCGTTCGCCGCTGCGACGAAGTGACGTGTGTCGCTCTCACCGACCAGCGAGATGTTCCCGGCCGCGGTCTGCCCGCAGGTGTGCGCGGCGCCGCACTTCGACGTCGTGTCGGAGACCACCACCATGTTGATGTCATAGGCGCCGCTCTGGTCCATGTTCGCGTCGAAGACCTCGATGGTGTAGGTACCGGGCGACGCCAGGAACCGTTCCGCCTCCCCGCAGAAGATCTGCGTCGTGCCCTGGAGCCTCCAGCACGGCTGGAAGACGCCGGCGGTCACGTGGGTCGTGATGCTCACCGCCTCGTTCGCGTCGACCGTCGTGAACGTGAAGCAATCCGTCTCGGTGGGGGTCGAGAGCAGCCCGCTCTTGGTCTCGCCGCACGTGATCGAGGTGGTCGAGGAGCACTGGGCATTCGCCAGCGGCGCCCACGCTCCCCCGAGCGACACGGCAGCGAACAGCGCGAGCAAGCCTGGCCGCGGACGACCCGTCATCGTCCCCTCCCCGACGCGTCCGGCCCGGCTCTACACCCGGACCCTGGCTGCTCCTACACGCCGGCAAGGCGGCAGTCAAGAAACGTAGACGAGGTGCCCGCGGCGCTCAGCGTCCCTTGAACGCCGGAGGCCGCTTCTCCATGAACGAGCGGATCCCCTCGCGCATGTCGTCGCTCTGCGCGACCAGCGCCTGGGCGAACGCCTCCTCGGCGAAGAGCGCGTCCATGTCGGCCTGAAGCGAGCGGTTGAGCAGCCGCTTGGAGAGCCCGAGCGCGAAGGTGGGCCCCTGCGCGAGGCGCTCCGCCCACTCACGGCAGGCGCGCTCGAGGTCCGCCGCGGGCACCACCTTGTTCACGAGCCCGAGCCGCTCGGCGTCCCCTGCCGACAGCTCGTCGCCGAAGAAGACCAGCTCCTTCGCCTTGTGCAGGCCGACGTGGCGCGGGAGGAGGAAGCCGCCGCCCGCGTCGAGCGCGATGCCGCGGCGGACGAAGACCTCGATGAAGCGCGCATCGTCGGCCGCGACGACCAGATCGCAGGCGTAGGCCAGGTGCGCGCCCAGGCCGGCGGCGACCCCGTTCACCCCGGCGACGATCGGCTTCTCCACATCCCACAGGGCGCGGATGACGCGCTGGCTCGGACGCATGGCGTCGCGCGTCGCGCCCGGATGCGGCGGGCCGGCCGCGCCGGTCGCGGCGCGCGAGCCGGAGAGGTCGGCCCCGGTGCAGAAACCCTTGCCCGTCCCGGTGAGCACCACGGCGCGGATCTCCGCGTCCTCGGCGCAGCGCGCGAGCGCGTCCAGGTAGAGCTGGCGCATCTCGGCGTTCATCGCGTTGCGCGCCTCGGGACGGTTGAGCACGAGCCAGCCGACGCCGTTCTCGACCCGGAAGAGGAGCGGCTCCGCCATCGTCACACCTTCAGGTTGAACGCCTTGACGGCGTTGTCGTGGAGGAAGCGCTGCTTCACGTCGCCCGGAAGGCCGAGCCCGTCGACCTCGGCCAGCACGCGCTCCCAGGGGAGCAGCGGGTAGTCGGTCGCGAAGCAGACCTTGTCCTTGCCGAAGGTCTTCATGAAGTGGACGAAGGCCGGCGGGTAGTGCTTCGGCACGTGCGCCGAGGTGTCGATCCACACGTTCCGGTGCTTCCACGCGACGGCGATCATCTCCTCGGTCCACGGCCAGCCGACGTGCCCGCACACGATGCGCAGCTCGGGGAAGTCTAGCGCCACCTCGTCGATGTAGAGTGGCCGGCCGGTCTCCGAGGGGTAGAGCGGACCGGTGTGGCCGACCTGGGTCTGGAAGGTGACGCCCAGCTCGGCCGCCTTGGCGTAGAGCGGATAGTAGGCGCGGTCGGTGGGCGGCTTCCGCCACATGAAGGGCTCGATGCGCAGCGCGACGAAGCCGCGGTCGCGCACGTAGTGCTCGAGCTCGCGCACGGCCTTCATGATGTGGACGGGGCTCGCGTGGTACTGGCCGAAGATGCGGCCGGGGTACTTCTCCTGCGCCGTCGCGACGGCCCCGTTGTCGCCCGCCATGAGCGCCACGCGCACGCCGGCGCGGTCCATCGCGTCGATCATCTTCGCCGGGTCGGTCCCGTGGTGGAAGACGTCGAGCATGCCGTAGTTGCGGAAGACGTTCTCGCCCTCGGGGTTCACGCCGGGCGGCGTGGCGGCGATGTGCTGCGTCCATACGTCGACGATCGGGATCGCGTCGCCCATCACGTCCCCCGCGGCAGCCCGAGCACGCGCTGCGCGATCACGTTGCGCTGCACCTCGGAGGTGCCGGCGTAGATGCTCGCGGCGCGCGACCAGAGGTACTCGTACTCCCAGCGCCCGTCGTCGAGCGCCCGTGGCGAGCCGCGGCCGAGGGCGGCGTACGGCCCCTCCATCTCGATCGCCAGCTCCTTCATGCGCGCGTCGGTCTCGCTCCACACGAGCTTCAGGTACGAGCCCTCGGCTCCCGGCTGGCCCTCGCGCATGAGGTCGGTCACCTGCTTGTAGGCGAGCAGGCGCAGGATCTCGGTCTCGACGAAGCTCTGCGCGAGGCGCTGACGCACGCGCGGATCCCGCGCCGTTCCCAGACGGCGGGCCAGATCGAGGACGTCGCGCATCTCCCCCGCCAGGCGCGCGTGCGGCGCCGAGCCGCCGCGCTCGTGCGCCAGCGTGGTGATCGCGATCCGCCAGCCCTGGTTCAGCTCCCCCACCATGTTCTCGCGCGGCACGCGCACGTCGTCGAAGAAGACCTCGTTGAACCAGGCCACGCCGGTCATCTCGACCAGCGGGCGGATGGTGATGCCCGGGCTCTTCATGTCGACGAGGAGGAAGCTGAGCCCCTTGTGCTTGGGCGCCTGCACGTCCGTGCGCACGACCAGGATGCACCAGTCGGCGAAGCGCGCGTAGCTGGTCCAGATCTTCTGCCCGGTCACGTGGAAGACGTCACCGACGAGCTCCGCGCGCGTGCGGCAGGCCGCCAGGTCGGAGCCCGCGTTCGGCTCGGAGAAGCCCTGGCACCACACCTCCTCGCCGGTGAGGATGCGCCGGAGGTAGCGGCGCTTCTGCGCCTCGGTCCCGTGGTGGATGAGGGTCGGCCCGACCAGCGCCGGCCCGACGCCGATGTCGATCATGCTGGGCGCCCCGACGCGCGTGTACTCCTCGGCGAAGAGGAACTGCTCGATCGGCGTCGCCCCGCGCCCGCCGTACTCGCGCGGCCAGTGGAGCCCCGCCCAGCCCCCCTCGTGCAGCTTCCCCTGCCACCGGCGCGCGAAGCGCACCTTCTCCGCCGGCTCCTCGGGTTTCCGGTACTCGGGCGTGCCCCAGCCCGCGGGGAGGTTCGCGACCAGCCAGTCGTGCACCTCGCGCTGGAAGCGCGCCTCCGCCGGGCTCAGCCGGAAGTCCATCGCCGACCGTTCTCCGCGAAGACGGCCGGACGCGTCAAGCCTCGCGGCCCGTGGGCGCGACGATCACTTCCCGAAACGCGACAGACTCTGGAAGTCGAAGAACCCCGGGTCGAGTGGCAGACGCCGGTCGCTCGGCGGGTCCGCGCCCGGTCCGCTCATACCCGCCGCCGTCGCGCGGTCCTGCTTGAGGTTCTCGGCCAGCTGCATGGCCATCGTCGCGCCCCACCAGCGCTCGTGCTCGTTGAAGGGGTGGGTCGCGTAGCCGAGGACCTGGAGCGTGTTCAGCAGGTCGCCCCGCCACGAGAACTTGCGGTTCCAGGCCCCCGCCCAGGTGGTGTCGTCGATCCACAGCTCGATCTTGCCGTAGAGATAGTACTTGTCCTTCGGCACGCCCTCGAGCACCCAGAACTTCCGTTTCGCGACGGCCGCCGCCGCCGGCGCCCAGGCCACGCCCTTCCAGTCCTTCACCATGTAGCCGACCGTGCGGTCGTTGTTGATGGCCTTGGTGCGCCAGCCACCACCCGGCAGCGCCCGCTGCTCCACCTTGCCGGCGATGCTGTCCGGGTCGACGAAGCGCAGGCCTTCCTTGTGGGCGACGACCTTCCACGTGAAGTCCTCGGGCTTGCCGTCGAAGAAGAAGCCGTCGTCCTGGCTCATGTCCGAGCCGAGGAAACCGTCGGAGCGGTTGGCCGGCGAGATCGCGCGCACGCGCCGGAGCGCCGGCACGTAGGCCCAGGAGAGATCGCGCTTGGTCGGATCCTTGAAGCGGTAGCCGAGCGCCGCGGTCCCCTGCAGGTCGGCCGGGCTGATGCTCACGGAGAGGAACTGGAAGAGGAAGTTCTCCGGGTTCTGCGGCGGCGAGTAGTGGCGGGGCTGGCCGTCGTAGTAGAGGAAGTAGACGTCCTGCACCGACGAGCGGTCGACGGCGGTCCGGCTCACCCAGTTGAGCAGCGTCCAGTTGTGGCTGTTGCCGCCGGTGTAGTACGCGTAATCGAGGTTCCACAGCGCCTTGTAGCCGGCGTCGGGGTCGTCGGCGCTGATGTTCGGGAAGGGCAGCCCGCGGATGTACTCGGGCCGCTTGCCGGTCGCCTTGTCGATCGGGGATTTGTGCTCGTCGAGCCCCAGGTGCTCGGCGTTCCACTTGGTCGCCTCGTCGAAGCCGTCGTCCCACGCCCAGCGCGAATTCGGGAAGGCGACCAGCTTGTTCATGTAGTCGCCGCTCTTGAAGTGCGCGTAGACCTCGGGCGGCAGGAGGTCCTTCACCTCCTCCGCGTTGGACGCGTCGATCATCACCCCCGGCTCGACGGCCGCCGCCGGCACGATGCCGAGCCCGATCACCAGCCCGAGCGCCAGACCCGCCACGCTATCGCGCATCGACCTGCCCCCCTCGTCGCGCGGGAATGAACGCCTACCCGCCCGCGGCGCCCACGCGTTCCGCCCGGGCTTCCTCGGCCGCCGCTGCCTCCGCGCGGATGCGCTGCCGCTCCTCGGCGTACTGGATCGCGAAGCGCGGCTTGAAGAGCGACACCATCGGCGGGATGAACATGAGCGCGCCCATCAGGTGGAAGCCGAGCAGCAGCACCAGCAGGAGCGCCATGTCGGCCTGGAACTTCATGGGGAAGAACACCCAGAAGATGATGCTCGCGGTGAGCGAGACGCCGGTGAAGAGCACCGTCTTCCCGGTGGTCTCGAACATGCGCCGGATGGCCACGTCGAAGCCCTCGCCCGCGCACAGCTCCTCGACGATGCGCGAGAGCACGTAGTA
>WNEZ01001974.1_pt1 | contig 17415 bp, 18 predicted proteins | sample 5400521 | NCBI WGS metagenome assembly WNEZ01 (sample SAMN13153339, study PRJNA577476) | soil metagenome | isolation source: 120 cm saprolite under Douglas fir tree site 2 hole 1 replicate 1 | place: USA:California | collected 2015-04-18
TGGCGCAGGGAATGGCACGAGAACGTGTACCCGCTCAGAAGGATGACGTTCACCAGCATCACCACGGAGCCGAGCCCGACGAAGAAGTGCCCGTGGTAGATGAATGCCCGCACCACGTCGACCCCCAGGAAGACGGTCACCACGATGGTCAGCAGGAGGGCGTAGCGATGCAGGTTCCACAGGACGAGCGGGAACCGGGTCTCGCCTGTGTAGCGGCCACGCGGTCCCTCCGCCCGGGCGCAGGCGGTGGGATCCCGGAAGAACGCCCGGTAATACTCCTTGCGGTAGTAGTAGCAGGTGACGCGCAGGCCGAGGGGGATGACCGCCAGGAAGGGGACCAGCAGGCCGATCACCGGCAGCCTGAAGGTGCCGAAGCCGAGCCAGGTGGAGAAAAAGGGGGAGATGTAGGGGTCGGCGAACACGTAGGTGCCGGAGAAGACCGACCAGGTGGCGTAGGCGAAGAATCCGACGTAGGAAACGATCGTCAGCGCCGGCTCGATCCACCAGGCCAACCGGCGTTCAGCGTGGCGGGGACGTGTCGCCCGAACCGCCTCAACAGCCACGTCTTAGCCCGGATCTACCGATCGGACGACGCAGCTTGGGATGCGCCCCGCGCCCAAGATGCAAGTGTGACTCGGTGGATTCGGGCTGAGCACCGCTAAAAGTTTAGACTTTCCCGCTGCTTCGCCGGCCGAGGAGAACGCCGATGCCTGACGCCACCACCGCGAGGAGGAGCACGGTGCGCCCCCGAATCCCGCGGCGGTTCGGTCGGGCCGACTCTGGCGCCAGGTTGGGTGGGGCTGCGGCTGCCGCTAGCGCTGGCCGCACCGCGTCCACCGGGTGCAAGACGCTGTTTACCTCCACACCGACCATGGTGATCAGGCCGACGAAGTAGAAAAACGTCATCAACAAGAAGAACAGCCCGAACGTCTTCCCGTAGGCGTTGAGCCCCTTGTTGAGCGAAAGATAGATCGGAAAGATCAGGGTGACGACTTCGAACAGGATGCCGGCGACCAGGGCGCCCGGCCATACCTTGCCCAACCCGAGCCGCCGATTGGGAACGACGAAGTAGATGACCAGGTACAGGATGAAGCCGGCCGCAATGCCGATCACCAGCTGAAGCGCCGCCGCTGCGCCGCCCGCCAGAAACGCGGGCACATTCGGGAGCTGGTTCAAAGCCGGCAGGACACTCGACGTGGTCACCGCCACGCCCGCCAGGATGGTGAACAGGAAGATCATCGCCGCGCTCATGAGCTTGCCGGGGATGAAACTCCGCGGGCGCACGCGGTAGGCGATGGCGAAGGCCTGCTCCATGGCCCCAAACAGAGCCGACCCGCCCCAGATCAGACCGATCAATCCGACCACCGCCAGCAGGCCGGTGTGTTCCTTGACCCCGGAAGCGACGGGCACCAACTCCCTCACCGTCTGCGGATCGGGGATCAGTGAGAGCAGCCTGGTGTAGATCTGGGTGGTGGTGATGCCGGCGACCTGCAGCACGATGCCGAGAATCGCGGCCACGACCAGCACCGTCGGGAACATGGCGAACAGCGCGTTCCAGGCGATGATGATGGCCCAGTTGGGCGCCTGGTCCTCGACGAATTTCTCGACGACTCGTGCCGGGACGCTGCCCCTCACCCGATTGATGGCCACCTCACGCTGATACTAAGCCGGAATCCGGGCTACAAGCGTGAAAAGAGGAGAGGCCACCCCGGCCTCTCCTCTGCGCCGATGGGGCGTCGCTTGGTTAGCGGGCCTGGGGAAGGATCGCCTTGGGCCGGAACCGCCAGGCCGCCAGCCCGAGGGCCGCAAGCACGAGGAACGGGAGCAGGAAACCGAGGACGATGATCATGCCGGAGACCACGTTGGCGGATAGGCGCAGCGCGGTGCCCAGTGAGTCGCCAATGCCGCTTCGGTCCCACAGGCTCGGCTCCGTGGGCCTGGTTGCGACCACCGGAATGATCAGGTTCACGTTGACGGTGGCGTAGGTCGTCTGCGTGTCCAGGAACCGGATCCGAGCTTCGATCCGCTCGACCTCGCCAGTGACCTGGGAAAGCTGATTCTGCACGGCGATGCTGTCGTTAATGTTCTGGGCTTTTGCCATCAGGGCGATCAGAATGGCCTGCTGCGCCTGCTGGTTCTTGAGACGCGCCTGTAGGTCGACGTACTCACCGCTCACGTCCTGGGTGTTGGTCTGGATGGCGGTGACCGTCCCCAGCGACCGCAGCTGGCTGAGCACGTGTGTGTACTGATCGGACGGGACCTTGACCGTGACGCTGCCGCTGTTGATCACGTCCTGGTCCGACTGGCTCGTCTGCATACTGAACAACACACCGCCGGCAGCCTGGGCGATGTCGACGACACGCTGGGAAATGGAGTCGAAGGTGCCCTTCGAAATCTTGAGCGTCACGGTGGCGTTCTGGATCAGCTTCTGAGCACCCTGTGCCTGCAGCACCGGGTCGCTGACGGTGTTGGGCTGGGCCAGCGCGCGATCGGCCGGGGCCGGCGCGCCGCTGGCCCCTCCGTTGTACGCCTGGCCGGATCCAGCTCCGCCCTGGCCCAGGCCGCCCGAGACAGGCGCCCCCGTCGCCGTGTTTCCGGCGCCACCACAGGCGGCCAGGATGGTCGCCATCGCCACGCTCGTCAGGGGGAGAGCCAGTTTCATAGATCAGTTCACCTCACAGGTAAGACGGGGGGGCCCCCGAAAAGTTTCCGGCGGGCTCAGTCAGGGTCCATTTGACACGTCGGCATCCTCCCGTTAGCCTGTGGAAGCCCATGCCCTTCGAATATCGCGTCGCGGCCACGGTGGAGGAGGCGAACCAGCTCTCTGATCAGGGCTTCGAGGTCTTCACCATCCTGCCGCCCGGCCCCAACGGCGGGACGGACCGGATCTACCTGCGCCGGGAGAAGCGCAGCGGGTCGGGCGCCGGATTCGCCGTCGAGCCCCGCCCCAAGGCCGGCTAAGCCTCGATTCGGGCCAATCTGATCGGGCAAAGACCCGATTGACGCGAATCGGAAACTTGATTACAATTTAGTTATCACAAATAGAGTTTTGTGAGGGCGGATCACCCGCTCTTCTCTGTTTGAACGGGGCCCAGCCCCGGGGTTTAGCCCACCCGATTGTTGGAGACAGCAGAGGTGGAGGAGTGTCATTGATCATGCAGTCCGTCCGTCATTACGAAGCCGCCGTTCGCGCGATGTCCCGGGCCGCGGCCCAGGTGGAAGCCAGCCAGGCCCCGATTCGGCGCGCCTATGGGCAAATGGCCGCCCTGGACACGCTGCTGGGCCGGCTGGAAGAGCTGCGGCTGACCGGCGAGCGGTCCCTGCCGGAGGATCTTCGGGATCTGGCCCAGGGCTACGCCGAGCGCCACGACGCCGAACTCCTGTCCCAGATCGCCCAGGCTCGGCCAGAGGACCTCAACACGGTGCACGATGCCGTCTTTGAGGCGCAGGGCCGGGTCATGCTGCACCTGGCTGGCCTGCGCCGGGTGCCCAACTGGCAGGAGCTCGAGGCAGTGCTGGAGCCGGGCGGCGAAGAGGCGGCCTGACCGAGTCCGATCCGGACGACCGTGAGCGACCGCTTGACATCCTGGCCGACCGGCCGCGCCAGGTTCTGCTTATCTCCTGGGGGGATGGCCACCAGTCCGGCTATCCCTTCGAGTACCTGCGCTGGCACTGTCCATGCGCGGAGTGCGCCGGCGAGGCCGGACTGCCGGGCCGGCTGGCCTCGACCCAGTCACTGAGACCCGACCAGGTGGGGATGGCCAGTGTCGAGGCGGTCGGCCTGTTCGGGATCCGGCCCACCTGGCAGGATGGCCATTCCACCGGCATTTACGGGCTGGCTCTGCTGCGCTCTCTTTGCCCATGCCAGGCCTGTATCGCCGAGCGCCAGGCGGGCGCCCCTGCCTAACCGGGGGTCAGGTTAGCCGGTTTCGGGCTTTAGGCCGGGGTGACTTTGGCCAGGCCCAGGTTGGCTTCGAGGGTGGCCTTCGGCTGGTAGCCGATAGCCTGCCGGCTGAGCTTCCCGTCCTGGAACAGGGCGATGTAGGGGATGCCCCGGATGCGGTACCGCTCCGCCAGCGCCGGTTGCTCGTCGATGTTCACCTTGGCGACCTTGAGGTCGGCTCGCTCGCTGGCCATCTGCTCGACGATGGGGGCCAGCATCTTGCAGGGCCCGCACCAGTCAGCGTAGAAGTCCACCAGCACCGGCTGGTCTGACAGCAAGACCTCCGCTTCAAAGGTCGCTTCGGTGACGTGAATCAATTTACTCATGGGTCTCCTTGGGGGTCGTGCTTGCACTAAGCGTAACCCAGGAGCACCGGGGGATATTCCGCCCCTCCCGAGGAGGGCTGCCGAGCCCGGAAGAAGGCCCTAGTTGGAGAAGACCTCCACCACGATCACCTTGGTCCCGTTGCTGGCGACCCCCAACCCCGCCCGGCCGTAGGCCGGGTTCAGGATGTTGTCGCGGTGCTCGGGGGAGTTCATGAGCATGGTGTTGATCCCCGCCATCGACGGATCGGTCGACCAGGCGATGTTCTCACCGGCGGTGGTGTAGGCGATTCCCCAGCTCCTGAAGAGCTCGACGAAGGCCAGCTGGCCGGTGGCCGGGTCGGAGTGCGAGAAATAGCCCCGGTTGAGCATGTCCTGGGCGCGGTACTGTGCCACCCGCGCCAGCGTGGCGCTCCATCTTAGCGTCCGGACGCCGTTGGCGATCCGGTCCTGGTTGATCAGGGTGAACTCCTGGCCCGCCGCTCCCCCGACCGGACTTGGGACGCTCGTGGCGGCCGGGGCCGACACCGCCCCCGGGGGTTGGGCGGCGACCGACGGCGGAGGGACTTCGTGGAACCTGGCCTCGGCCACCGCGGCGGCCGCCAGCCGGTCAGGACCAGCCAACCCCGCGCTCCGGATGGTTGCGATCACGGCGGCGGTCACGGTGTGTGGGTGGTGGGTTGCTCCCCTACTGGGCGAAACACTTCCCAAGACGGTGGCGACGGCTAGCCCCAGGATCAGCACCGGCGGAATGCGCGCGAGCACGGTCCAAACAATGGTTCGAGGCATCTGGTCTTTCCCCCCCGTAAACGGCTGACCGAAACCTGGCGGGATTCTAAGCCGTGTGGGGCAAGAATGCCGGTCAGAATGGTTCAGCCAAAGCTGAGCCGATGAGTATCAGGCCGCCGTCACAAAGAGCAATAAATGACCCAGCAGTTGTCCCGGCAGTAACGCGATCATGGCCAGATAAAGCAGACCGGTGGTTGACATGAACGAGCGCATCCGGCACGTGGGAAACGCGAGGCCGGCGGCGAGCAAGGGTAAGCCGACTGCCCCCAGGGCCCACAGCGCTGCCAGGGTCGGGTTCTGGGCCAGGATGGCCGAGACCGATCCCGGCGACCTGGCCAGCCCCAGCAAGCCCGGCAGGAAGAGCAGCGGCTGCACCACCAGCGCCACCAGCAGGATGGCGATGGCGCGCAACAACGGCCGGTTGGTCAGCGCCGGGGTGACCAGGTACCAGTGGCCGAGCAGCATGCCCGTGGTGGCAGCCCCCAGGACCAGGCTGGAGACGACGGCCAGACCGGCGATGGCCAGGCCGTCGACCACTGACCCGCCCAGCGTTACGAAAGTCAGGGCCACGGCGGCCAGCAGCGCGCCGCAGGTCAGGGCCGGTGGAAGCCAGGTGAGCAGGCCGGACCGCCCGGTCCAGGTCGCCCAGGCAGCAGCGGCGAGGGCCACCACCACCAGCACCAGCAGACCGGGCAAGACCCCCGCCGCGGCCCCGTTGATGCGCAGCAGCCGGACGTACGAGGCGGGCGGCGCACCCAGGGCCGCCAGGAGCGCCACCACCGCCAGTCCCGTCTCAGCCAGCGCCATGAACTTGAGGAAGCCACGGGTCAGGTCGCCGCGGGTTTGCAGGAGCAAGACGGTGAAAACGGTGCCAATCGTCGTCTCCGCCAGCACCACGAACAGCGCCAGCGGCACGCTGAGCAGCGCCACCGGAACGCCCGAGGCAGTCAGCAGGGACTCATGCATACCCGCTGGCCATAGTAGTGTGAGGCCATGGCGGACGAGCGAGGATACGTGCCGGTGGAGCTGCGGGACGGTGTGTGGCGGACCGCAAGCGGGGTCGAGGCTCCGTGGTTTGAGGTGGAGACCGACCTGATCCCGGTGGGCGAGGTCGAGGGCGCCATCGATCGGGTGATGAGCGTGTACGGCGTGAGCGACGTGGTGGTGGACGCCTTCGACCAGTTCCGGAAGGAACTGCGGACCGTCCTCCCGGCCCCCGACCTGACGGAATAGACGCGCCCGGGACGGGATACGTAGACGTAGTGGGAATCTTCCGTCGCGATCGCGTGCAGGATCCCCGGGTGGTCGCCGACCCTCACCGGCTGGCGCCCGGCCAGGTGCTGACGGACAAGTGGCCGGTCCTGAGTTACGGCAGCACGCCCCGATACGACATGGCGAAATGGCGGTTGCGCCTGGACGGCGAGGTGGAGAAGCCCACCCTCTTGACCTGGGACCAGGCTCGCCAGCTGCCGGCCACCATCGTGACCGCGGACATGCATTGCGTCACCACCTGGAGCCGGCTGGACAACACCTGGGAAGGGGTCAGCTTTGCCGACCTCGCCCGCCTGGTGCAGCCCCGTGCCAGCGCCCGCTTTGTAATCGCCCACTGCGCCCAGAACTACACGACCAGCGTCCCGGTGGAAGTCCTCGCCGATAGCGACGTCCTGATCGCCTACAGGCACGACGGGGTGGAGCTGCCGCCGGACCACGGCGGGCCACTTCGATTGGTGGTTCCCAAGAAGTACGCGTGGAAGAGCGCCAAATGGCTGGAGCGCTTGGAGTGGGTGGAGCACGACCGCCTGGGCTTCTGGGAAGTGAACGGCTACAACAACGGGGCTGACCCCTGGAAAGAAGAGCGCTACTGGTAAAGTAAGTCCATCACGGGGTGCGCGCGCGAGCGCTGAGAGGCGGCAGTGGTCGCCAACCCATAGAACCTGATCTGGGTAATGCCAGCGGAGGGATGCCGATGACTGCGCAGGTCGTCAGCGACGTTCAATCGGATGCCTTTCTGAAGGTCGAATCCCACGGGATTGCCCCGATCCCGGGGGCGGAACGCAAGGGCACCGCCCGTGACGTGGGGCTGCTGTGGGTGGCGGCGTTCGCCAATTTCGCGTCGCTGATTACGGGCGGGCTGCTCATCAGCTTTGGGCTGGGCACGCTGGAGTCGATCCTGGCGGTGGCGGTGGGCGCGGTCGCCTCGGCGGTGGTGCATGGCTTGCTGAGCACGGCAGGCCCGCGCTTCGGCACCACCCAGGTGGTCGCGGCGCGGCGGACCTTTGGGGTGCGGGGCGCCTACCCAGGGGCCTTCTTTACGCTCTTCCTGGCGGTCGGCTGGTTTGCCGTCGATTGCGTGATCGCGGCCCAGGCATGGCTGCAGCTCGGCCGGCTGGCAGGCCTGCCCTCGGGGAGCCTGCTCAGCGCCAGCGCCCTGCTGGTCGTGGTCGCGATTTCCGTACTGGTCGCCGTGTATGGCCATCAGACCATTCAGGTCTTTGAAAAATATGGGGCGCTCGTTTTCATCGCCTTCTGCGCGCTGCTCTTTGTGGCGCTCCTGCCCAGGATGCGATGGACCCTGGGCGCGACCGTCGCCGGCACGGATCACGTCGCCGCCTGGGTGCTGGGCACCAGCGTGATCTTCGCCCTGGTCGCCTCCTGGTTCAGCTTCGCCTCGGACTACTCGCGCTACCTGCCGGTCCGCACCTCGGTGCGCTCGGTCACCGGATGGGTCGGAGGCGGCACCGCTGTTTCCATGTTCCTCTTCGGCGCGCTGGGGGTGCTGGTGGCCAGCATCGAGCCCAAACAGGCCGGCGATCTGCTCGGCCTGATCGGTGGCCAGGCACCGGCGCTGATCGTGGCGCCGTTCCTGCTCTTCGTGGCCGTAGGAGAGATCTGGGCCAACTACCTCGATGTCTACACGGCCGGTCTCTCCGGTCTGGCCCTCAACTTGCGAATGCGGCGCTGGACCGCGGCCCTCCTGCTCGGCGGTCTGGGCGGCGTGCTCGCCTACTTCGCCATGTTCATCTCGAACTTCAAGGACCAGTACACCAACTTCCTGCTGGTCACCTATCTGTGGGTGCCGTCCTGGGCGGCCGTGGTGCTGGTCGATCTCTTCATCCTTCGGCGGCGTCAAGCCGCCCCCGGCCTGGTCAGCTGGCGGGCGGTGGCGGCCTGGCTGGTTGGCGTCGCCGTGGCCGTCCCATTCGTGGACTCCACGCTCTGGCAGAGCCCCCTGGCCGTGAACGTCCTGCACAACACGGATATCTCCGGATACGTCGGGGCACTGGTGGGCGGCGTCGTCTACCTGGTGCTGGGACGACGAGCATGAGCACCCCGGTCGCGCTCACGATTGCCGGCTCGGACTCCGGTGCCGGGGCAGGCATCCAGGCCGACCTGAAGAGCTTCGCCGCCAACGGCGTCTACGGCCTGAGCGTCATCACCGCCATCACCGCCCAGAACACCCTGGGCGTCCGGGCCGTGCAGGACGTCGATCCCGAGGTGATCCGAGCCCAGCTGGATGCCGTGAGCGAAGACTTTGCCATCGGGGCGGTCAAGACCGGCATGCTGTCCAGTCCGAAGATCATCGAAGTGGTCATCGCAGGCATCCGCGCCAATCGGCTGCCGCACCTGGTGGTAGACCCGGTGATGGTGGCCAAGAGCGGCGACCGGTTGCTCAGGAAGGATGCGGTAGACGCGTTGCGCCGGCACCTGTTGCCGATGGCGGAGGTGGTGACCCCGAACCTGCCGGAAGCGCAAACGCTGAGCGGCCTGCCGGTGGTCACGGTTCCCGACCGCGTCGCGGCGGCCCGCGCCATCCTGGCCCTGGGGGCGCGCACTGTCGTCATCAAGGGTGGACACGGCGAGGAGGACCCGGTCCTGGACCTCCTCGTGGACGCGGAGGGTGTCCGCGAATTCCGAGCGCCCAGGGTCCGCGGGACCAGTACCCACGGCACCGGCTGTACCTTCTCGGCTGCCATCGCCGCCGGACTAGCGCGCGGCCTGAGCGTGGCGGCCGCCGTCGACGAGGCGCGCACCTATCTCTCCGCGGCGCTGGCGCAGGCCCCCGGCCTCGGCCATGGGCACGGACCGCTCAACCACTTTCCCGTGGGCTTAGTGGCGCATGCCGTTCGGTGACCGCGACCTCGACTACCTGGAGAACATGCATCCAGCGCTCGACGCCGTGGCCACCGAGATGCTGGCCGCCGGGCGAGCCGAGAGCATTCCGATCGTGCAGCTGCCGGTGGCCCGTTTTCTTCATGTGGTGGTGGCGGCCGTGCGGCCGGCGCGGGTGGTGGAGATCGGGACCGCCATCGGGTTCAGCACCCTCTGGATGGCCACTGCGCTGCCGCCGAACGGGCGGATCGATACCATCGATCCCGACCGCAGCCGCACCGACCGGGCCCGGCGCTACTGGATCCGCGCCCAGGTCGGCGATCGCATACGGGTCGTCAACGAGCCGGCCCTGCGCGTGCTCCCCCGGCTGGCGCCCGGCATCGACCTCGCCTTCATCGACGCGGTGAAGACCGAATACTCCCCCTACCTGGAGGCCCTGCTGCCCAGGATGCGGCCGGGCGGCATCATCCTGGCCGATAACCTGCTCTGGAGCGGACGGATTGCCGCCGGAGACCACGACGCCGACACGGATGCCCTGCGCGCCTTCAATGAAACCTTCCTGCACCACGCCCGGCTCGACGGCACCATCCTGCCGGTCGGCGATGGGCTTGGATTTGCCGTGATTAAATAACCCGCGTGTCGACCCCGGCCGAGCTCGACGGGCTCACCCGGGAGCGCGTGCTGTGGGCCTACGGCATCGTGCTCCGGGCGCGGTACCTCGATGACCGGCGTTTCATTCTCAACCGGGCCGGCAAGCTGGCCTTCATCATCTCTCCCCGTGGGCACGAGGTGGCCCAGGTGGCGGCCATCACCGCCCTCCAACCCGGCCGCGATCGCTTCTGCCTGTACTACCGGGACTTCGCGGCAGCTCTCGCCTGTGGCTTCACTCCGGAAGAGCTCATGCTGTCGGCGTTCGCCCGAGCCGCGGATCCGTCCAGCGGCGGCCGCCAGACGCCGGGCAATTTTGGCAGCCGGCGGCGCGGGATCATCATCGGCTCCAGCGCGGTGGGCACCCAGATCCCGAAGGCGGCCGGCATCGGCCTGGCCTTGAAGTGGCGCGCTGAGGGCGCCCTCTGCTACGTCAGCTTTGGCGAGGGCGCCACCAGCCAGGGCGATTTCCACGAAGGATTGAACTTCGCCGCCCTCCATCACTGTCCGGTGATCTTTCTCTGTGAAAACAATCACTGGGCCATTTCGGTGCCCGAAGCGCGACAGGTAGCGGGTCCGGGCGTGGCGGCGCGGGCCGCCGCGTACGGGATTCCCGGGGTGGCCGTGCCGGGCGACGATTTCCTCGCCGTCCACGCCGCGGTGCGCGCGGCCGCCGAGCGGGCCCGGCGCGGTGAGGGCCCGACCCTGATCGAAGCCCGCGTCTTGCGCCTCCAATCTCATTCCACCGATGACGACCAGCGAGCCTATCGGGATCCCGCGGAGCTGGAGGCCGAGGCCGCCCTGGATCCCGTGCCGCGGATGCGCGCCTGGCTGCTGGCGGTGGGGTGGCTCACCGAACCGGACGATGCGCGGTTCCGGGAGGAGGTGGCGCGCGAGGTCGAGGCGGCCACCGTCGCCGCGGAGGCCGCGCCCGAGCCCGATCCGTCCACCCTCACCCGGCACGTGTACGCCGATGGCTGACCGAACCCTCGTCCAGGCAATCCGCGACGCGCTTCTCGAGGAAATGGACCGGGATGCGCGGGTGTGCGTGCTGGGCCAGGACGTGGGATTGAAGGGCGGTGTGTTCAAAGCCACCGAGGGCCTGCAGCCGCGGTTCGGTCCGGACCGGGTGCTGGACACGCCGCTGGCTGAATCGAGCATCGCGGCCGTGGCCCAGGGACTGGCACTGGAAGGCTACCGCCCGGTCGCCGAAATGCAGTTTGCGGACTACATTTTCCCGGCCTTCAATCAGATCGTGAACGAGATCGCCAAGGTCCGCTACCGTTCCAACGGCGACTTCTCCTGCCCGCTGGTAATCCGGGCTCCGACCGGCGGTGGGGTGCGCGGCGCGCTCTATCACTCCCAGTCGGTGGAGGCCTATTTCTGCCACGTTCCGGGGTTGAAGGTGGTCCTCCCGTCGACCCCCGCCGACGCCAAGGGGTTGCTCAAGGCGGCCATCCGCGACCCGGATCCGGTCATTTTCCTGGAGCCGAAAAAGCTCTATCGGGCGGCCCGCGGGCCGGTGGCGGACGGTGAGGGGGCCCTACTCCCCTTGGGCAAGGCGGCCGTAGTCAAGGAGGGGGCAACGGTCTCGGCCATCACCTACGGCTACCTCCGCGCGGTGACCCAGGAAGCCGCCGTCCGGCTGGAGGCGGAAGGCATCAGCGTCGAGGTGATCGACCTCCGGACGTTGCGGCCGTGGGACCTGAGCGCCTGCCTGCAATCGTTGGAGAAGACGGGCCGAGTGGCCGTCATCTACGAGGCCAACCGGACGGGAGGATTTGGCGCCGAGGTGGCCGCCGAACTCGCCGAGCGGGGGTTCGCCCACCTGGACGCGCCGGTCACCCGGGTGGCCAGCCCCGACGTGCCCGCCATGCCCTTCAGCGCCGCCCTCGAACATGCGTTCATGCTCAACACCGACAAGGTCGCCGCCGCTCTCCGCCGGCTGGCCGAGTACTAACTCCCAGTTGGCTCCCCGGTGGTCGCCGCCTTATACTCTTCGGCGGGGTTCCTTGTTCCAAGCCCCCCGGAACCAGGACCCCATTTCCCCCCACCCCTACAATTGGTACCGCCTTGCCTGGTGAGGGAGAGTCCCCCAAGAGAAACGGCGTCTTCATCTCGGTCGACATGGAGGGGGTTGCGGGCGTTGTCCACCTCCTCCAGGTCATGCGCGGGACCGCCGAGTATGAGCGGTCCTGCCGCTGGATGACGGCGGAGACGAATGCCGCCATCGCCGGGGCCCGGACCGCCGGCGCCACCCGCTTCGTGGTCAACGATTCGCACGGCGACATGCGCAACCTCCTGCTGGATGAGCTGGACCCGGCAGCCGAGGTGATCACCGGGGGCGACAAGCCCTACTCCATGGGCGCCGGCCTGGATTCCACCTTTACGGCCGCCTTCTTCATTGGCTACCACGCCTCCATCGGCACGCCCCGCGCCATCCAGGACCACACCTACGGCGGCCGCACCATCTATGACATCCGGGTCAACGGCAGGCATCAGAGCGAAGCCACCCTCAACGCCGCCCTGGCCGGCACCCACGGCGTCCGGACGGCGTTGATCACCGGCGACCGGGCCTGCATCGAGGAAGCCCAGCGCGACCTGCCCGGGATCGAGGGGGTCATCGTCAAGGAGGCGCTGACCCGGATGGCGGCCCGGTCGCTCCATCCGGGCGAAGCCTGCCGCCGGATCGAAGAGGGCGCCGCCCGCGCCCTGCGGCAGCTCGCCAGCCGGCCGCTCTTCCAGCCCAAAGCTCCGTTCGTCCTGGAGATCGACTGGAACAACACCCAGATGGCCGACAACTGCCTGGACGTCCCCGGCGTCGAGCGGGTGAGCGGGCGAACCATTCGCTACCAGACGGATGACTACCGCGCCGCCTACCGAATGCTGCTGGGTTTGCTGGCGCTGGCCAATCCGGCCGCCTTTCAGTACCCGCGGCCATGACCCTCTCGGAGGCCATCGAGCACCTGCTTTCGGGTAAGCCCCTGGACCGGGCGCAGGCGCAGGGCGTCATGGACGTGGTCATGGCTGGCGAGGCGACCCCGGTGCAGGTCGCCGGATTACTGGTCGCCCTGCGCGCCCGGGGCGAAACGGTGGAGGAGATGGCGGGCTTTGTCGACTCGATGCGAGCCCACGCCACGCCCCTGGTGTTGACCGTAGCCGCCATCGATACCTGCGGCACCGGCGGCGACCGAGCCAATACCTTCAATATCTCGACCGCGGCCGCGCTGGTCGCCGCCGGGGCCGGCATCAAGGTGGCCAAGCACGGCAACCGGGCGGCGTCCAGCCGTTGCGGCAGTGCCGACGTGCTGGAGGCGCTGGGCGTGGCCATCAGCCTCGGCCCGGCTGGGGTGCGCACCTGCATCGACGAAGCCGGCATCGGCTTTTGCTTCGCCCCCGCGTTCCATCCGGCGATGCGCCATGTGGCCACCGCCCGAAAGGAGCTGGGCGTGCGAACCATTTTCAATGTCCTCGGTCCGCTGGCCAACCCCGCTCGGGTCCGGCGCCAGGCACTGGGGGTGGGTGCGCCCGCGCTGGCACCGCTGATGGTCCGCGTGCTCCAGGAGCTGGGCCACGAGCGGGCGTTGGTCTTCTATGGAGAGGACGGCCTCGATGAGCTGACCACCACCGCCGCCTCGCACGTCTTCGAGCTGGAGGGGGGCTCGGTGCGCGAGTACCGGCTCGACCCGCAGGAGATCGGGCTTCCTCGCCGTGCCCCCGCTGACCTGCTCGGAGGAACCCCAACGGACAACGCCGCCATCATCCGCCGGGTCTTCGAGGGGGAGAAGGGCGCCCGCCGCGAGGTGGTGCTGCTGAACGCGGCGGCGGCGGCGGTGGCCGCCGGGTCGGCGAAGGATTTCCGGGAGGGCCTGGCACTGGCGGCCAGGTCGATCGACGGCGGCGCCGCCGGCCGAGCCCTCGACCGTCTCGTGCGGACCTCAACCGCGGTGAAGGAGTCCGCTTAGTGCACCGCATCGCGGTCATCCCGGGGGATGGGATTGGGCCCGAGGTGATCGCGGAAGGGCTCCGCGTTCTCAAAGCCGTCGACGCCCAGCACCGGCTGGAGCTCGACTTCATCCCCTACGACCTGGGTGCGGACCGGTTCCTGCGAACCGGAGAAAGCCTGCCGAACGACGTGTTTGCCGAGCTGCAGCAGGTGGATGCCATCTACCTGGGGGCCATCGGCGACCCGCGGGTCACGGATCCGAAATACGCGGCCGGCCTGTTGCTGCGGCTCCGCTTCGAGCTGGACCTGTTTGTCAACCTGCGGCCCTCGCGGCTGCTGGCTCCGGCGCTGACCCCGCTGCGCGACGCCGGCGAGATCGACCTGGTGGTGGTGCGCGAGAACACCGAGGGCGCCTACGCGGGCATTGGCGGCCAGTTCAAGCGCGACACGCCGGAGGAGGTGGCCATCAATGAAGACATCAACACCCGCAAGGGGGTGGACCGGATCCTGCGGTACGCCTTTGAGCTGGCGGTCGCGCGCCGGTCGGCCCGGCGTCCAGGCCGGGTCACCATGGTGGACAAAAGCAACGCCCTCTATTACGCCCATGACCTCTGGCAGCGCGCCTTTGTCGCGGCGCGCGGACAGTATGCCGACATGGAGGCCGAGCACCTCTACGTCGACGTGGCCGCGATGCAGCTGGTGAAGAACCCTGCCCGGTTCGACGTGATCGTGACCTCCAACATGTTCGGCGACATCCTGAGCGACCTGGCCTCCCAGCTGGTGGGCGGCCTCGGAATCGCGCCCTCCGCCAATCTCAATCCCCAAACCCGGCGGGGTCTCTTCGAGCCGGTGCACGGGTCGGCGCCCAAGCACGCCGGCAAGGGGGTGGCCAACCCGCTGGGCGCCATCCTGTCCGGTGCGTTGCTCCTCCGGCACCTCGGCGCCGAGGAAGCCGCCGGGCAGGTGGAGTACGCGGCGGCGGCGGCGATCCGGGAAGGGCACACCACCAGAGATCTTGGGGGAGACCTCACCACCGCGGCCGCCGGCGACGCCGTTTTGCGGCGCCTCGGTACACTCGAACCATCCGAGCGCTCGTAAACACGATTCAGCCGGCCCGCCGCAAGCCGGGAGCGCGGCTCCCGAGCCAACTGTCCGTCCAGCCCGGCGGTGCTCCGGTACCCGGCGACCGCTTGCTGCGAGGCAAGGCGCTGATCTTCTGGGATCCGAAGATCCCCGGCCAGAAGCTGGATGCCATCGATACCGACCAGATCACGCCGGCCGACGACTGCATCTCGGAGAGCCTCGATCGCCTCGACGAGCGCTGGAAGGCGGGCGCGTTCCGGTATCTGATGCCCGACTTCCGCGCGCGCGTCCATGCCGGGCAGACGGTCCTGATTGCCGGCGAGCGCTTCGGCATCGGGTCCTCCCGTGAGATGAGCCCAGCGGGGCTGAAGGCGGTCGCCGAAGAAGTCGGTCTCGAGCTGCTGATCGTCTGCGGCGATGGCATTGGGGACATCTTCCGGCGCAACGCGCTGAATCTCGGATTGCACGTGGTCCAGAGCCGCGAAGCCGTGGAGGACGCGCAGGAGGGCGATGTCTTCTCCTTCGACCCGGTCCCCCGGCGGTTGACGAACGAGACCCGCCGAAAGACCTACGACCCTGTGCCGCTGACGCCCAAGGAAGAGGAAATCCGGCGCTCGGGCGGTATCATCACGATCGGGCGGCGCGAATTTGCGGATTCCCTGCAGCGGGAGTCGCGCATCGAGTGGCCGGATCCGCGCACCGCGCGCACGCTCAGTACCTCCGAACAGATCGTGTGGGCCCACCGAGTGGACCGCGACGCCGAGGTGCGGCCCGGGGCCACCCTCCGCGTCTGGTGCGACCTGCTCCCCGCCTCCGACGGCACGGCGCCCTTCGCCATCCACACGTTCAACCAGATCACCGGTGGCGACACGATCTTCCCACGTCAGGCCGCCATCGCCAACGATCACTTTGTCTTCTCGGGGCGCAACGCTGATGACCGGCAGACGTCGATCGGGCGCGACTTCGCACTCCTGCACGAGATCAGCAAGCCGTACTACGCGACCCCGGGCGATGGCATCTTCCACTTCTATTTTCCCGAGCAGGGCCTGGTGGTCCCTGGCGCCTTCATCCCTGGCGCCGATTCCCACAGTCGCGCCTACGGCGCCTACGGTGCCATCGGCATCGGAGTGGGCAGCACGCAGCTGGGCTTCGGCTGGTCCACCGGCTACATCTATTTCACGCCCGCGGCGCGCCGCCGCGTCGTCTTTACCGGACGCCTTCGTCCGTGGGTGAGCGGCAAGGACGTGGTCCTGGCCCTGCTGCGGCGGTGGGGGAAGGCCCAGGCCCAGGGGATGAGTGTCGAGTTCGTCGACGCGCAGCGGCAGCTGCCCATCCCATATCGGAACACGGTCGCCAACATGATGGCCGAGGCCGAGGCGCAGAACGGCATCTTCGCCGCGGACGAGGTCACCCTGGACTGGTACCGGCGCAAGGGCCTGCGCGACCTTCCGTATCCGCCGATCGTTCCGGGCGAGGCGACGGCCTACGCCGTGGATGAGACGCTGGACCTTTCGGAGCTGGTGCCCTTCATCGCCAAACCCTTCGCGCCGGGCAATGCGTTCCCGGCCGATGAGGTGGCCCAGGAGAAGCTCGCCTTCGACAAGGCCATGATCGGATCCTGCACCAACGGTGGCTATGACGACCTGCTGGAGGCCGCCCTGGTCATCAACGCCGGCCGCGAGAAAGGATTCGAGCGGGCACCGAAACCGTTCGTGATCTTCCCGGGTTCTGGCGGCGTCAAGCGTGACATCGAGAACTCCGAGCCGCGCCTTGGCGGCGAGTCGATCGCGTCCGTGTTTCGCTCGGTGGGCGGCCAGATTCGCGAGTCCTGGTGCGGGCCGTGCTTCGGCCAGGGACCGGATGCCCTGAAGAAGGGCGAGGTCGCCATCACGTCCTTCAATCGCAACTGGCAGAACCGGATGGGAGTGGGCGGCCTCGGCTATCTCGCCAGCCCAGCCGTGGTCGCGGCCTCGGCCCTACTGGGCTACATGGCCGGACCCCGCGCGCTCGGCATCGAGTGGGAGCCGGAGCACTTCGACACCTCCGCCTGATCAGGCGCCGGTTGGGCAGATCACGGCCCCTTGACCAGTCCTTTCTGGTGCGGATAATTCGACCCAGATGAGGCGCACATGCCGGCGCGACAATGCGATGCGAAAGCTATTCCGCCGGCTTGCCCGCATCCTCCGGCCGAAGGTGGGGTCCGCGAAAAACTGGTGGCCGGACCTCGGTGGGGGACTCGAGGCGTCTGGGCGTCCTGCCCCGCTTTTCCCGCAGCGACCGAGCCTGTCGGCCGCGGCGGAAGTTCCGCTGCCCGAGCCGGACACCGGTCCCGGCATCGTCTACGCGATCAGTAACACCTAGTCCGAATCGCCGAATCGAGGCTTAGCCCGAATCCACCGAGTCGAACTCGCATCTTGGGCGCGGGGCGAACGATCGGTGTGTCGTCTCCTGCGCGCGCTCAGTTACGCACCGACGGGTGCGCGCCTTCGCGTGCTCGTCGCCTCCTTCCGCTCATCTCGCCCCGCATCCCAATCTGCGTCGTCCGATCGGTGGATCCGGGCTTAGCGATCAGG
>WNEZ01002294.1_pt1 | contig 17414 bp, 16 predicted proteins | sample 5400521 | NCBI WGS metagenome assembly WNEZ01 (sample SAMN13153339, study PRJNA577476) | soil metagenome | isolation source: 120 cm saprolite under Douglas fir tree site 2 hole 1 replicate 1 | place: USA:California | collected 2015-04-18
CTCTCCCAGACGTTTGCCGGCCATCGCCCGCTCCGCTCCGCGCGCTCCGGTTCGTGCCTGCTCGAGATCTCGAGCCAGCTCCAAGGCGATCGATGCGCGCACTGCGGAGTCCGCAAACAGCTCCTTGAGGAGGGCGGCGGATGCGCTGGCGACGGCTGCGTCGGAGGAGACGGCGCGATCGTGCCGCGGGGAATTCACCGCCGCGTACTGCGCAACACTGAGAAGGGTGTAAACGCGAAAGAGGAACGGCGGCGGGGTCTGCGCGATTCGGCGCAACGCGGCGGAGTCACCGGCCGCGGCCGCGGTGCGCCTGGCTATCCGCCGGCTGGCGGCGTTTTCATCGACGAATCTGGGGACGAGCCGGTTCCAGCGGACACTAACGGGCATGCTGTCCGCGGTTGCCGGGGTGGGGGCGTGCGCTGGCTGGATCTGCGCGTTGAGTGCCGCGCGCTCCGGGTAGACGATGAGCAATGGGAGCACGAGCATTCGAGTGGTGATTCGCATGAGAGCCTCGGTGTGACGAAGACGGTGTAGGGGAGGCCGCGATCGAGCGCCGGTCGCGGGCCACTGACCCGATTCCCTGGTCACTACGAGATACCTAATAACTTAGTTTCTAGTTAAGTAGGCCATACCGAGAGATAGCACCCTCGGCGCCTCGTGGCGGGTGCCGAGCTCGCAATCTGACAAATTGCGGCACCTGACTGATTACTTCGCGAGCGTGTAGACCTCGCTGCCTGCCAGCAGCAGCGCGCCGACGCCGTAGACCTCGGTCGTCTCCGCGGTCGTCGCTCCCGGCCGGTCGCCAATCCGCTGCACCCACCCGAGCATGCCGTCGGGATGGACGGCCTTGACCATCGCAGACCAGCCGCGGATGACAGCAGGTTCATAGCGCGCCCGATCAAGCAATCCGTGGTTGATACCCCACGCGAGACCATACACAAAAAACCCGGTCCCGCTCGTCTCCGGGCTTGGGCGGCTCTCCGGGTCGAGCAAGCTCGCGCGCCAGTAACCATCCTTGCCTTGCACAGCGGCGATCTTCTCCGCCATCTCGCGGAAGAGCGTGACGTATCGCGCGCGGTCCGGATAGTCAGCGGGCACTTCCTCCAGCACACGCGCAATGCCGGCGAACACCCAGCCGTTGCCTCGACTCCAGAACACCTTCTTGCCATTCGGCTCCCGCTGGTCGAAGAACCGGCTGTCGCGGAAGTAGAGGTGGTCGCTCTTGTCGTATAGGTAATCGGTGGTCTTCCACCACAGGCGGTTCGCCAGGTCGAGGTACTTGCGGTCGCCCGTAGCGGTCGTCACGGCGGCAAGCGCGGGCGGCGCCATGAAAAGCGCATCGCACCACGCCCACTCGCGCATCTCGATCCCGTTTCCCCAGGTCAACGGTTCGTTGTAGGGCCGCGTGACCAGAAAGTCGAACAGGGCCAGTGCAGGCGCAAGAATCTTCCTATCCTTCTCACGCTGGTAGATCTTCGCGTAGGTCGCGATCACGGCGTAGTCGTCGGCGAGCCCAGGCCTGAGTCCCGGACGCCACTGGTTGCGCTTCCCCATTACCTTCATCGCGTCGTAGTACTTTGGCGAGTCAGACAAATTTGAAAACGCCATCACCCCCGTGTAGAACGCCGCCACGGTCCAGTCGTAAGGCGCATGCTCCGATGGATGCGCGAGCTGCCAATCAGCAGCTGTCGTCATCACGCGCCGCACCGCCGCACGCGTGAGGTCGGCCGAGAACGCCGGTGGCTGCGCGGGCTGCGCCACGGCAAGTTGTGTCATGCTGGCCCAAACCGAGATCAGCGCGCTCACGACGAAGACCTGCAGTCTCATCTTGCTAACTCCTGGAACTAAGGCGTCATAGGAACGCACATTCTTGTCTAAGATGAACGATCGCCTCTTACAAGTAAGATGGATTCTCGTTTAGAACTTTATGCGACCCCGAGACCTTCCATGAGCTACCGCTCCCTCGAAACCGTACTCGCGTCACTCACGCTTCTTGCCTCACCGGAGCTGCACGCCCAGCGCCCCACACCGTCCCCAGCCGTCCGTTCTTTTATCGCCGTCGACACTCCCGTCGTCGCCCTCACGCATGCCCGCGTGATCGACGGGACTGGTGCTCCCGCTCGTGATGATCAAACCCTCATCATCCGCGATGGTGGTATCGCCGCACTCGGGGCCTCACTGTCGGTCGCCGTACCCGCGGGCGCGCAGGTAATCGACCTTACGGGAAAAACTGTGATCCCGGGACTGGTGATGGTGCACGAGCACCTCTTCTATCCAACCGGTCCTGGCATCTACGCAAACTTGGCCGAGAGCTTCACGCGACTCTATCTCGCGGGTGGCGTGACATCGATGCGCACCGGCGGCAACCTGAACGGCTTCGGTGACTTCGGAATCAAGCACGACATCGATGCCGGGAAGAAGCCGGGACCCTGGATCGACGCGACCGCGCCCTATCTCGAAGGTCCTGGACTCGGCCTCGACCAGGTGCACGAGCTCACGGGACCTGACGACGCCCGGCGCATGGTGAATTACTGGGCCGATGCCGGCGCGACGTCGTTCAAGGCGTACATGCATATCACGCGCGCCGAGCTCGGCGCGGCGATCGAGGAAGCCCACAAGCGGGGCATGAAGGTGACAGGTCATCTCTGCTCCGTGACCTATCGTGAGGCGGCCGCCCTCGGAATCGATGACCTGGAACACGGATTCTTCGTGTCCACCGATTTCGTCAAGGACAAGAAGCCTGACGAGTGCCCGGGTCAGGGTGTAGGGCAAACAGCGCTCGGCGCCGTCGATCCGAACGGTGACGCGGTGCGATCGCTGATCGCCGAGCTCGTCAGCCACCACGTCGCCCTCACATCTACGCTCACTGTCTTCGAGACCGTTGTCCCCGGCCGCCCGCTGCCGCCGGGGTTGGATGTGCTCGAGCCGCAGCTCCGCGCACAATTCGAACAGCGTCATGCCGCGACGGCCGCCAATACGAGTTCCCCTTACGGTTCGCTGTTCGCAAAGGCGCGGGCAATGGAGCTGGCATTCGCGCGTGCCGGTGGACTGTTGCTCGTGGGCACGGACCCCACCGGTGGCGGCGGCGTCATCCCCGGCTACTCGAACCAGCACGCGCTGGAGCTGCTCGTCGAGAGCGGCTTCACGCCGCTGGAGGCGATCCGCATCGGCACATTGAACGGCGCGACATTTCTGGGGCGCGCCGATCGCGTGGGGTCGATTGCCGTCGGAAAAGACGCGGACCTCGTGGTGGTCGCCGGGGATCCTGCGACGCGCATCGGCGATGTGCGAAACGTGCAGATCGTGTTCAAGCGAGGGATCGGATACGACCCAGCGAAGCTGATCGAATCGGTGAAAGGCAAGGTCGGTCTCTTCTAGCATATGAAACCATCAACAGCCTGGGTGGTCGCCGGCACTGGCTCCGATCAGCAAGCTTTAGCTAATCGGATGTGAGCTCCACTCGCATCACCCGCCACGTGAACGCGCCACGCGCGAGCGTCTATCGCGCGCTCCTCGATGCGCGCGCGGTCGCGACGTGGATGGTGCCGAACGGCATGACGAGCAAAGTTCACGCGTTCGAGCCGCTCGAGGGCGGCTCGTTCCGGATTTCGCTCACCTACGATGAGCCGACAGGGACAGGCAAGAGCACCGCGCACACCGACACATTCCACGGCCGGTTCGTCAAGCTCGTACCGAACGAGAAGGTTGTTGAAGTCGTTGAGTTCGAGACGACGGATCCCACGATGCGGGGCGAGATGACGATCACGTTCACGCTCGCCGATGCGGACGGCGGCACCGATATCCTCGCCGAGCACGACGGGCTACCACCCGGCTTGTCGCCTGCCGACAACGAGGTCGGCTGGCGGATGTCACTCGAGAAACTTGCGGCCCTGGTCGAGGCGCGCTAGAAGATACCTGTATGAGATCGATACCTCTTCGTTCGGCGCTGATTCAGCGCTCAGCCGCGGCGGCTCTCGTCGCGTCGACCGTCGTCCTGACCCCATCGCTGGCTTACGCCCAGGGTGCCAAAGCAGACCGACTGCGACAACCCATCGTCGTCTCACGCTCGTCCAACATCATCGAGATGCAGGGACTGCGGTTCAAGGATCTCAACAGGAACGGTATCCTCGATCCGTACGAAGATTGGCGACTCCCTCCTTCGGCGCGCGCGAAAGACCTCGTGAGCCGGATGACGCTCGAGGACAAGGCGGGCATGATGATGCACGGCACTGCGCGGAGCCCGGGGCCGGCTGGAGGCATCGGCTTCGGAACCGCCTACGACACGGCCTCAATCGGGAAACTCATTCGCGACGTCGGCGTCAACAGCTTCATCACCCGGCTCAGCGGTGATCCGCGCACGCTGGCCGGTGAGGACAACCAGCTACAGGAGATCGCGGAGAAAACGCGACTCGGCATTCCACTCACGATCAGCAGCGACCCCAGGAATCACTTCCAGTACACGCTTGGCACCAGCACCCAGTCTGGCCGGTTCTCACAGTGGCCCGAGACGCTCGGACTGGCCGCGATCCGTGACGCCGCACTCGTGCGGCGATTCGCGGACATCGCGCGGCGGGAGTACCGCGCGGTCGGCATCCAGGAGACACTCTCGCCGCAAGCGGATCTCGCGACGGAGCCGCGCTGGAGCCGCATCAGCGGCACCTTCGGCGAAGATGCCGACCTCGCGCGCGATCTCGTCAAAGCATATGTCGAGGGATTTCAACACGGCGCTTCCGGCGTCGACTCCGCCGGCGTGCTCGCGGTCGTCAAGCACTGGGTTGGATACGGCGCGCAGAAGAACGGGTTGGACAGTCATTCGAGCTACGGTCGATTCGCGAATTTCTCCGGCGGCAATCTCGACCTGCACGTCGAGCCATTCCTCGGCGCCTTCGCCGCCCACGTCGAGGGTGTCATGCCGACGTACTCGATTCTCGAGGGAGCGAAATTGAATGGACGCCCGCTCGAGCAGGTCGGCGCCGGCTACAATCGCCAGCTGCTGACCGATCTGCTGCGCAAGCGCTACGGCTTTCAGGGAGTGATACTCACGGATTGGGCGATTACCAACGATTGTTCGGAAACTTGCCGCAACGGTTTTCCGCCAGGTGAGCGCCCTTCGTTCGCCGGAGTGGGAATGCCGTGGGGCGTCGACGATCTGCCCAAGGTCGATCGCTTCGTCAAAGCGGTGACGGCGGGCGTCGATCAGTTCGGGGGCACCGAAGAAGCGCAGTTCCTCGTTCAGGGCGTGCGCTCTGGAAAGATCACCGAAAGTCGTCTCAATGAGTCGGTCTACCGCGTCGCGCTACAGAAATTCAAGCAGGGGCTTTTCGAGAACCCGTACGTCGATACCGCCGCGGCGGGCCAGATCGTCGGGAATTCACAGTTCCAGAATGAAGCAACCGTCGCGCAACGGCGATCGCTCGTGCTGCTCGAAAACAAGAATGGCATTCTTCCGATGGTCGCTCGCGGCAAACGGGCCTTTCTGCATGGCGTGGATTCCGCGACAGCGGCAGGCTATGGCTTTACGGTCGTTCGGGACCTCACGCAGGCGGACATCGGAATCGTGCGGACGAACACCCCGTTCCAGAGCTTGCATCCGAACTACGCGTTCGGCGCGCTCTGGCACGAGGGGGATCTCGGGTTTCGAGCTGGCAATGCGGAGTTCGAGGAGATCAAACGCATTACCGCGGCGGTGCCAACCATCGTCACGGTTTATCTCGATCGACCAGCCATCCTCACCGGGCTCAAGGATCGCGTCAGCGCTCTGATTGGAAATTTCGGCGTCAGCGATGCGGCGCTTCTGGATGTGTTGACGGGCGTCGCGCAACCGGAAGGCAAACTACCGTTCGAGCTGCCTTCCTCAATGCAGGAGGTGGAGGCGCAGAACTCTTCTCTCCCGCACGACACTGCGCATCCACTGTACCGGATCGGCTTCGGTCGCAGGTATTCGACGAAGAAATAATCTTAGAAAATGGAGAGTGAAAAATGGTCCACGTGAACTACTTGGCGGTCCTTGTAGCCGCCATCGCGGTGTTCGTGCTCGGCTGGCTTTGGTATAGTCCCCTGCTTTTCTACAAGCCGTGGATGCGCGCGCGCGGCATGGACCCGGCGGTGGCGATGGCCGGCGCAAAAATGCCGGCGGGGAAGCTGGTCATCGAGCTGGTTCGGTGCATTGTCCTCGCTTACGTCATTGCGCGCTTCGTAGCGCTACTCGGCATTAGCAGTTGGATGGGCGCAGTGCATTTCGGGGTTTTCCTGTGGATCGGGTTCCCGGTAATCCTTCTCACTGGGTCCGTCCTCTGGGACAATGTCCCGTTGAAGGTGGCCGCGATTCACGCCGGTGATTGGCTGGTAAAGATGCTGGCAATACCAATCATCGTGAGCCTGTGGCGGTAGCCGCGCATTACTGGGCATGTCGCGCTCAATTCGCTCTCGCCGCGCCGCGATCGCGCTGGCGATGCGGTGGTAGCACCTACTAGACACACATCATTACGATCTTCGACGAGGTACTCGTGGACCGACGTGAATTTCTCGCGACTACGGCCCTTGCCGCCGTGTCGCCGTTGCCCCACCTCAACGCACTCAGCCAATCCGCGCCCCGCCAGTACATCGAGCTGCGGCGTTACCACTTGCTCCCGAGCACGAAGCAGCGCGCATTCATCGCCTTCGTCGGAGCCGCAGCAATCCCCGCGATGAATCGAGCGGGGGTTTCCCGGGTTGGGGCGTTTACCGTCGTATACGGCGAAAACGCGCCGGCGCTGCTCCTCGTCCTCGCTCACCCGACGCTTGATACTATGATATCGCTGCGCGACCGCCTCGCCGCCGACGCTGTATACGCGCGCGCCGGCGCCGCAATTCTTGACGCGCCGATGTCCGACCCCGCCTTCGTGCGCGTCGAGAGCACGCTGTTACGCGCCTTCGACGCGATGCCGACAGTGGAACCCTCAGCGGGCGCTGCCGCGACACAATCCCGCATCTTCGAGCTGCGCACGTATGAGAGTCACAGCGATCGCGCCGCGCTTAACAAGCTGAAGATGTTCAACGCCGGCGAGGTGCCGATCTTCCGCAGGGCGGGCCTCACGCCCGTCTTCTTCGGCGAGACAGTTATTGGCGCGAAGATGCCCAGCCTCACCTATATGCTCACCTTCTCCAACATGTCGGCGCGCGATGCGGCGTGGGCCAAGTTCGGCCAGGACCCTGAGTGGAAGACTCTCTCCGCTGATCCGCAGTATCGCGACAACGTGTCGGCCATCTCGGACATCATCCTTCAGCCAACGGCCTATTCCCAGATCTGAGTGGTCCATCCGGACATGAAAGCCGGCGTCAACAGCTTCCTTTGCTCGAGCGTCGCGTTCGCGGCGGTCTTCATCACCGCGAGCAACTTGCGCGCGCAGGTCAATCCCGATTGGACGGAACCATTTCCGCCATTCCGTATTGCGGGAAATCTCTACTACGTCGGGAGCAAGGACCTCGCGAGTTATCTCATCACCACGCCGCAGGGGCACATCCTCATCAACAGCGATCTCGAGACGAGCGTTCCTCTCATTCGGGCGAGCGTCAAGAAACTCAGATTCAAATTCGGTGACATCAGGATTCTCCTGATCAGTCACGCGCACTGGGACCATGATGGGGGCAGCGCAGCGATCAAGAAGCTCACCGGCGCAACGTACATGGTCATGGACGGCGATGCATCGGTCGTCGAATCGGGCGGCAAAACCGACTTTCATTACGGCAATCAGCCGGCGTCGCTCTATCCTCCCACAAATGTCGATCGCGTGCTGCACGACGGCGACGAAGTAAAATTGGGGAGCGTGACACTCGTAGCGCATCTGACGCCAGGACATACGAAAGGATGCACGACGTGGACGATGAAAGTGCAGGAAACCGGAAAAATCTATGACGTCGTGATCGTCGGCAGCCCCAACGTAAATGAGGGCTACAAGCTCGTTATGAACTCGTCATATCCGCAGATCGCGTCCGACTATGAACGCACTTTTCGAGTGCTCCAATCTCTGCCGGTCGACATTTTTCTCGGTGCGCACGGTAGTTACTTCGATCTGCAGACGAAATACGCGCGACTGCAAGAAGGGGCCGTAGCTCCTTTCGTCGACCCGGCGGGCTACAAGAGGTACATAATCGACAGAGAACAGGCTTTCCGGACCGAGCTTGCAAAGCAGAACTCAGCTCTCCAATCTGGTGCGCCGCCGCAGGCGACATCTCCCACAACTCGTCCGACGCCTCCAACCCGCGATCCTCACACTACGGGATTTGTCGTGGCGAAGGAGTTGCCTGACGGCAGTGTTCCGTCGCCCGACGCCGACGGAAGCTTCATCATCGGGCCGACGCACACGCCTGCATTTGAAATGGTCGTCCACGAAGGTGTGCCGCACGGAGTGGTTCACATCTTCACGATGAGCTCGGCGGACAGCAAGATCTTTCCAGGCATCGCCCGCGATTCCGGGACATTCGGCATCCCCAGTCCAACCGATCCTGCCACGCTGGTGGTGACGACCAGCCACCCGGCTCCTTACACGCGCACGGTCGCCGTCTATGTGCCGGCGCAATACGTCGCCGGCACGATCGCGCCATTCATCGTCGGGGCGGATGGACCGGATCCGTCGTTATTCACCACGCTGGACAATCTCATCGCCGAGAAGCGGGTGCCCGCGATGATTGCGATCTCGATCGGTAACGGCAGCGGGGACGCGCAGGGGAGTGAGCGCGGCCTGGAATACGACACGATGTCAGGACGCTATGCGGAATTCGTCGAGACAGAGGTGCTGCCGTTGGTTGAGCGGCAGTACAACGTGAAGCTGACCCGGAATCCTGAAGGCCGAGCGACGATGGGTGGCAGCTCCGGTGGCTCGGCGGCATTCATCACGGCTTGGTACCACCCAGAGCTCTATCACCGGGTACTGGCGTATTCGATCACGGCGGTGAACCAGCAGTGGCCGCATAGCAACGAGACTCCGCACGGCGCCTGGGAATTTCACGAGCGTCTCATCCCGAATAGTCCGGTCAAGTCGATTCGAGTCTGGATGGAGGTCGGAGACAGAGATTTCCTGAATCCAAATGTCATGCGCGACGACATGCACGACTGGGTCGTGGCCAGCGAGAACATGGCCAAGGTTCTGGCTGCGAAAGGTTATCACTACCAGTTCGTGTTTGCCCGCAATGCCGGGCATGTCGATCATGGTGTGAAACAGCAGACGCTTCCCGAAGCGCTTGAATGGCTATGGAGGGGTTACGCCCCCCAACCACAATAGGCCGTCGATGATCAGCTGGTCCTGAACCGGGTTGTTCAGAGTGTACGACAACGTCTTGTTGGTGGTGTCGTACTTGTGCTCATAGTCGATGTCGTTGTGACCCATGTTGAGATAGATCATCCTGTAGTTCTTGTTTGTCCAAACCACGGGATAGTATCCACTGTGCCAGATCTCATGCGGTTTTGGCCCGGTGCCCAGCGGAAAACTGGTCGAGTCGATCGAGAGCAGAATGTCTATGTCAGGATTCTGTCTCAGGTCTTTCTCCCACCGGTACCACTCACTTGGCGATGACTTGAAAGTCTCCGGCAGATGCTGAGTCGCCGGATGCTTGCGGTCTTCGACCCGCAGAATCGCCGACACAGGTCTCCAGGTGTTGCTGACGTATGATCCCGCGCCGAGAAATGTGTTGTGGTACCAGTCCCAGTTAGCCGGATACGCTGAAGGCGTCAAAGCAAAACCGGCAAAGTGAAATCCCATCCAGGCTCCGCCGTGCTCCATGTACGCCTGAAACGCAGCTCGCTGTGCAGGTTCTTCAGGGCGCGTATCCAGAAACACCACTACCTGATATTTGGAAAGAAATTCTGCATTCAGATTGTTCCAATTGGATGTGGTGTCAAAGCTGAAATTGTATTTTGCCGCCACTTCCGGAAACCACCGTTCGGCTTCATGCAAAAAGCTGATATGCGCTTGGTCCTGTTTGCCGGTGAAGAACGCTATGACTCTGAACTGTGGCTTGCTGTCAGCGGCGCCAAGGGCTGAACCGAAAATAATAAGCGTCGCAACGCAAAATGCTTTGAGGGCTTTCATGATGACGATTCTACCTAACAGTCCTTGCGATTGACAAGCACCTTTAGGATGCGACCGAAGCTGCCACGCACGTGCGCTGAAACAATCGGATCGATCGATTCAACCACCGAGGCCATCATATGAAGCGGTACTTCCTTCCCCGAGCGATGTGTGCACTGGCGTTGCTGCTCGCCGCCAGGATCGGCGCCCAAACCAGCTCCAGCGTCGCCGGCGAAGTCCGGGCTGTGTATCCACGCTCCGAGGCGCTCTATCTCGATCTGCACCAACATCCCGAGCTCTCCAAGCACGAGGTGGAAACCGCCGCGAAGCTCGCGAATGAGATCCGCCAGCTCGGCTACGATGTTACGACGGGAGTCGGCGGCACAGGCGTCGTCGGCATTCTGAAGAACGGCCCCGGCCCGACCGTGATGTTGCGCACGGAGCTGGACGCTCTGCCGGTCACCGAAAACACCGGACTGCCATTCGCGAGCACTGTGCGCACCAAGGATGACTCCGGCATGGAGGTTGGCGTAGCGCACGCGTGCGGTCACGACATTCACATGACGGCATGGATGGGAACCGCGCGGATCATGGCCGGCGATCGCACAAAGTGGCGCGGCACGCTGGTACTCATTGGCCAGCCAGCCGAAGAACTGGTGTCGGGCGCCAGGGCGATGATAGCAGATAGATTGCTCACGCGCTTCCCTCGACCGGATTTTGCTCTGGCGGTGCACGATGATGCACGCCTGCCTGCCGGTATCGTGGGCTACCATGCTGGACCAATCCTGACCAATGCGGACGCGCTCACGATCACGATCTTCGGTCGGGGTGGGCACGGGGCGCGTCCTGAAGCGACGGTGGATCCGATCGTCATCGCCGCACGGACAGTGATGGCGCTGCAAACCATCGTCTCGCGGGAAACATCGCCGTTCGATCCAGCTGTCATTACCGTGGGTTCCATTCACGGCGGGACCAAGAACAACATCATTCCCGACGAAGTACGGTTACAGCTCACCGTCCGCTCGTTCACGGATCCCGTGCGGCAACATCTCCTGAGTGCCATCAGTCGCATTGTAAAGGCGGAGGCAGAGGCGGCGGGTGCTCCTCGCGAGCCATTGATCGAACGTGGACCCCCTACCCAGGCGCTCGTAAACGACACGGCTCTGACCCGGCGCGTGTCGGCGGTGCTGATACGCGAATTTGGCGCGCGAGCAAAGGACACGCCCCCGGAAATGGCCAGCGAAGACTTCGCGGAGTTTCAGCTGGCCGGCATCCCGACGCTCATGCTCCGCGTCGGCGCCGTCGAGCAGGCGAAGTACGACGCGGCCATGAGATCGGGGACACCCCTTCCCTCGCTCCATTCATCCCAGTTCGCGCCAGATCGGGAGCCGACGATCAAAACGGCGATGCTGGCGGAAGTTCTTGCCTTGCGAGAACTCATGCCGTCTGAACAAAGACGTTAGACAGCGGGTCCGGCCCGCTACCCCATTTTTGCGAGCACGCGGTCCAGCGCCGCGTAGCTCTCGTTCATCCCCCGTTCCACCCCCGACTGCAGGAATCCGTCGCGCTCCTCGGTTGTGTGGAACAGTGATGTGGTGACGAGCCGTGTGCGGCCATCACCAAGATCTTCCAGCGTCGTCGTATTGATAATCACGTAGGCTGGCATTCCGTCCCATTCGAACGTCTGAACCACACGCTCCGGAGGCGTGACTTCGCGAAAGCGACCTTCGAAGCCATGCACCCCCTCAGGCCCGTGCTCGACGAATCGCCAGTGTCCGCCGCGTTTCACCTCCAGCCGCTCGATCATCAGCTTGTTGCCCCGTCCCCACCACTCTGCGACGAGCTCGGGATCGGTCATCGCCTGCCACACCCGCTCGCGCGGCGCGTTGAAGATTCGCTCGATGCGGAAGTCGCGATCGGCGGGTGTCGTGATCGTTGCCTTCGCCATGGGCTCCTGCTCCGTAGTGACAGTCATCGCTTCTCCTTCGTACGCTCGAGGAATTCCCCGAGCTGGTCAAGGCGGCCTTCGAGCATCCGCCGATATGTCGCGATCCATGTGGTTTCGTCATCGAGTCGACGCGGGCCGAGCCTGCACCGACGTACCCGTCCGACCTTCTCGGTAGTCACAAGTCCCGCTGATTCGAGCACTCCGACGTGCTTTTTGATGCCCGTCAGGGTGATATCGAACGCGAGGGCCAGCTCGGTGATCCCGGCGTCCGAGCGGCCGAGGCGCTCGAGAATTCCGCGTCGCGTCGGGTCTGCCAGTGCGCCAAATGCTGCGTCAAGCTTCCGTGAACACTGAACCATATGGTTCAGTATTTAAAAGGCCTTTATTTATGTCAACTGTCCTTGTTCAACGATCTTCCGGCGTCCGCAGCCTAACGAAAGTTGCAGACGGTAAGCACCTTCTTGTAGCGCGCTCGCGCGCAAGTTGTCAGAGGCGCTTGTAACTGAACGAAGGGCGTTAGCGGCCGAACAGAATTCGATGCCAAATCGATGACCAATCCCCCGCGCGATAACGACGCGTGTCGGTTTCCCGTCTCCGTGAAGGGAGTTATCATCCGCGGCGGCAGAGTAATCCTCCTCCGTAACGAGCGCGACGAATGGGAGCTGCCGGGCGGGAAGCTCGAGCTGTCGGAATCTCCAGAGCGGTGTCTTGCCCGCGAGATCGCGGAAGAGCTGCGACTCGAGATCGTACCGGAAAGCGTCCTGAACCCGTGGATCTACACCATCGTTCCTGGCGTAAACGTTCTCATTCTCACTTACGGTTGCCTCGAATCTTCCAGCGACGAAGCCGTTCTGAGCGACGAGCACAAAGAGCTTCGATGGTTTCCGCTCGCCGAAGTTGATGCCCTGAGGATGCCCGACGGTTACAAGGCGTCGATAAGATCGTGGTCAGCACGCCTGCAGGACTAACGAACCGTAGCGAGTCAACACATCTACCTATGACAACGATCTCAAAGAGCAACAAGCTTGTGACGCTGATCAATGTCTTTACCGGGGCGCCCGCGCATCAGCAGGAAGTCGTGGATCTACTCGCGCGCGCAACCGCAACCTCGGTCCGGTATGCGCCGGGTTTCATTTCCGCCAGTCTGCATCGCAGTCTCGACGGCACCAAGGTCGTGATGTACGCGCAGTGGCGCAGCATCGAGGACTACGAGGCGATGCGCGAGAATCCGGCGCCCCTTCCGTATCTTCAGCAAGCGGTTGCTCTGGCCAAGTTCGAACCAGGGATGTACGAAGTCGTGGAGACCTTTCCCCCCGGTGACGCCGTTGCGGAACATTAGAGAGAAGAGACTCCCACAATGAGACGATCACCCGGAGAGTGGCTGCTTTACTCTCTCTCGATTCTCTTTGCCGCAATCCCTTTCGCGTTCGGATTGATTCGCGCCGTCAGCACTGGTTACGACGTTCGCTACCTGTGGATGGCATTGGCATCATTGCCTGGTGCGGTGATAGCGGTCCTGACCGCACGCAACCGAAAGCCGATAGGGATGCTCGCGCTATCGGCTCTTGTATTGGTCATCGCTACCGTGCTCGCGGGATTGGCGGCGTTCCTTCTCGGGGCAAAGTCGGTTGCGGCTGCCGGAATAGTCGCGCTTGCGTTCGGTTTCTGTTGGGCGGCAAGCTATGCGCTCTATGCACTTTCCCGCCCTCGAATAACTTGAGTCGGGATTCCTCGGAATTGCGCCGGTCCAGCCGGCGTCTTTTATTTGGTTCGCTATGAGCGCGCCGACCACTCCTCCGGCCGAGCAACCCCACCTCATTCGCCGCTTTGGCTTGCTGAGCGCGACAGCGCTCAACATGACCAACATGATCGGCGTGGGACCGTTCATCACGATCCCGCTTCTCATGTCTGCGCTCGGTGGCCCCCAGGCCATGCTCGGGTGGATCGTGGCGCTCGTGATCGTAATCTGCGACGGAATGGTGTGGAGCGAATTGGGCGCGGCGATGCCCGGGTCGGGGGGATCGTTCAACTATCTGCGCGAAGCGTTCGGACGCGAGCGGTTCGGGCGATTGATGGCGTTCCTTTTCGTTTGGCAATTCGTGCTCAGTGGCCCGCTCGAGATCGCCTCCGGTTACATCGGCTTTGCCCAGTACGCGAGCTACATCTGGACCGGCCTGACGCGTCCGGGCGTGATCGCACTCGTTACGGTAGTGGGGTTGGTCAACATCGCGTTGCTTTACCGACGGATCAATTCGATCGCCAAAATCACGATCTCGCTCTGGATCGGGACGCTGGTTACCGTGCTCGCCGTGATCGTCACGGGCGCGATGCACTTCAATCCGCGCATCGCCTTCGACTTTCCACCCGGCGCGTTCAACTTCTCGATCGGTTTCTTCCTCGGCTTGGGCGCGGCCTCCCGCATCGGGATCTACGACTACCTGGGCTATTACGACGTCTGTTACATCGGCGACGAAGTGCGCGACCCGGGACGCGTCATCCCGCGCTCGATCCTGATCAGCACCGCCGCCGTGGCTCTCATCTACCTCGGGATCAACCTGTCGATCATCGGCGTCGTCCCGTGGCGGGAGTTCGTCCCGGCCGACGCGCACCCGGAGTCGAGCTTCATCGTCTCGACCTTCATGCAGAAGATATACGGCACGGGCGTGGCGACTATCTTCACCCTGCTGGTGCTGTGGACGGCTTTTGGCTCGGTGTTCGCGCTGCTCCTGGGTTACTCGCGCATTCCCTTCGCCGCGGCGGAGAGCGGCTATTTCTTCCGCGTGTTCGGCCGGCTGCACCCGACCAAGGACTTCCCGTACATCTCCCTGCTCGTGCTGGGGGCGATCTCGATCTTGGCGGGCTTCTTCTCGCTGGGAACAGTGATTGACGCGCTCATCGTTACTCGGATCCTGGTGCAGTTCATGGGGCAGGCTTTCGGCTTGATGTTGCTACGCCGGCAGCAACCAGATATGCCGCGTCCCTACCGCATGTGGCTCTACCCGCTCCCGGCACTGGTGGCGCTCGCGGGGTGGATCTTCGTCTTCGCCACCACGCAAGTCGCAGTGATCCTGTTCGGTGTCGGCGTGCTGGCAATGGGCTGCCTCGCGTTCCTGCTCTGGTCCTGGAACACCGAGCGTTGGCCGTTTGGCTTAGAGGCGGCGGCGTCGTGAAGCGGAAGCGCACAGTCGCGGAACGGCAGTTCGAGGAGCGAGCAGACGAGCTGGCCGAGCTCGGACTCGAGGAGCGCTTCGCACGGATTTATTCGACCAATCTCTGGTCCGACCCTGAATCCCGATCGGGGATTGGGTCCACGCTCGACTCCACTCGAGTACTACGCGCCGAGCTGCCGATCGCGCTTCGGCAGCTCGAAGCACGTGTGCTGCTCGACGTCCCGTGCGGAGACTTCACGTGGATGGAGCAGGTTGACCTGAGCGGGATCGAGTACATTGGCGGCGACATAGTTCCGTTGATCGTTGAAGAGAACCAGCGGCTGCACTCACGCGAGTCGCGACGGTTCATTCAGCTCGACCTCACCCGGGATGTCCTCCCCGACGCCGACGTGCTCCTCTGCCGCGACTGTCTGGTGCATTTGTCATATGCGAACATTCGGGTCGTGTTGGCGAATGTCGCGCGCTCGAACATTCGCTTCGTGCTCATCACGTCGTTTCCGGGACGGCGCGACAACTACGACGTTGTGGATGGAGATTGGCGCGCACTGGATTTTCAGGCGCCGCCCTTTTCGTTTCCGGAACCGCACCTGGCAATCATCGAGCACTGCGAGGAGGAGGACGGAGCGTACGCGGACAAGGCGCTTCTCGCCTGGCGTGTCGACGACCTTCCGGCATTAGGCGGCTAGCAATCTCTTTCAGATTAGGGACGAAGATTTCGTTCATCAGGAGGCAACATCATGAAGCGGATCTCCGCGGTCCTCGGACTGCTTCTCTGGACCGCAGGCAGCGCGCCGGCTCAAGAGCAGCAAATGCTGCACGCTGGCTGGCTCATTCAGTCGTCGGCGAAGGTCGGCACTGACGGCGCAGCGATTTCGTCCGTCGGTTATCACCCGGAGGGTTGGTACGCCGCGACAGTTCCGTCGACGGTTGTGGGCGCACTGATCGAGAATGGAACCTATCGAGAGCCGTTTTTCGGGATGGACCTCCGCGAGCTGCCCGGTACGACATTTCCCATCGGTGCGAACTTCGTTCACACCGCAATGGATCCGCAGAGTCCTTACGCTGTGCCCTGGTGGTACCGCACTACGTTCCGCGTGCCCGCGACAATGCGCGGGAAGCGCGTCACACTCCACTTCGATGGCATCAACTACCGCGCGAACATCTGGCTGAAACAAGAACATGGGCCTGTGGCAGCCGGTATATGTGAGCGCCAGCGGTGATGTGGCGGTTCGATATCCCGAGGTCGTGAGTCACATCGACACGGCAACGCTGCGAAGTGCCGATCTCACCGTCGTGACCGAGCTAAGGAACCTGACAGGTCAATCCGTTTCGGGAACGCTCCGCGGTCGCATTGGAAGCGTGGCATTCAGCAAGCCAGTCACTCTTGCGCCGCACGACAGTGCTCTCGTGCGCTTCACTCCGGACAGTTTCCCGCAGCTCCGTTTCGCGAACCCGCGCCTCTGGTGGCCCACGGAGTTGGGAAAGCCCGAGCTGTACGATCTGTCTCTCGAGTTCGTGCGCGGCGGTCGCGTGTCGGATCGGCAGAATCTCCGGTTCGGCATTCGCGAGATCACGTCTGAATCGACTCCGAAGGGCGGGCGTCTCTTCCGCGTCAACGGTCGCCGGATTCTGATCCGCGGTGGCGGCTGGGCACCCGACATGTTCTTCCGTCCGCAGCCGGAGCGCTGTGATGCGTGGGAGGAATGGAAAAAGTGGGGGCCGGAGCAATACGCAGTGGCAGCTGCATCACTGCGCGATCAGATCCGTCGGGTACGCGGACATCCGAGCGTTTTCGTTTGGTTGAATGGGAGCGACAATCCGCCACCCGCGGACGTCGAGCAGATCTACCTGAACGTCGAGAAGCAGGAGGCGTGGCCCAACCCCACAATCTCCTCGGCCAGCGCAAAGCCGGCCGAGTTCTCGGGAGCGAGTGGGGTGAAGATGACGGGACCCTATGCCTGGGTGCCGCCGTCGTACTGGCTGCAGGACAGCACCAACGGCGGGGCGTGGGCGTACAACACGGAGACGAGCCCTGGCGCGGCGATTCCCCCGATCGAGAGCATTCGGCGCATGATTCCGCCGCAGGACATCAAGTGGCCGCTGGACAGCGTGTGGGTCTATCATGCCGCGAGCGGCGTGTTCGCGCACGTGCTCGATCTCTACAATCTCGCGCTATCGACGCGCTACGGCGCGCCCACCACCGTCGAGGATTACACCATCACGTCGCAGCTCATGGCGTACGAGGGCGAG
>WNEZ01009709.1_pt1 | contig 17414 bp, 20 predicted proteins | sample 5400521 | NCBI WGS metagenome assembly WNEZ01 (sample SAMN13153339, study PRJNA577476) | soil metagenome | isolation source: 120 cm saprolite under Douglas fir tree site 2 hole 1 replicate 1 | place: USA:California | collected 2015-04-18
AGAATATGAAGAATTGATAGAGCGAATGGGGAGTTTTAAGACTGGTGTTGCGCGGAGTGACTATCAAACGAGGAGATTTGAGTTTATCCCGATTACACCATTGGCTGCCACGGGGTCGGGCGCCCCCGAAGGTTCTGTCGCAAATTTTGCTCAGGAGGTGCTCAAGGGACAGTTGCCCCGGTCCGTGAGGGGATTAAGCAGCCAGGGAGTAGAACAGTTCGGCCGCAGTGAGGCCCTCGTCTCCCTCCTCGACCACCCAGGAGTCGTAAATAAATAACTGTCCGTTTTTGTGGGTAGAGTATAATAGTGTGTATGATAGACGAGCCCATAATAAACGCCATCAAACGAAAGTACGAGTTGTTATGTCGTATGGTCAAAAAACTCATGCGGCCTCGCGCACGTAGTATTGCAGCAGTCCCCCGAGCCGTTCATGACATTGGATGAACCCTTGGCATTCCGGGTCTTGACTGAGAGAAGGAAAGAGCAGCACGTTGCCCTTACCCTGGTGATTCCGCTCGTGATGAAAATGCTCCACATATTGCGTCAGCGCATGGCGGAGCGATGCTTCCCCAAAGAGGATGAGCCGCGAGAGGCATTCCTCCTTGACAGATCGCACCCAGCGTTCCGCGTAGGCGTTCAGATGCGGCGACCGCGGCGGCAGGGGCACCCGCGTGACCCCGGCGGCGTCAATAAGGCGTTGGAACGCTGGACAGTACTTGCCGTCCCGGTCGTGGATGAGAGACTGGCCGGGGGACAAGAAGCCCCACTCTTCCATCGTCACATTACGAGCCACCTGGACCATCCACGCTTCATTGGGATGCGGCGTGACGCCGGCTCTGTGGACTTTCCGGCTGCCAATGTGGATGAAAAACAGCACGTCATACGTCACGAGCCCACCCAGCGTCCAGACCTCAGCGGTAAAGAAGTCGGTGGCCACCAGCACCTCCATATGCGTGCGGATAAACTCACGCCAGGTCGTGGTCGTCTTACGCTCTGGGGCCGGGGGGACACCATGGCGCTTGAGAATGTTGCCCACGGTCTGGTCGCTCATGGTGTACCCGAGGTTGGCGAGGGCGCCGACGATCCGGTCGTAGCCCCACGAGCGGTTCTCCTGCGCCATGCGGACGACCAACGCTTCCAGCTCCCGGTCAATTGGGGGTCGCCCCGGGGCTTTGCGGCGTTGGGAGCCGTCAAACTTCTGGGCCACGAGCATGCGGTGCCAGCCGAGGATGGTGTCGGGTTGGACGATCTTGGCCACTTCCTCCAGTGCTTGCTTCCCCAGCTTATAGCCGATCTCGGCTAGGGTCTTCCGCTCGTCGTCACTCAACCGCACGCGCCCTTTAATCTGATTGCGCAGGATGCGATTCTCTGTCACCAGGTACTCGATGCGTAATAACAGTTCCTGGTCGACCGTCCCTGTGATGTATGCCAGCAAGGTCTTCCAACCCATGCGTCTGTCTCCCGCTGTTTGTTTCCCCTCCCTTGGCGTCGAGTATGCATGATGGGGTGGGTAGCAGGCAAGCCGAAGCTTAGGTAGTGGCGGGGTCGTAAATGCTGCTATCAAACTGGTTTCGAGTTTTTTGACTATACGGGCGCAGCTCGCGCAGCAGTCGGTGCTGGAGCTCCTCGCCATGCGGGAGTGCTCGCCCCAGGACGCGGACCCGGTCACCGGCACGTTGCGCAGTACGCCCGTGGACCTCTTTGCCCGGCGGGCGCTGCGCTGGGTGCAGACCCGCCAGGGGGCCTGGGTGCTGTCGCTGGGCACCCAGCACGGCACGCTGCGGCTGCGGGCAGACGGACCGGAGACCTGGCAGGTGGTGCAGGTGCGCCGCGACGCTGAGCCCGTCCTGCTCGGGGATACGCTGCCGCTGCCGTACGCGCAGGGATTAGCGGAAGATTATGCCCGGCACCTCGGGGTGGCGCGCCTGGTGGAGGCCGAAGCGCCCTGGCGGCAGCAGCCCGCCACAGAAAAACAGACGGCGCTGCTGCGCAAGCTGGGGATCGCAGCGCAGGCGGGGCTGACCAAAGGCGAGGCCGCCGATCTGCTGGCAGCGGTCCTGGGGGACTGGGGGTAACTGGTCTCCCGCCCCCGTAAAGCCATCCCCATGGCGCGAGAGGTCGGCGTCACCAGACGTTGGGTCTCGGCCCGCCAGCCGGGCGAGCAGGCTGGAGCACCAAACACTCGGGAACGCAGAGCAAGCCTGGGGAGGCCCCTGACGTCTCCAGAAGAGGTTCTTGTCACCTCTGGCCACTGATGATCGCTCCGTTCCGACACCCCACCTGATCCCGGTGGACCATGCCACACGGCGCCCATGCCCCCAGTGTGGCGCGCGGCCATGGCTCCAGGGGCTCACGTACTTTCCGTGCGCCCCCTGTGGGTATCGGGACGGCCCGACACCAGGGGACATCATGGGACCGCAGGCCGAGCCAGGATGATCGTACGCCCCGCTCGCGAAAGCGGTCGCACCAAAGCGTACGGATCACACCGCAGTCTGCCCCACTGCTGCGCCCGCCCATCAGTCGTCCTCGTCCGGCTCGCGCTCCTCCCCCGGCGCCTCCGCCAGCGCCTCCAGCCCGCGCTGCTGCCGCCTAACCTGCGCCTGCCGCCGCTGCCACTGCGCTAGCTCAGCCTGCGCGCGGTCCCAGTGTTCGCGCGTCCACGTCGGATCGGCGAGCTTGACCCCGAGAAAGGGGTCGCCCTGCCACCCAGCCTGGCGCAGGAGCTGCCGCATCGACGGCGTGGACACCGTCATCCTGTCGATGGGCAGTCGCTCGACCGACGCGATCTACCGTACGCTCAGGAATCGCGGCGCGGCGCGGCACGCTATCGGCGATTGCGTCGCACCGTGCGGAATCCACCAGGCCATCCTCGAGGGCACGCGTGTGGCGCGCGCGATCTGAGGTCGGAACACCGTCACTTCAGCCCGGCGGCGATCTTTCGAATCTCCTCGGGCGTGTGCTCCTCGGCCAGCGGCGTGCCGGGGAGCAGGTATTTGCCCATCGCGAGGCCGCCGACGAGAACCGGCTCAAAGCCGATCTTGCGGATGATGCCTTCGGCGAGGGCGATGGCCTTCTGATCGTCGCCTGCGATCGGGACGCCGACAGGACCGCCGGGGCGGTGGGCGTCGTCGGCCAGCTTCCGATAGCTGATCGCGTTGAATGCGCGCACGATGCGCGACCCTGGCAACAGCTTGGCGCTGGCCAGCCCGGCCCCGCCCTGCTCGTTGACCCACTTCACGATGGCCTCCCCGTCGCGCCGCGCGATCGGATTGCAGATGTCCAGGACCAGTGGCTTGCTGGCGAGGGCGCGACCGTGCGTCTTCCCGATCTCTTCGAGTGCGGCGTACGGCACCACCATCACCACCACGTCGCCAAAGGCGATGGCCTGTTCCACCGTGTCGGCCTGGGCGAGCGGACCGAGACGCGCAGCCATCTCCTTTAGATTCTCGGGATGGCGCGACGAGAACATGACCGGATAGCCCGCCTTGATGAACAGAGCGCCAAGCGCGCCGCCCATGCGTCCGGCCCCGACCGAGCCGATCTTGAGTGGCGACGCCGGTGTCGTCTGGGCCCAGGCGCGCGCCGGCCCGGTGCCGAGAACGGCCAATCCAAGTCCGCCCCCGGCCAGATGGAGAAAATTCCGGCGGCCGTGATCAACGGTCTCATTCCCTGCCATGTGTCCCTCCGCGTCCAAGTCGATGCGGCGGGAAGGTCCACGCCGCTCTACTTCACGAATCAGTATAGCTCCGGCCGCCAGCCCGCCTCTCGCCGCCGCTCCGTGGATCCCTCTAGGTGCACCCTGCTAACATACCGAACGTCGTGCGCACGATGCGGAAGGGAGACGCCGATGGGCCCCGTAACCGTCCTGTTCTCCGATTCTCACGTCTTCGAGCCACCCATCTCTGGACCAAGCGCATCGACGCGGCGTTCCGGGACCGCGCGCCCCGAATGGTGCGCGTCGACGGGGCCGACGAGATCGTGGTCGAGCAGGGACAGGTGCTGTCGGGCATCGGGCTCCTGTCCAACACCGGTGTCCGCTTCGAGGCGCCGGAGACGATCTCCGGCCGAGCGCGCTTCGAGGACGTCCCTCGGGGTGGCTACGACCCCGACCAGCACCTGCGCGACATGCGGCTCGACGGGGTGGCCGGCGCAGTGCTCTACCCTTCGCCGGGCTTGTTCTCCTTCCTGGTTGCCGACCCGGCGCTCATGTCGGCGATCTTTCGCGCCTACAACCATCATCTCCGCTTTTGAAACACTACCCGGTTGCTTCGAGAGGAGGATCATACCTCAAAGCGCCTCAAATAAAAATTGCCACATTCCACCGGATTATGTGGTGGAGCCCCGACACCCTCCGTGATCCCCTTGTACTTGTGCAGTTTCACCCCCATCTTGGGTCATCAATGGCAACGACCCTCTGGCCTGAGGGTGACTCATGCGCAACACCACTCACCAGACCCGCGAAAACCGCCCCATCACCGTCGATTTTCACAACGAAGCTCCTTATACGCAGCTGCTTGGCAATGGCAAGGCGTTTATCGAATGCGTCGTGGCTTTCCTCCTCTCCATTGGCTTTCAGCTCGCCCACAAGGCGACCTGTCGTGGCGGCGGGTGTCTCACCCGCCACTCCCATTATGCCCGTGTCCGGCTGGGTGGGCTCACCATCTGGCGGGTCCAGTGCACCACGTGTCGCGCGGTGTTCACGGTCCTGCCGCACTTCGTTATAGATAAGGCGTCCTGGTTTCAGTGACCGTATTCCCCGCCCAAAGAGCAGGGTTTCTATGGATGTCATGCCTCCCCGTCCAAAGAATGGGGCTTGCCGGTATTCTTAGTTATACGGTTCGCATCTGGGAGGTCGCTCTTGGAGAAATCAGGACATGCACAGGTTTTGTCGCAAATTTTGCTCAGGAGGTGCTGAAGGGGCAGCTACCCCTGTCGAGGAGGGGACTAAGCGGCCAGGGCGTAGAACTGTTCGGCTGTGGTGAGGCCCTGCTCAACTCCGTCTGCAAGCTGCCCTTTTCGCAGCATGTGCATAAGTTCAATACCGGTTAATGTGCACTGCGCCGCGTGGAAGGACTTGAACCCCAGCATGGGATGGGTGATCCGCGTTACTCCGCGATGGTCTTGTTCCACCATGTTGTTGAGATACGTGATCTTGCGGATTTCGATCGCGGTGCCGTGTGCCTCGTTGTCACTCTTCATCGCGGCTTCATTGGCCGCACTCCCGTCGATCGTGATCTTCTCCGGGACGCCGTGGCGACGGATCGCCTTCTTCAGAAACCGTCAGGCGGCCTCCTGATCGCGCTGCTCGGTCAAGAGAAAGTCAATCGTCTGGCCCTGCTTATCCACCGCGCGGTACAAATATCGCCATTCCCCCTTCACTTTTCTATAGGTCTCGTCCATCCGCCAGCTGACCCACACGGGCCGCTTGCGGCGATGAAAGGCTTCCTCCAGCTGCGGACTGTACTTGATCACCCACCGGTTGATGGTAGAGTGATCTACACTGACTCCTCGTTCGCGCATGAGTTCTTCGACGTGGCGCGTGCTCAAAGGGTAGGCGATAGACCAGCGGACGCCCATGAGCATGATGTCTTGGGGGAAATGGGCCCCTTTGAAGCTGACCGTCATCGTGATGCTCCCTCTGTTCATCTCGTGAGTCATGGAGGAAGAGCATACCCCAAATGGCTTCAAATGCAAATTTGCGACAAAACCTACGACCTGCCCTCGGCACCGCGTGCCGAGGGAGGGTTCGGTGCGCTCCGTTGGCCCGTCGTCCGGCTGGGGCTGCTGGGCGCGTGCCGCCTCCGCGGCCAGCCGTACGATCACTCCCGTGATGGTCGACGCTTTTCCCGCGCGGATGCGCAGCATAGGGAGATGGCGCGCTTCGGCATCGGTCCGCTGACGCGGGCCGACCCTGGCCAGCAATGCTTGGCGACTTTCGCGCATGGCCTTGTACCTTGCTGAGGACCGCATGAGGTCTTCAGCCCATCCTTGCCTTGTGAGGATACCATAGGAGTGTCTCGTCAGCAGTTCAGCATGGTGTTGTCCATTGTCAATGCTGCAGAAACACAGGCTTGCAAGCGACAAAAATGGGGTTTTTTGCCCAACCTATATGGTCAAGAAACTCCGCCCACGGGTGCCATCGCTTGTCGTGGTTTTCTTTCCCAGTTTTCTTGCCCGTGCTTTGCCCGAAAAGCACTGCTCGGATGCGCAGAATAGTCATCAGGAAAGATGTCGGCCCTTTCCTTGACCTACCCCCTGGGCGGCTCGATGTTAATGCGGTAGACCTTGGCCGCCGTGTCATGGAACAGCGCCGCGCGTTCGGCAGGCGAGTACGCCCGGGAGAGCCGTTTGAACGCGTTGTACATGACGTGATAGGAAAAGGAGACTTTGTCCGGCGGAAAATTGCTTTCGAACATACACCGCGCCGGACCAAACTGCTCAATGCAGTACTGCATCCACGGCGCCATGTCTGCGGCCAGTGCCTCCGAGCCGATGGGCACCGCCCTGGTGTGCCAGTCAAACCCCATGCGGGGCATGCCCAGGCCGCCCAGTTTGAGGGTGATATTGGGACAGGCCGCCACCGCAGCGATCCCGGCTTGCCAGGCGGTGCGCACCTCGTCCTCCCGGTTGGCGTACAGGCCCACCCGATTGAGTGCGCCGATGTGGTTGAGAATAATCGGTAACTCCGGTACGGCCCGGGCGAAATCGGCCACTTCTGGCATCTGAGGAAACGCGATCATGATATCCAGGGAGAACCCCTTGTCGCACAAGACCTTCGCCCCTGCTCGGAAGGTGGCGTTGGCGAGGATCCCCTCGCTCTCCCGGTTGTCCACCGCCGGGTCGGGACTCCAGGTGACGTTATGCCGGATGCCCCGAAAGCGGTTGGGGCTGGCGGCCTGTAACGCCTCCAGGACCGGCGCCACCTGGGCCCCGAGCTTCAAGTCGGCATGGCCGATGATGGCGGCGGCCGCGCGGCTGGGTCCATAGATCCCGCTGGCACTTGCCGCCGCCAGCCCCTGGACGAATTCCACCTCCCCGACGGGCCGTAGGGCGACTGGCCCGTCGGGACGGTACATCGAACGCGCCTCCAGGAACACCGTCGACCGGACGTTGTGCCCGCTAGAGATGTCGGCATTGAGCTCGTCCAGAAGATACCGTTGGTAGGGCAGACTCTGCAGCCGTCGGTCCCAAAAATGGTGATGGGGGTCGCAGATCGGGAGTTCGGGTTCGAGGGTCGGTTCCTGGGTTAATGCGAGCCAGTCATTTCCGCCGTAGGGCATGAGTATACCTCCGTTCTCGTGTTGCGATGCGCGGGAACCTCACGTCACCCGCACCGGCCACGCCGATGGAGACGCCATTGTAGCGCCGGGACCTCGGGCATACAACCCTGCGCCGCTGATGAGCGTGGTCTGCGTGCCTGACCTATTTTTTTGGTCCTCACTATTCCACTATTCCACTGATACATAAACAATTAACTGGTTGCAAGTTTTACGTCGCGCAAAAGCGCCTCAGATTGATGAGCGTGTAGGCCATCAGCTTCATCCCGTAGTGCCGATGCTGATGGTACTCGAACCGCAGTAACAAGCGCTTGAATTTGTCCTCCCACGCAAAGGTCCGCTCCACGCGCTCCCGTAAGGCATGGATCGCTTGGTTGAATAACCGTTTGCGTCCGCGCTTGGGACGCTGGCGATTGCGAGGATTCTCCTGAATGTTCGGAATCATCCCCGCGTTGAAGATCGCCTTGCGATTGGAGGTGGAATCGAACCCGCCATCCAGGTTGAGATACGCGCCCTGGAGATCCAACCCCGTCAGCTTGGCTACCCGCTTCAAGGCCTTCAACCCGTCGGGGAGCAGCACCATATCCGCCGTATTGACCGGCGCCACCGGCAGGGGAGCTATTACATACCCGTTGTTGTCGATGATCGCGAGGATTTTCTCCCCTTTCTGGTGTTTGTGGCCAGAATAGCCGATGCCGTCCCCGCCTTTTTTGGCCACCGTGTTGGTGCCATCGCCATGCAGGACGCGAAGATCGAGTTGGTTCTGCGCTGACAGCTGCCCCACACTGGCGATGAAGGCCTGCGTAAGTGAGCCGTCATCCGACCACCTGGCGAAGACTTTGTAGACGCAGGTATAGTGGATGGCCGTCTTGCCATCGCTCGCTTTGGGCACGGGCAAGCACTTCCACTGCATGCCCGTATAGAGGACCCATAGGATGAGATTGAAGACGCGATGATAGCCGAGTTTGCACCGGGGTCCACGCTTGGGCATCGAGAGGTGCGGCAAGATAAATTGCTGGAACTCGGTGGCAGAGAGTTGGACGGGAATCGGCGTGGTTGCAGGCTTTTGTACCAGTGTGGGCATGGTGGGAATGGTCCCGTTTGAAGATGACTGAGATCGTCTCCTGAATCAATTATCCTCAAACTTTACAATATGTTAGACTGATTAGCAAAACTTGCAACCATTTAAATCGAAAGAGCGAAAGTCGGAAACTCTCGGCCTAAAGTCGTGCGCGCCTGTGCTCAACTCGACCCGTATGGAGTGATACGGGCGTATCGGCCGCCTAAAACAGGGACTCCGGTCGGCGTGACGGGCCTTTCATCTGTCCTTTTTTCGGGTATCAGGTCATGCCGGGACAGGCGCTTGCGCCAGACGATCTTGCCCCTCTCATCCATGCCTACCACGTGCAACACGCGCTTTGCCATGTCGATCCCGAGTACGCTCATCGCTGGTTTCATTGGACTCGCCTCCTGTGGTGACATGGGTGCATCGGACTCCGAAATCATGGTGGCTCATCGCAGTCGATCCGCACAGGGGCGGGTCCATTTCATTACGACCCGTCTCCGTAAAAGCCTTGAATACTACTCGCACGTGCAGTATATTTTCGGCACGTGCACATCTGGGCAGGCGGATTGTCATAGTGTACCAGGGGGCATGCACTACAGGCGGGCCAAGACATGACATCACCATCGTTACCACACCGTCCAACGGCGCCTATGCGCGCCATCAGGCGCCAACGCGCCAGCACTGGTAGCACAACCGGCAAGCGGGTCATCATCACCGAGAAGCCGTCGATGGGGCGTGCGGTCGCGGCCGCCCTCGGGGTGACCACACGCCACACAGGCTACCTGGAGGGAAGCAACGATATTGTCACCTGGTGTGTCGGGCACCTGGTCGAACTCGACGAACCGGAGGCGTACAACCCGACGTGGAAGCAGTGGCGCCTGGCGGACCTGCCCATCTGCCCAGCCACGTTCACCTATCACCCCACCGAACCCACCCGCGACCAATTCAACATCATCAAACAGCTCCTGGGGCGCGCCGACGTCACGACGATTGTCAACGCAGCCGACGCCGGGCGGGAGGGCGAGTTGATCTTCGATCTCGTCTACACCCTGGCGCGCTGCCGCAAACCGGTCGAACGTCTGTGGATCTCGTCGCTCACGCGGGAGGCCATCCTCACCGGTTTTCGCAACTTACAGCCAGCGGCCGCCTATCGCGGTTTGCGCGATTCGGCCCGCTGTCGGCAACAGGCCGACTGGCTGGTCGGCCTGAATGCGACGCGCGCGCAGACCATCCGCGTCCGCCAGTCTGGTGCCAACGGCGTCTATTCCCTGGGGCGTGTGCAAACGCCGACGCTCGCCCTCATTGTGGCGCGTGACCAGGAAATCGCCACTTTTGTGTCCGTCGAATATTACGAGGTCGTCGCCACCTTCCAGGCCAGCGCGGGCTCGTACCACGGCCGCTGGGGTAACGCACAGGGCAGCCGGTGCGCCACCCGGGCTGAGGCCGACGCCATCACCGCCAAGGTACAGGGCCGCCGGGGCACAGTCGTGAAGGTCGAGAAGCAGGCCAGGCGGGAACGGCCACCGCTGCTCTACGATCTCACCTCCCTGCAGCAAGCCGCGAATGCGCGCTACGCCTTCTCCGCAGCGCACACCCTCTCGTATCTGCCCTTTATCCGCACCATCCTGGCGCGGGGAAACGTGCGCCTCACTTCGCGCCACGTGGACGACAAGAAAGTCACCGACCACCACGCCATTATCCCCGCCACGCAGCGTGTGGACCCGGCCGTGCTCTCCCCCGACGAGAAGCGCCTCTACGACCTCATCGCCCGCCGTTTTCTCGCGGCCTTTTACCCGGACGCCGCGATCGAACGCACCACGCTCAGCACCGAGGTTGAGGGCGAGCGCTTTACCACGCGGGGCTCTGTGGTCTTGGCGCCTGGCTGGCACGAGGTGGATCCGCCCAGGCGGGTCAGACAGGCTACCGACGACGCAGCGGAGGAAGTCGAGGCACTCCCGCCTGTCAGGATGCAAGACGCCGTGGAGACACGCCAAGCAGACACCCTCACCAAGCACACCAAGGCCCCGCCGCGCCATTCGGATGCCACCCTGCTCGGCGCTATGGAGACGGCTGGGAAGACGATCGATGACGAGGAACTGCGGCTGGCAATGAAGGACGCCGGCCTGGGCACTCCCGCCACGCGCGCCGCCATTATCGAAACGTTGCTCACCCGCGAGTATGTGACACGCGACAAGAAGTCACTGGTGGCAACCCCGAAGGGCCTGGCGCTTGTACAGACCTTGCACTCTCCGCTGCTCACGTCAGCCGAGCTGACAGGACAATGGGAACAAAAACTCGCCCGCATGGCCCGTGACGAGTATGCCTGTGAGACCTTCATGCGCGAGGTGCGGGAGATGGTTGACGCGCTGGTAGCCCAGATCGCCGGGAGCGCGATGGCCCAGCCAGGCCACAGTGAGGGCTCTCAAAAGGCAGCGGCGCTGCGGCCTGCGGGAGCACTCGATTGCCCGAAGTGCGTCGTGGAGACGCGTACCGTAGGTTTCCTGAGCGAGCGCACTGGGGCCACGGGAACATTCCTCGTCTGTGCCACAGGCCGAGACGTCTGCGGTTTCATCACCGATAAACCAAAAAATGCCAAACAGCGCAAGGCCCTGCAGGAGATCAGATGCCCTTGCTGTCAGGGCGCCATGCGTCTACGGCTGCCCAAAGACAAAACCGGGAAAGCCTCGCTCTCCTGCTGTGCCTACCCGCACTGCCAGGGTGTACGCTGGTTCGACGCCAAGGGCATCCTAGAGCAGAGACGGACCTCACCTGAGACAGGGCCGCCCTGCCCGACGTGTGGCACACCGACGGTGCAGCGCGGTCCGACCAGCACAGGGAAGACTTTTTGGTCCTGCCCGCGCTGGCGCCGTGACGGCTCCGGCTGTCATAGCACCCCCATCTGGATCAACTCGACACGCCCCCTGAGGGCAGGAGTACCCGCACAACAGGGAGATGTTTGGCAATGATCATTCCACATCACATGCTCAGTCCCGAAGCCTTACATCGTGTCATTGAAGCGTTTATCACCCGCGAGGGCACCGACTACGGCGAACATGACATCCCGCTGGTCACCAAAGTGCTCCAGGTCCGCAAACAGCTCGACGAAGGCACCGCAGTCATCGTCTACGACCAGGAAACCGAAAGTTGTACAATGCAGCCCAGCCACCGGGGCGCGGTACATGCCTAGACCTACTGTATGCCCCTCTCACGATTCCGCTAGTGTACTGTCATAGCAAGAGCTTCCAACGAGCCTTCTGTGTGGAGAGGCCATTACCAGGTGGCGAAAAGAGGAGAGGCGGGCGGGCCTCGCACCAGGAGGAATTGTGAAGCCATTGGGTTGTTTCTCCTCCCGTGTGCGACCACCGGGTTGTCCCTGATCATGGCGGGCTGCCTGATCGGTGCAACGCCTCGGGGGCAGCCGTGGACGCCTGCAGTGACGCTCCCGTAGAGGCGCGACGGGCGGAGCGTGCGGCGGATGGCGGTGTTGTGGACATTCTGCGCGTCCTCTCTGTGTCGCCGCGTGCACCGCGAATTACTGCGCAACGCGTTGCGCGATTTGACCCCTATTACACCCGCAACTGCTTGCCACCAAAGCAATTGCGTTGAGACATACCGTAGGTCTATGCTGAAGCCGTTCTTTTGCTCCGTGAGCAGTTGGAGGCTGTCACACACGCTTTGTTACAGACGCAGGATATGGCCCAGGTTGAGCAATTCCAGAGGACGCTCGAAGCGGCGATACTGGAACAATGGGACGGCTATGTGCGTGAAGGTCAGCCATACGCCGAACTGATGCTGCGGGCACTGCGTGCGACGTAAGACAGGCGCGGCGCCTTACCCATGACGCCAATAATATCGGAATGTCAGCCGTAACAGCGGCTTGTTTGCAAGCCAACACGATGGGTTTCGTCACGATGACGGCCGGGTCGCCTTGAGGGAGAACATCAGCGGGAGGGGCGGGAACCGGGCAGGGAGGCGCCAGGTGCCGTCCTCGCCCCGCTCCGCGAAGGCCACGATCTTCCACACGCAGTGGGAGAACTCGTGGAGGAAGTCGATCCGGAGGCCGGCGGTCACCAGAGCGTTCACGATGTCGCTCATGCTGTGCTGCCACGTGTGCTCCGCCACCGTGTGCTGGGTCGTCTCGTCGGCGTAGTCGGCGCTCGGCTCCCAGCGGGTGACCGCGGGGTCATGAAAGTAGGAAAACATCGGTCGGAGCTCGGTGGAGCCATCGGCGATGTCGGCGGCGGTGGGGAAGACGCGACAGCACGGATGGGCCTCGGCGATGTAGAAGATGCCGCCTGGCTCAAGGTAGTGGGCGATGATCGCCGCCCAGCGTGGAAGGTCGGGGAGCCAGCAGAGGACGCCGTAGGAGGTCAAGACGATGTCGAAGCGTCCGGACAGTGCGGCCGGCAGCGCATAGACGTTGGACTCGACGAACCGCGCGTCGCTGGCCACCTCGGTGGCGAGCGAGCGGGCCAGCGCGATGGCCTTCGGAGAGAAATCCACGCCGGTCACGATGGCGCCGCGGCGCGCCCAGGAGAGGGTGCCGAGGCCGAAGTGACACTGGAGATGCAGGAGCCTCTTGCCGGACACGTCGCCGAGTTCCTCGACCTCGATCCGGTGCAGCTGGCAGCGTCCGGCTCGGAAGTCCTCGATGCCGTAGACATTGCCGCGCGCGTGCATATCGGTGCTCTCGTCCCAGTACTCGCGGTTCAGGTCCATCGGTGTACTCATGGCTCTCCTCGTATCCTGCCGTTCCCCCGTTGCGCCGATACGATACGGCAAGGCAGGCCGTCCGGGGGCTGTGCCGTCCGCGCATCGAAGCAAAGATTCCGACTGAGCCCGGACACCACGAGTATAGGAAATATAAAGCCACTTTTCACGGGGCCACTTTTCGAGCCAAATGACAGCTTCTCGCTCGTGATAGCATGCAGAGGGCACATAGGTGTTCAAGTTTAAGCCATCCACGATTCCTCACACACGCCGCATCCCCAGCAACGAAGCACCGAAATCGTGCATAGCCGGGGCGAGAGCAACGCGCGGCGGGATAGCTTTCCCCGTACCCCCTCACAGCACCGCCTGGTGCGGGTCCGCGCCTTGCTGCCGGCGGCTGGCTGGCCACTGGGGGCATTGGGCGGGCCGCATACCATCTCGCCCCTGCCACAAAGCTGTCAGAAACCGCCCGGATACTGTTGGTCAACCTCCTTCCATGCGACACGGCCGCTTTTAGTGCTTCGGATTTTCCATATTCTCAGGCCTTCAAAGACAGCATATACGAGGCAGAATTTTAGAGAGGGTGCAGGAAACGTGGGCTATGGCCGGATTAGGAACCCGCTTCGCAATCGAAAGAGCGAAAGTCGGAAACTCTCGGCCTAAAGTCGTGCGCGCCTGTGCTCTACTCGACCCGTATGGAGTGATACGGGCGTATCGGCCGCCTAAAACAGGGACTCCTGGGGCTCAAGACCCAGCAAGACCCTCCCCGCATCCTGCCGGTAGCGATCGGCGACCATCATGTGCTGCCGCACGGCATGGACATCGCGCAGCGCTCGCTGCAGAGGACTCGTTTCGAGCAGCGACACACTCCCTGCGGCGTGGTACACAAGCTCCACCGTGTCACAGGCGGCCTTGGTGGCATGCACACAGGCGAGGCGGAGGATGGCCCTGTCCTGGATGGGCACTGGCCGGCCACGCTCGGTGGCGTTCCAGACGTCCTGCAGCGCGTCGTACAAGAAGGCGCGGGCCGAGCGCAGGCTCGCCTCAGCGTCAGCGATCTGCAACTGAATACGCGCTTCATCACGGAGGGCGGATGTTGCCAGCGCCGGCGTGCGGGTGGCCGTTGGGAGGAAGGCATCCAGGGCGCCCCGGGCGATGCCTGTCGCCACCGCCGCCTTGCCTATCGCAAAGAAGGACCCAATCGGCAACTGAAACATGGTGGTCGGCTGCAGCGGGGCCTGGCCAAGAGGCGCTACCATTTCCGGTTTAACGGCAACGTCCTGGGCGGTGAAGTCCGTCGAACCCGTCCCACGGAGACCGGAGACATGCCATGTATCCTGAAAGGCGAGCTCTTCCCGGGCGACGAGCGGCATAAGGATCGTGGGCGCATTGTCCGTCATCACGGGCTGACCCGCAGTACACAAAGGGGCAAAGGCAATGACATAGGAGGAGTGGTTGCACCCACTCGCAAACCGCCAATGCCCCGAGAGACGGTAGTGATCACTCGTCTGTTCGATGGTGGCTGTACCATCGTGGATGAGGGAGCCGGCGCAGCAGATAGGACCGTTGTGGGCCAAGATACCACGGGCCACGTCTGCAGGCAGGTGGACGCCCACCATGCCGTTGAGCTCGGCCCCGATCATGACGCACCACCCTGTCGACCCGTCCGCGGCCGAGATGGCTTCAACCACCTCAAGATAGGTGCGGCCGTCGACTTCGAGACCGCCCAGAGCCGCAGGCACCATGAGGTAGAACAGCTCCGCGTTGAGGAGCGCCTGGACTACAGGGGCGGTCAGATTCCCTTGTCTTTCTGTGTGTGGCGCTTCCTTGCGCACCAATTCCTGCAATGCCAATGCCCGCTCAATCACTGCATGCTGTGTTGCCATGTTGACCTTCTTCCTATGTGACCGACCTGTGCCGCGTTGCTTGCCGTGTTGTCGCAAGAGGTGCTGTGGCAACAAGGCGAGAGGTTTTCGGGCACGTCTGCGCCCAGGCTCCGTGACGGCATGAGGCTCCGTTGCTACCCGATCATGGCGCGGCTTGGCCATGAGAGGCCTCCCGCCCCCCGTGTTGCTGGCGCTCGCCCCACCTCTCGTGAAAGACCACCTCGGACAACGGTCGCCGTCGCGCGCGTCCACCGTGCGCCCCCTCTGCGGGATACCCGACCGGAATCAGCGCCGCGGTCTCGACGGTGTCAGGGATGCGCAGCAGCGCCTTGATCTCGCGTTCGTACTGCGTATGCAGCGTGGTCAGCACCGTGCCGAGCCCAAGCGCGCGGGCGGCCAGCAGCAGATTCTGAATGGCAGGGTAGATCGAGGCCCCGCGTGTGATCGGTCCTGGCCCTGCACCCGCATCGCCATGGTCGATGCAGACGAGGATGAGCACAGGCACGGTTGCCATCTGCTGCGCGAGTTCTGCGCCATGCCGGTACGGCTGGGTGATCGTCTCCATCCCGGCGACGGCCGTCTGCCACGCCGCCAGGTACCACTGGCCGAGCTGGCGCTTGAGGGCGGCATCCCGGATCACGAGAAAGCGCCAGGGCTGGCGATTGCCGCCACTGGGCGCGCGGATGGCGGCATGCAGCATCGTCTCCACCGCCTCGTCGGAGACGGGCTGCGCGCTGAAATGGCGGATGGCTCGCTGACTGGAGATGGCATCGAAGAGCGATACGGGTTCGTGGGCCATGGCAACCTTCTCCCTCGCCTCAGCCGGGCGGATGCATGTGCCGCTCAGCTCTCGGCCGTCTTTTTGAGGGCGGCGAGGGTCGTGGCCAGCATCCCTTCGGTATAGCGCGACCGCTCGTCGTGCTGTGCCTGGGTGTGGGTGCGCCGCCCCGGCGAGAGTTGTTCGACATCCCAGATTTCCGTCACCTGCGTGCCGGTCCCGCTCGGCTCCAGACGATACGTCCAGCGCACATAGGGGCCTTCGTCGGGGCGTGTGACGAATTCAAAGCACCGGCCGCGCTCAGCTATGGTGACCATCACCGGCACCGACCAGGCGCGCTCGGGGGTCCGATTGTGGCCGATGAAGCGGTCACCAACCTTGCCGCTGCTGCCGCCCAGCCACTCGCCACCGATGTTCTCGGGGCTCCACTCCCCCATGCGCGGGAGATCAGAGATGAGGTCATAGATAGCGTCCGGGGACGCGTGAATTTCAATACTGGCTTCACGATGCATGCCATGGACGGCCATAAGCGTGCTCCCATGTGCGAGGGGTCACCTCGCCTGAGGTGACCGTGGTGGTTTCCGGCGATTGTCACGCCCGGTGGCCGGGTTGTCCAGGGGAAATATGCCTGGGACGCGCTGTGCGAGGCCCGTGTGCCGACGCGGGGCGTGTGCAACAGGGCAGCCTCTGGGTTCCTGCGCATGCCCATGGCGTGCTGGCCCGCGAGCGTACGTACGCAGAGATCGCCGGCTCGACGAAGGCCGTGGGGGCAAGCCCGCGCGTCACTGGAGCTGACCGCGACGGCCAGCGTGCGTCCTTGCCTCTTGACGACGTTCCTGCTATGGTACATTGAGTAGAGGGAGGGCGCGTATGGAGGTCGCAATCCATGTGCCAGATGATGTGGCGGCAGCGATGCCGTGGGAGGATGTCCCGCGCCATATCCTCGAACAGATTGCCCTGGAAGGCTATCGCGACGGCTGGTTGAGTGAAGAACAGGTGCGCCGGTTACTCGGGTATGAAACACGCCTGGACGTGCATGGTTTCTTGAAAGAGCATGGCGCGTACTTGCGGTATACCGTGGAAGACCTAGAGCGTGATCGTGCCACGCATGAGCGCTTGGGCTTCTAATGCTGGCGGTGGCTGATACGTCCCCACTCAATTATCTCATTCTCATCCAGCAGGAAAGGCTCTTACCCGTGTTGTATGAGCGTGTGGTAATTCCTCCCGCTGTGCATCGGGAGCTGCTGCGGTCGGAGACGCCAGAGGTGGTCCGGCAGTGGCTGGCTCCGCCCCCCGGCTGGTTGACTCTCCAGCCCCCCCAACACGGTCTGGACGCCGCGGCGTTTCCGAAATTGGGGGCTGGCGAACGTGAAGCTATTCCCTTAGCGCAGGAACTGCCGGACGCGATCCTGCTGATTGATGACCACGATGGCCGCGAGGAAGCGACACGGCGTGCTCTCGACTTGATCGGCACGGTCGGTGTCTTGGAAGCAGCGGCGATCCGTGGTCTGATTGACTTGCCCCCGGTGTTCGCCCAACTCCAGGCCACGACATTTCATGCTTCCCCACGTCTTTTTGCCGAGGCGCTGGCCCGTGATGCGGCTCGCAAAGCCAGCCCGCCAACGGATAGCCGTTGAGGGTAGGGTCCGATTGCTGCCTGTCAGAGGGTGAAACACATCGCCCAATTATGCCTCAGC
>WNEZ01001975.1_pt1 | contig 17407 bp, 17 predicted proteins | sample 5400521 | NCBI WGS metagenome assembly WNEZ01 (sample SAMN13153339, study PRJNA577476) | soil metagenome | isolation source: 120 cm saprolite under Douglas fir tree site 2 hole 1 replicate 1 | place: USA:California | collected 2015-04-18
CGTTGGGGGGAGTCGCGACCGAGCCGGCTTCACTGAATCTCGTCATTAGCAAATTATACCCGTCTCAGCGCGGGGTGGAGGCTCAAGCTAGGGTATTTGCATGGCGCATTCGATCGAGGTGCAGCCTCCGGGGCCTTGGGTGCGAATGTTGCCGATCGCATTCTTGATGTGAAGCGCGGTCATGGCGGCGGGGTAAGCCCACCAGAACTTTCGGATGATTCTGTTGCCGGGGAGCCAGTGGTGCGGCTTCTTCATTTCATAGGCGACGAGCAACTCGCTTGCGTACAAGGCCGCATTTTTCGCAATCAGGTGGGGGTGTGAGGGCGTGCTGGTGATCCAGGGAGCGCCCCCCGCAAATTCGCGCTCTACGACCATGGTTCGGGTTGTGAAGCGCAGGCTCTCAGCCACTCCCAGGGTACTCATCACAATGATGAATTTCTTGTCGATCACCCTCGACGCCCTGGGCGCGGCCGACGCAGCGTCGGGAGGAACGATGCTGATCGCACTCGGGGCGTTGGGCAATTCGTTGGGTTGCAGGTCATTGGTTGCGGTTTGTGCCGCAACACCGCTGACAACTGCAAGCAGGAAAATGAGCACTCGGGCTACTGGCAAACGGATGTTCCTCCGATTCGTGGTTGAATGGCGTTATTCAAGGCTGGACGTTGGCGTGAGATCGCTTTCGCGGTCAGCGTTTCGCCAGCGGTCACGTACGGAGCAAGCCTTCCTCCAGTGGAGGGAGTGGCTTTTTCAATGACATAGGTGTAGTTTCCCGAGTTGAAGAAGGGTGGTCAGGATTGGATGTGCAAGGCTTTGCCGGATCCCGTCTCTAATCTTTCCGAAATCTTCTAATCTTTCTGAAGCTTTTCCGATGCTGGCAGCGCCCCCGAGCGTGACGGTCCTCGGCTCCGCAATAAATTAACTCTTTATGACCACACTTCTCCCGTTCTTGCCCGTCCAATTCTCTTGGGCTTAGAATCACGTGTCATACTCTGAGGAGCCTTCATGCGATCTTCCCAGATGTTGGTAGCCGTCGTTTTTTGTTTTAGCCTTTGCCCCGCCAGCTTTGCGCAATCCCCTTCCACCAAGCCCGCCCCGGGTTTCAGCATCGACGCCATCGACAAGACCATCGATCCCTGCGTGGACTTTTACCAGTACGCCTGTGGCAACTGGATGAAGCAAGCCGAGATCCCCGCCGACCGGCCGGCGTGGCAGAGTTTCTCTGAGCTCGACGAGAGCAATCTCAACATCGAACGCGGAATTCTGGAGAAGGCTGCCGCTGGCGGTCCCGGGCGTGACGCCATCGATCAAAAGATCGGCGATCTTTACGGCTCCTGCTTGGACGAAGAGGCTGTGAATGACAAGGGAATTGCTCCACTCAAGCCCGAGCTCGACCGCGTGGCCGCCGCCAAGGATAAAGGCGCTCTCATCGACGAGATTGCCCACGTGCACGTCGTCGGGCCCAGCCCGCTGTTCAATTTCTACTCGAACTCTGACTTGCACCATGCCGATACGGTGATCGCCTACATCGATCAGGGCGGTCTGTCGCTGCCTGACCGCGACTATTACATAAAAGACGAGGCCCGCATGGTCGACATGCGCAAACATTACGTCGACTATGTGACTGAGATGTTCACGCTGGCGGGGCAATCCGCGGATCAGGCTGCGGATTCGGCCAAGACTGTGCTGCGCATTGAAACTGCGCTGGCTCAGGCGTCCATGGACCGCACGCTGCGCCGCGACCCCAAGAACCGCGACCACAAGATGAAGCGTGACGATGCTGTCGCAATGGCGCCCAGCTTCTATCTGAATCGCTTCTTCGTCGCGGTCGGCGCACCCAGCTTTACCGAAATGAACGTCGGCAATCCGGAATTTTTCAAGCAGGTGAACGGCATGGTCGAGTCCGAATCGCTGGACTCACTGAAAACCTACGTGAGCTGGCAGGTGTTGCGAGCGGCCGCTCCCTGGCTCTCCCAGTCCTTCGTCGATGCCAACTTCAAAATGCGACAGGCTCTGACCGGGCAGAAACAGATCCAGGACCGCTGGAAGCGCTGTGTCGATCTGGTTGACGGTTCCTTGGGTGAGGCTCTGGGCCAGCGCTACGTTGAACTCACCTTCGGTGCCGAGGGTAAACAGCGCATGCTGAAGATGGTGGATGCGCTGGAGAAATCCCTCGGCGAAGACATCCAGGAGCTCTCGTGGATGTCCGACGAAACCAAGAAGCAAGCCAAGGTCAAGCTGCAAGCCATTCGCAACAAGATCGGCTATCCCGAGGTGTACCGCGACTACAGCTCCGTGGTTATCAAGCGGGACGACTTGCTGGGCAACGTGGCACGGACCACCGAATTTGAGTCGAAGCGTGAGATTGCCAAGATCGACAAGCCCCTAGACCGCAAGGAGTGGGGCATGACTCCGCCCACGGTCAACGCCTATTACAACGGCTCGTACAACGAGATTGTGTTTCCCGCCGGTATCCTCCAGCCGCCGTTCTTCGACAAGACAATGGACGACGCAGTGAATCTCGGCGGCATCGGGCTGGTCATCGGACACGAACTCACGCACGGGTTCGATGATCAGGGACGCAAATTTGATCCTACCGGCAACCTGCGCGACTGGTGGACCGAGCAGGACGGTAAAGAGTTTGAAAAACGCGTCAGTTGCGTCGCCGACGAATACTCGAACTTCGTCGCTGTCGACGATCTCAAGCTGAATGGACGTCTTACACTGGGAGAAAACACTGCCGACAACGGCGGCGCCCGTATCGCCCTGAGAGCGCTCGAGCACATGATCGCCGACGACAAGACAGGGAAGGAAGGCCAGAAGATCGACGGCTACACGCCAGAGCAGCGGTTCTTCCTTGGATTCGGGCGGGTGTGGTGCGAGAAGCGGCGTCCGGAATATGCGCGAATGCAGGTGACGACCAATCCGCACTCGCCGGGGAAGTATCGCGTCAACGGGGTCGTGCAGAACATGCCGGAGTTTCAGAAGGCATGGGGCTGTAAAGCTGGACAACCGATGGTGGCCGAAAATGCCTGTCACGTGTGGTGATACGTAAAGGCTGAAAAAACGGGCCGGAAGTTGTTCCGGCCCATTTTCTCGTCCGATTAGATGTGCTGCTTTACAGTTCTGGCGTGGCCAAAACGACCTTTGCTCCGGTCGAGCGGCAGATGTCGATCACTTCCGCCACATGTGCGAATGGCACATGGACGTCTGCTTTCAGCAGAATCACTTTCTCATCGCCTTTCTGGAAGCGCTGCCTCAGTGTGCTTTGCAGAGCAGTCAAGGGAATCGGCTCATTGTTGATCTTCAGGAGGGGCGGCTGCTGCCCGGAGTTGAGCAACTGTACGACAGTTGCCACCGTGCCAGCTTGCAACGCAGGATCAACCAGCACTTCCAAGCCTCTTGGAGGCACCACGCTCCCGGATGCAGACGGTGCTGGTTGGGATGTCAGCAGGACGAGTGCTTCGAACGCGACCGCACGTCCTGCCTGAATGACGGTTTCCACATTGGCGAAGGGCACGCGAGCGTCGCCTTTGATGTAGAGCTTCTGCTCACGGTTCCGAGGGCGACTCTTCATTGCGTCCTCTAAACTGGCGGGAGTGACCGGATCGGTGCCAAAGTAAGTCCTGCCGTCTGCCGTTACGGTAACAATCCAGGCGTCTTCATTGTCCGCCGCCAGCATCGGTGCGGCGTTGCTGGTTACCGGCAGCTCTACGCTGATCCCTTTTTGCAGAGCCTGAGCCCCGCTGTCGGTTGGCCCAGCTCGGCGGACCAGCCTCAGTCCCGGACCCGAGTTCTCAGGTGCAGTCACCGCAGACTGCGCGGCAACAGAGGGCGCAATAGCCAAGGTTGCGATAAGACACACTTCGAGTAAGTACTTCATACGTTCTGCTCCTTTCGACCTATTTCAGTTGTTAGGGTTTTGCTCCGCCGAGTGACGCGGTTGCGAGGGTTCCGCCCAGCCCCATGGTTTCGACCGCGGACGAGGGCACAATCACCATCGAGCCCTTCTCCTTGATCGCTTCGTACAACATGTTCATGGCGCGCAGATGTAAGGCCACGGGGTTCTCGGCGTAGGATGCCGCGGCCTGCACAAAGCTGTCGGCGATTTCTTTTTCCGCTTGGCCGAGAATGATTCGCGCCTGGCGCTCGCGCTCGGCCTGCGCTTGCCGCGACATCGCGTCTTCCAGACCCTGTGGAATCCGCACATCGCGAATCTCGACCGACTGCACCGTGATACCCCAGGGGTTCGTCTTTTCGTCGAGAATGCGCTGCAGTTCGCGGCCCATCGTCTCGCGCTCGGTGATCATCTGCGCCAGCTCGTGACGGCCGATGGACTCGCGGAGCGCTGTCTGCGCGCTCATGTTAATGGCCTCGATGAAATTTTCCACTTCGAGAATGGATTTCTCCGCATTCCACACCATCCAGAACACGATAGCGTCAACGTTCACCGGAACGGTGTCGCGAGTCAGGGTTGACTCTGCCGATACGCTGGCGACGCGTACCCGCTGGTCCACATACGGGCTTAGCGTGTCAATGATGGGAATGATGTGGCACAGTCCCGGCCCGCGCAGTCCCAGGTACTTTCCTAATCGCAACACGGCGACCTTCTCCCACTGGTGCACGACCTTGATCGCGAACAGTAGGTAGAGCCCGGCGAGCACGCCCACGACACCCGGCGCTGGATGGTGAACAACTTGCGTCACTCCAATTCCGGCAACGCTGCATAGCACGAAAAGCGTGACGGCAACGCCGTTGATCTGTGTGATGTCGATTTTCCTCATGACTTTCCTCTCCTTTGCGCGGGATGGGGTAACAACTCACGCAGGCCATCGATCAACTCCTCGACGGTGAATCCAGCCGCTCCCGCGCGAGCCGCGAGTTCGCCAATGATTTGGGCTAGCTGCCGCTCCCGCTCTTCATCGTTCTTTTCCAACTTCCGTTTCGCAATAAAAGTCCCCGTTCCCTGGTGAGTCTCGAGCAGTCCACCCAGTTCCAGTTCCCGGTACGCCCGCAGCACGGTGTTGGGATTAATGGCGAGGTCGACTGCGAGTTGACGCACCGTAGGCAGCTGATCTCCCGCCCCCAGCGAACCGGAAGCGATTCCGCCCCGAACTTGGTCGATGAGCTGGCGGTACACAGGAACTCCGCTGTGCAAATCGAGTCCGAAGCGGAAGGGTTGCCGTACGGCCGAAGCTGAGGTGCGGACGGTCATATGTAACACTAGTGTTCTATATCATTAGATCATTGCTGTCAAGTGAAAAATGCGGGGCCTCAAAAATCCAAGCAAGTGTCGTTCCGCGATTGTTCTTTCAGGGGATTGCAAACTTGTGACATAAAAATGACGGCGAAATGACGCTGCCGTGACCGCTCGGTGACATGTCCGAGCTTCGTGTGCCCTACGCTGGATTCATCCGGCACGAAATCCCCTGCAGCCTGATCGAACCAAGGAATGAGCCTGCCGTCTCGGGCGCTTACAACGGTTATTGCGTGCGGAACAGATTCTCGGGTTAGGCAGGGAAGCTCATGAAAAATCTCATTGTGTACGCAGCTGTACTTGCGCTGTTCGCTGGAACGGCCGCAATGTTACCCCGCCCATCACTGCCCGCTCGTGGGGATGTAAACGTGACCGCGGCGTTTCGCGATGGATTGTATCTCGGGAAATTGACGGCCGCGCGCGGCGGACGTTTCCATGTCGCCAGCGGCCGCTGGGCCGGGGCCGGCGATCGTGCCCTGTTCGCCGCGGGTTACGAGCAGGGCTACGGGGAATCTCTGGCTCATCGCAGCTCAACAACGTTGCGTCATTCCGACTGAGATTCTGCGGCTCCGACGGCGGAAGACGTTTTGCGCCACCAGAATTCTTACTTGAGGAGTAGTGTCATGAAAACCAGCCAGTGCATCGCCATCTTTGCTCTCGCTCTTGCCATCACCTTTTCCGCCCCGCCCGCCGTAAAAGCTGGCGGACATCCACCTAACGCCGCCGGCACAGCCACAATCAGAGGCGTGGTTCGCTTCGAAGGAAAGGCTCCAGCTCCCAAGCCCATCAATATGGCAGCGGACCCGAGTTGCGCCAAGCAGCATCCCTCCCCCTTATTCACTCAGGAAGTGGTAGCTGATGCAAAAGGAGAACTGCAGAATGTAATCGTATTCGTTGCCGAAGGCTTGGGCGACCGTACGTTTGATCCGCCAAAGGAGCCGGTGGTCATGGAGCAGAAAGGCTGTATGTACCAACCGCACGTACTGGCGGTGCGGGCCAACCAGCCCGTGCAGGTGATCAATGACGACCCCACCTCGCACAATATCCATCCCACCCCCGCAAACAACCGGGAGTGGAACAAGGCGGAACCCCCCGGCACAAAGGTTGAAGAGGCGTTCACGCGCGAAGAAATCGCGATCCCCATAAAGTGCAACGTCCACCCCTGGATGCGCGGCTACGTCGCCGTCTTCAAGGACCCATTTTTCGCAGTGACTGGGAAGGATGGAAGCTTTGATCTCAGCAGCCTGCCGCCCGGCACCTACACCATCAAGGCTTGGCATGAGAAGCTGGGAACTTCGACGCAGACGATCACGATCGGCGCCAACGAAACCAAGGACGTCACCTTCGTCTTTAAAGCCATCTGAGACGTGCGGGGAATGATCGCGGGGGATAAATGCGGGCAGGGATCAAGGCTTGTCAGCGAATCCCTTGAAGCCTTTCCGCCGCTGTTCGCTGTAGCGGTGCAGCGAGTCGAGGATGATGGGGTACGCTTCGGCAGCGGGGCGTATCTCGTCCACCTCGACGGCTTTGCCCTCAAGCTGCTTGTAGTCCTGGAAGAATCTGCGCAACATGAGCAGCCGGTGGGGCGGCATTTCGGAAGCGTCCCGGTAGGAGTTGAACTCCGGATCTTCCGTCGCCACGGCGATGATCTTGTGGTCCTGCTTCCCCGCATCAATCATGGTCATAAGGCCAATCGTCCGGGCGTGAATGATGGTTAGCGGCACCACCGTTTCCTGGCACAACACCAACACATCAAGGGGATCATCGTCTTCCGCCAGCGTTTGCGGGACGAAGCCGTAATTTGCGGGGTAATAGACCGCGGAATAAAGCACACGATCGAGTTTGATCAAGCCGCTGGCCTTATCCAGTTCATACTTCACGCTCGAGCCAAAAGGAATCTCCACCACGCAGTCAAATTCCTGCGGCAGCTTATCGCCGGGAGTTACGTCGTGCCAGGGGTGAATCATGAGTGTCTGACCTGCGTTCATTTTATCGGAAATGAACCTAAGACCCTGTTTGCCGCGTACCGGGCCCGCGCCGCTGACCTTTGGAATCTTGATTCCGCCGTCCTTACCGCGTAGAGTTTAATCAAGGGCAAGTCCCTGCGGATGCAGTCATGTCGAGCCAAGGCAAAACATATCTGAAATTTGGCGGCGCCACAGTAGTCATCCTCCTGCTTCTGGGATACCTCGCCTACACCGGCGTGCAGGACAGCAAGAGCTACTACGTGACCATCAAAGAGCTGCATACCATGGGCGATGGGGCCTACACCAAGCGCTTGCGGGTCGCCGGCAACGTGCGACCGGGCTCGATCAAGCGTACCGGAACGCATGTGCAGTTCGTGCTGGTGGAGCAGGATCAAAATCTCTCCGTCGACTACACCGGCACCGAAGCTCCGCCCGACACTTTCAAGGACGATTCCCAAGCTTTGGCGGACGGCAGCTTCGGTCGGGACGGCGTCTTCCACGCCAAGGCGCTACAAGCCAAGTGTGCATCGAAGTACGCGCCGCAACCTGGCAAGCCCGGCAACCAGATGCAAGCCGAGCCGGCGAAGAGCATGACGCAGGCGCAACCAGACGCCACGAATGGCGTCTCGAACTGACTTTCCACCAGGCATTGCCCAGTTTTTATTTGTCATCCTGAGCGAAGCGAAAGCCTGCCTTGAGCTTGTCGAAGGGGACCTCTGCAATAGACTGTTTCCTCCGGTACACTCTTGGACGGAACGAGATTGGCCCGTGCTCATCCGCGAACTGTGACCAACGCCACTCCGATCATCACTGTCACCAACGTCATCAAGCAGTTCGGACGCTTTGCCGCGTTGCGCGGCATCACGGCGGAGTTCGAGTCCGGCAAGTTCTACGCCATCCTCGGCGACAACGGGGCAGGGAAGACAACTCTGCTTCGCGCGCTCGCCGGCCTCGCCCGCCCCGCGCGCGGAGAAGTGGCAATTCTCGGCAAGAGCCCGCAAGCGGCATGCCGCGAGATCGGCTACATGGCGCATCCGTCGCTGCTGTACGACGAGATGAGCGGGATCGAGAATCTCCGCTACTTCGCGCACCTCTACGAAATCGCGGGTGACAATCGCGGACAGCAAGTGATCCGATCGGTGGGACTTGATCCCGAGTTGGCGCGTCCCGTCGGCCAGTATTCGCAAGGGATGCGGCAGCGCATGTCACTGGCTCGGGCGATGCTGCATGACCCGAAAATCCTTCTGCTCGACGAACCATTCTCCAACGTGGACGTGCACTCTGCCCGCGAGATGGTCAGCCTGCTCAAAGCCATGCGCGACGTGGGCAAGACAATTTTCGTGGTCACGCACCAGGCGTCCCTGCTGGAAGGGGCCGCCGACGAATTTGTATGGATGCAGGCCGGCCAGATCGTCGATCGCACAAAAGACCTGTTGCGGGCGGGAGTGCAATGAACTCGCTCTGGTCGATCACGCTGGCCACGCTCACGAAAGACATACGACTGGAGTGGCGTTCAAAAGACGCGCTCAACTCCATGCTGTTCTTCTCGCTGCTGGTGGTCGTGATCTTCAGTTTTTCCTTTGATCCTTTGGCGGAAGAATCGCGCCACATTGTGGGTGGACTGATTTGGGTAGCATTCCTGTTCGCGGCGGTGGTTGCGCTCAACCAGACGTGGGCGCGCGAGCTGCGCAACCAGGTACTCGATGCCTATCGCGTGTCTCCGGCACCGCCAAACGCGTTGTTTCTTGCTAAAGCGCTGGGCAATTTCATCTTCGTCAGCGTGCTGGAAGCCCTGATGACTCCCTTATTTGTGGTTTTCTACAACCTCCGTGTCCTGGGGCCTTCGTGGCAGCTGCTGCCAATTGTGATTTTGGGAACCTGGGCGCTGGTGGTCAACGGTACATTCTTTGCCGCGATGTCGCTACGTACCCGCAGCCGCGAAATCATGTTGCCACTGCTGTTGTTCCCCATTTCCATCCCGGCCGTGCTCGGCATGGTGTCAGGCACCACGGCCATTCTCACGGGCGAAACCTCCGCGCGTTTCTGGATCGTATTGCTTCTCACCTACGATGTGGTGTTTACTACTGCTTGTCTGGCATTATTTGGGTTAGTGCTCCACGCCGAATGAAACGGGCTTTTCCTATCCTCGCAGTTCTGACAGCGATACTGCTCAGCTATGCCCTGTACGAAGCGCTGATGGTTGCTCCCACAGAGCGGACCATGGGCGACGTGCAGCGCATTTTCTATTACCATGTGCCTTCGGCCTGGACAGCGTTTCTCCTTTTCTTCACGAATTTGGTCGCCTCGGTCGTATACCTGATTCGGCGCAACCCCGTCGCTGATGCTGTGGCAGTTGTCACTGCCGAAGTTGGTGTCGTCTTCTGCACCGTGGTTTTGGTGACCGGACCAATCTGGGCGCGTCCGGTGTGGGGGATCTGGTGGACCTGGGATGTGCGCCTGACCTCGACGCTGGTGTTGTGGCTGATATATGTGAGCTACCTGATTCTGCGGCGTTTTTCAGACAGCGCGCAAACGCCGGTGCTGGCAGCGGCCCTTGCGGTGTTCGGCGCACTTGACGTTCCGCTCGTCTATTTCTCGATCTGGTTCTTCCGCACCCAGCATCCCCAGCCAGTCATCGGCGGAGGTGGCTCGATTGACCCGCGCATGCTGCGCGTACTGATGATCAACTGGCTGGCATTTTCCTGCTTTGCGTTCCTAATCTGCTGGTCACGCTATCGTCTGGAGCGTTTGCGCCGCGAAGTGGAGGAAGCTCAGGCGCTGGAGTCTTTGCTCGGATCCGGTGATGTGTCCACGAAAGCGACAGTTCCTCCGAATCGGAGTCGGCAATGAACTCCCTGAAATATCTCTACGCCGCCTACATCGCCACTTGGCTAATCCACGCGGTTTATCTCGGCAGCATGGTTCGCAGCTATACCCGCCTACGCCAGCAGTTGAAGGAACTAGGCAACGGCGAGAAGTAGAAAGCGGCTGCCAGTCTCCGCCTTCCTCAGTTCGCTGCTTTCCATTCTTTCTGCAGCGCGCTGAGAAAGTCCGCAGTCCCGTTGGAGCGGAGAAACTCGTAATTCTCAATCATGGCGGCGGTTCCGATGCGTAGCGAAGGCAGCGGCGACTCGACCCGAATCACCCGGGCTGTGAAGCGAACCCGCACTGCGTCCGTCAGCGTGATATGCGGCGGAAAGGTCAGGGTAACCTCGATCTTCGTCCCCGAAGCGACCGCGCGGTCAAGGTAGAAGAACACTCCGCGGGCGCTGACGTTCTGGGTCTCCGTTTGGAACTCGTTGGCCCCGTCCAGGCGTACGACTGCGGGCAGCCGCATGTCGAAGCGCCGCATCGTCCGCCGGTCCTGTGAATTCTGTTGCATCCAGGGAACTCTGTTTTGAAGCACGGAAAGCACCGCCGCGGACAGCAAACCCCATCGTGAACCCGAAGCCCAGCCCGCTGGGAAGCCGGACGTCCGTAGCCCTCAATGTATAGAATTAACTGCAGTTTGCAAGGCGAAAAGATCATCGGGAACAGATTCGGTTAATCTCGCCTGTTCGACCCAGCGCATTCGGGAGAGGCGCAGCCACGCGCTTAAGGCTTTCACAGATGCCGAGCAATCGATCTGCCATCCCATCTTCACCCAGTCGCAAGTTTTTGCGTGGATAACCGGCACTTTCCCCGGCTGCGTCGCCGGGTCTCGGGCTCTCGCATGCATCGAATTGCAGAAATCCCGCAATGCACGGCGGTCCGCAATCGGCTTCATCCACTTTCGTGCCATGTTGCGGCATCTTTCTTCGTAGCCCGCCGCATCACAGCAACTTTGAGAGGGAGCGGAGGGCGGAGCCTCGCTTGACATGCTATCCGTCAGATGTTTAAGTAGTTATTTATTTTTTCCGCCAGTTCCAGTGACAAGCAAGCCGCGAGCAGGTTCAACGGCGTGGGATAGTACTGACTCAAGCGCCGTTTCTATTCTCTCCCCTGATCTGACGAGATGATCTGAGCGAGATGACCTGAGCGAAATGATCCAAGCGGAAGCCATCGGTATGAATGGGAGGAATGCGTGAAAGTGAATCGTCATCGGTCGGAGACAAATCCGATACAAGTCCGTGTTCTCTGTGCGGCGGTGGTCTTGCTCGCAATCGGAGGCATGGTTCTCGGCTATAGTTTCCACCCACACCAGTCCGTCCCAAACGACCTCCCGGAGTTCTCTAACCCATTCCAAAGTCCGGAACCTTCGCCAGCGTCCCGAACGCAGCTACTGGCCGCCTTCAGCCAATTGCCCATGATTTTCGAGCCCAATGTTGGCCAAACTCATCCCGGCGTAAAATTTCTCGCCCACGGCGCCGGATACAGTCTCTTTCTTACTCCTGAAGGCGCTACTATGGCGCTCCGCAGCAACGCACCCAACGGATCGCGCTCCGAACTACTGACGATGAAGCTGGCTGGAGCGAACCTTACCTCGGCCATAGCCGGAAGCGACCCACTACCCGGCAAGACCAACTACTTCCTCGGTGACGATCCTTCACGCTGGCATCGCAATATCCCCCAATTCGCCCGCGTCCACTACCAGAGTGTTTATCCCGGAATTGATCTCGTCTTCTACGGAAATCAGGGACATCTCGAATACGACTTTCAAGTTGCCCCTGGCGCCAATCCTGCTCTTGCCGAACTCGAATTCGATGGCGCCAAACGGCTCGAACTGGCTGAAGGTACCTTGATTGTGGGGGGGGAAACAGGCGCCGTTCGCCTGGAATCTCCCCGCGTATACCAGCAAATTAACGGGCGCCAAAAGCCGGTGGACGCCCGTTTTTCCCTTCGGGCCGCCAATCGCGTCGGCTTTGAAATTGGCGCTTACGACCGCGACCACGAACTGATCATCGATCCCATTTTGACCTATTCCACTTTCTTCGGTGGCAGCGGTGACGATACCTCGCCTTCAATCGCCGTCGACAATGTAGGCGCCATCTATATGGCGGGCTCGACCGATTCCTCGCCAGCAAGCTTTCCGCCCACCACGTTGCAGACGCTGATTCCGACTACGCTCGCAACGCCTCCGACGCACATTTTCGTCGCCAAGATCGTTCCCAGCAATACGAGTGCAGCCGTCTATGAGACCTTCCTGGGTGGCGGTGGATCCGATACCGCTGTCGGCATCGGAGTCGACGGCGCCGGCAACGCCTATATCGTCGGCAACACGACATCGGGCACCGGCGGAACTGCGAATTTTCCGACTACTGGAACCAATGCCTACCAGACTGCCCCGGCTTCGGGCAGCACGGGCACGTCGCACGTGTTCGTCAGCGTGCTTGATTCCACGGGAGCGACGCTGAAGTATTCGTCATATCTTTCCGGCAACAACACTGACGTTGCCACTGGTATGGCCAAAGACAGCAAGGGAAACGTCTATGTCACAGGGACGACGATGTCGAACGATGCCGGCAGCGTCAGTGATCAATTTCCGGCCAGCGCCCCGCCTCAAGCGCAGCCGTTCCAGTCATTCCCGCGTGCGCCTCTCCAGTTCTTCGTGACCAAGGTGAATACGGCTGCGTTTGGAATAGGCAGCATCACTTACTCGACATACTTCGGCGGAGGCGTGCCCAGCAACGGCACAGCAATCGGTGGCGGCATCGCCGTCGACAGCACCGGCAATATCTACTTCACGGGAACGACCAACTTCTTCTACTCGGGAACAAGCCCCACCACTGATTTCCCGATTCTCAATCCCTACCAAGCCTGCCTGGACGTTCCGACTCCTAACACGACCACCGGTCCTGTTACTTGCGCGACCTCGTCAGCAACCAGCACTGACGCTTTCCTGGCGAAACTGAATCCAAGCGCGCCAGCCGGATCCCAGTTAATTTGGTCAACCTATCTCGGAGGTTCGTCGGACGACGTGGGCACTGCCATTGCCCTGGATTCAGGGGCCGCTAACGTCTACGTGACGGGGTCGACAAGTTCGACTGACTTCACAATCCCTACCTCTACGGCGCCGTTCCAATCGGCTAATGGTGGTGCACCGGACGCTTACGTGGCTCGGTTAAACAATCCATCTACGGGAAACATGGCGCTGAGCTATTTCTCTTACTTGGGTGGATCTGGGGCCGACGCGGGATTGGCCATTGCAGTGGATACGGCCAGCGGCGCCCTAGTCACCGGTTCGACCCAGTCTCCCAATTTTCCTGTCACCACCGGCCCCATTCAGAGTTCCTTGCTAGGTTCGCAGGACGCTTTCTTCGCCCGTATTAACACGAGTGCCACAACCGGCCAGAACACGGTGGGCAACTATGCCACCTACTTCGGGGGAAGCGGGACTGATCGCGGCACGTCCATCACGCTGGATAACAACCTGAGCACCTATTTCGCCGGCGACACGAATTCAGCCGACCTGCAGACTGCGGCGCCCTTGCAACTGCTGAACAATGGCGGATTCGACACTTTCGCTGTGAAACTCGGCACGGCCGCCGACCTGGCCATCACCGGGAAGCTTTCCCTGACCGCTGGGCAGCAATTCATAAACGCCGGGAGCCCGGCTACTTTTACTTATACAGTCACTAATAACGGGCCCGACGTGGCCACTAATATCACACTAACGGCAGACCTGAGTCCGGCAGCGACTATTGTTCCGGTAACTTTCACTCCGGCGTCTGGCTGCAGCCAGACCTCAGGCTCCACGAATTTGGTTTGCGCCATTGCCCCACTCCAGTCCGGTTCGACTGCTACGGTCACAATTGTTTTGACCCCAACGACGGCGGGAAGTTTCAACGGTGGAGCGGTCACGGTGTCTTCCGCCAACAACAATGATCCCGTACCGGGGAACAACAAGGTAACCGTGCCGGCCGTAGCCTCTGATTTCACGGTCGACATCAATCCAAAGAATGTTTCCATCTCCGCGGCCGGAGACAAGGCTACGTACCAAGTGACTGTGACTCCGGTTCCAGTCTTTAGCGCCAACGTTTCGCTGAGCGTCACCAGCGGACTTCCGAACGCCTCCTCCATCAGATTCAGTAGCAGCTCCGTCACTCCCGGCGGCGCTCCTGCAACTTCCACGCTGTTTATCTCAACCACTCCCCGGCCGGTTCCGGTTGCTGCGTCGAGACCGTGGCAGGGCGTGCTCTACGGGTTTGGCCTCGCCGTCCCCGGCATCGTCTTCTTCGGGTTAGGGACAGGATCCTCCCGCCGACGCAAACTGCTCGGATTGTTGCTGCTATCGGTTTTGTTTGGACTGGTTCTGTTGCAGCCCGCTTGTGGCGGAGGTTCCAAAACTCCTCCAGTGGTGAGTGGAACCCAGGCTGGCACTTACACGATGGTTCTGAGCGCTAATGGAGGAATTTCCCACAACGTGTCGTTCAGTCTGACAGTGCCCTAGAGAGGCTGAGAATCAGGCAAGCTTCGCCGGACTGAACGCTTAGAACGGGGTTGCAGTTTCGGGAGGGCGCAGCTTCAAAGCGCGCTATTAGCTAACTACGGACAACCGAATGTTGGCTATGCCCCCGCCGATAACCGGTGGTGGTTTTTCGCTTCGGCAATCCCGTATTGCCGAATCTTGTATAGCAGAGCTTTGTAGCTGATTTGCAGCAGTGCGGCTGCCTGCTTGCGATTCCAGTTCGTCTGCTCCAGCGCATTCGTGATGGCCTGTGCTTCCGCCTCGTCCTTCGCGTCACGCGCCAGCGACTTCAACCCTCCTCGAGACTCGCCTTTTTTTGCCCCGGGCTCTCCGTGAGCGCCGCCATTGCCGTCGTTGCGGGGCTGAAGCTCGGCCACAGCCAGATTCTCGTCGCCGAGAATCAAATAGCGCTTCAGGAAATTGTTGAGCTCGCGCAAATTCCCTGGCCAGGGATGGTCCTGGCACGCCTGCAGCAGGGCTGGAGAAAGCGGCAGCGGCGCTCGCGCGTAGCGTTCCGCCATGCGGGTCATGGAGTGTTTCAGAAGGATTGGAATCTCTTCTTTACGGTCGCGCAGCGGTGGCAGGTGCAGCGTGAACGCATTGAGACGGTAGTAAAGATCTTCACGAAGGCGCTTGGCGGCAAGGGCCTCCGGAATATTGATGTTGGTTGCCGCCAGGATGCGCACATCCACCTTAATCACCGAACGGCTGCCCAATCGCGAGAACTGCTGATCCTGCAAGACATGCAGCAGCTTGGCCTGCAAGCTCGGAGGCATCTCACCGATTTCATCCAGCAGGATTGTGCCTTTATTGCACAACTCGAACTTGCCCGGCTTCGCGTGCGTCGCCCCGGTGAACGCTCCCGGCTCGTAGCCGAACAGTTCGCTCTCCAGCAGGTCCGCAGGAACGGCGGCGCAATTTACCTTCAGAAACGTGCGGTGTGCGCGTGGCGAGAGTTTGTGAATCAGCCGGCCCAGTACTTCTTTCCCCGTGCCACTTTCTCCGAGTAGCAGCACCGGAATGTCGACGTTGGCGACCAGGGCCGCTTGCGAGCGGATTTTGCGCATTGCAGGACTCGCAGCAATGAAGAACACATCTTCCGACAGTTCTTCCACCTCGCCGCTGAATGTCTGCTTGCCCTTCCCGAGGCACAGGTCAACGACGGAATCCAGTTCCGCCTTCTGAAATGGCTTGGTCAGATAATCCTGCGCACCCAGGCGCATGGCCTGCACGACCTTCTTGGTGTCGGTCACACAGGACAGCATGACGACCTTCACACCCGGCTGTATCTGCCGCAACTTTTCCAGCGTCTGCAGGCCATCAATGCCGGGCATGAGTACGTCCAGCAATACCAGCTCTGGCCGCAATCCCTTCTCGACTTTTTGCACGGCTTCTTCGCCCGTGGTCGCAGTCTCGACCTTATAGTCGTCCACCTCCAGCAGCGTGCGGATGTACCGCAGCATGCCGGGTTCGTCATCCACCAGCAGGATCTTGGCGGTTTCGCTCATCGATTCTTTCCTTTGTTGGCAGATGTGGCTGAAGGTTTGTACGGAATCAGAAAAGAGAACTTGCACCCCGCCCCGGGATCGCTTTCCACCCAGATCTTCCCGCCCATGCCGTGCACCAGTCGCCGTGCAATGGCGAGACCCAGACCCATTCCCTCCTGGCTCTCGTTGCTTGGGAGACGGAAGAAATCGTCAAACACTTCCAAATGGAACTCGGCTGGGATTCCCGGTCCGGTGTCGGAAACGCTGACTTTCACCGCGTTCGGCTGCGTGACGTTTTGCCTTCGCCGCTCTCCCACAGCAGCCGGCTGAGTGGTAGCACGGCGTTCCCACATGTGCGGCTCCGCGTGCAACCACACCGTTCCTGCCGGAGAAGTAAACTTGAACGCGTTCTCCAGCAGGTTCGATATCACCCGTTCCAGCTTCGGCGAGTCAAACGGGAAGACTGGCAACTTGTCATTGGCCAAAAAATAAAGCGCGAGACCTCTCTCCTGAAAGCGGTTCGACCAAAGCCGGCAAACTTCCGACAAGCAGTCATTGATGTTGCCGGTCTGGAACTGCATCCGCAGTCCGCCCGTCTCAAGCGCGCTGTAGGTCAGAAAATCCTGGATGAACTGTTGCAGCCGCTTGCCGCTGGCACGCATGTCCAGCAAAACTTCGCGCTGCCGCTCGTTCAAGGAACCGAGCTTTTCGCTCTGCAGCAGTTCAACGTAGCCGTTCAGAATCGACAGCGGTGTTTTCAGATCGTGCGCCGCGGAAGCCAGCGCGTTAGTCGTGCGCTGAAATCTTTCGCGGAGATCGGAATATTCCTGCAGCAGATTTTCCGGAGCCGGCAGGTCGGCATCTGGACGAGGGTCGGTTGGTGACGGCGACTCCTCTGCAACGGTTCCTCTCGCTGCTTCGGAGAGACACGTGTTCTTGTGCGAAGTGGTCATTTAGAGAGCCGCAGACTTGACGCGGGGAAGGAACTCCGCACTCTTCTTATCAGGAAGAATGCCGCCACGAAAATCTTAAGCCACGGCTTATTTTACTATCAACGTCAAACGAAACCGAATTACCCAAGTGTGGCAAAACCTTGCACTTCCGAGTGGCTTAAGACTGGCTAAGGAATTGGTACTAGGACGAAGACAAGGCGAACAGGCGACCGTGAATTGTCCGTTCTATTAAGGGTTTCCGGCGCTTGCGGCGTGGCATGTATGCTTTTGTGACGAGTTTCTCCCAGTTTCGCCCTCCCCTTTGGCCTTCAAGATGCTGCCTGCACTGCTTTAACACAGGAAGGGGACGAGGACTGCGT
>WNEZ01007245.1_pt1 | contig 17404 bp, 15 predicted proteins | sample 5400521 | NCBI WGS metagenome assembly WNEZ01 (sample SAMN13153339, study PRJNA577476) | soil metagenome | isolation source: 120 cm saprolite under Douglas fir tree site 2 hole 1 replicate 1 | place: USA:California | collected 2015-04-18
CCTCACCCCCCTGTTCGTTATGGGTATGCCGCCGTGCCTCACCCGCTGCGCAATTGGATCATCCCTCGACTTCTTCCCAAGCGGCGTGTCGATGCTCTCATAGCGAACAATCTGGGATGGAAGCGCAAATAACAAGGAGATCTACATCCAGCAATTTCAGCAACACATGCCTCAGATAGAGCGGGCATTTGGAATTGATCGCGTAGCTACCGGGAAGGCCTTCCCGACCATTTAAAGGTCACGGTTGCTCCCGCCGGGAGCGTATACACGAAAGATTGCGTGCCATTCCAGCTCACTTTGAACGTGCTACTGCTAGACCCACCATTATGGGCAACCACGACCTTGGAGCCATCGGGATTTTTGAAGGCCACATTGGAGAGACTACCGAGCGTGTTTGCCGCGATATGATAGGCTCCCGGTACAACGAACTTGCTGAAATGACCAAGCAGGTAATAATCGTTCGGGTAGGTCACGTTTCCCGTTGATTCATCGATAGTAACGACGCCCAGGCAGTCTGGGCACCCGCCCGTGTGCGGACCATGATTGGGACCGAGCGCAACATTCCATAGTTCAACTGTCCTCGCCCAGTTCTGGACCGATTGCATTAACAAATCAATCGTGTTGATAGGTGTAACAGACGCCCCTGTTGCGCACTCCGTCTCGTATACCTCCTTCGTCGGATACCGATTGTGAAGTGTGCTCATGGCCAAAGGACTCCCCGCATAGCAGTGCCAGGAGATTCCCGCGATATCCCTATTGGTCGTGGGATCGCTAAGCAGCGTTTGCGCATAAGGTGTATTATCCCAGTTATGATCATACGGGATGATCTTGGGATGCAGATTTGCATTTGCCAAAGCAGGACTGAGGTAGTTTTTGATGAAATTGCTTTCATCACTCGCGGCCCAAAACATGCCGGGATAGCTGCCAGGGGCATATAACGGCTCATTCTGAGGGGTGATAGCGTAAATGGGGATTCCCTGTGCCTGATAGGCCTGAATGAACTTCACAAAATACTGTGCCAGAGGACCATAGTCCGATGAAATGAGAGTACCTATCTGACCTTTGTCGACTCCAAGCATCGACCCGTTGGTTTTCATCCACGCGGGAGGACTCCAGGGATTAGCCATGAACTTGAGAGAGGGATTGAGTGAGAGCGCTTGTTGTAGAAGAGGCAGGATATAGGCAGTATCATGCTTGATGGAAAAATTCGCCAGGGTAGGATCGGTCTGACCAAGGGGAAGATCATCATACGAATATGGCCCATTGACCGAGAAGTCCGAAGCTCCCATCGGAATACGCACAAAGCTGATACCGATCCCATTCACAGGGTCAAATAAACTCTTCATTAAGTTGTTACGCTGAGTAGTGCTCATCTTAGTATAGATGAGCCACGCTGAGGAATCGGTGACAGCGGCCCCAAAGCCATCCATCTGTTGAAACTGCTGATACTCATTGACATCAATAGTAGATGAATCGGCCATTTGGCTATCAGAGGCGAAGTTGAGGTTTCCTTGTTGCGTTAATTGGTTGCTCCCATCGCTTGTGGTTAACCAGTCGTCAACAGTTGTTCCTGCCGCTCTAGGCGGAGCGAGACACGATTCCACCAGGAATACAATGACGATGCTGCAGAGAAGAAGCCCAATGACGAGCAGAAGACGATGCGACTTATACATATTAGCCCTCCTATGACTTCTATACGGCGCACTTGCCCCATCCGTAACGCTTTTCCTATGCCCAGGGCCGGCGTGTCTTTCATAAGCTGCGCTCCGTCGCCAATGAGAACAGGCTATTGAAAAACTCCTCCAAGGATGGGCTTAAATAATTGTAATCCTACCACTCATGCTCAGATTTTTGCGAGCAGGCGCAATTTGACTGAGCTTTTTCCTTTTTCAACAAGCTGATAGAGTCTTGAGACAAGAAATTGGTATGTCCCAAATAACCACCGATTTTCGAGGCAGCTGAACCCATATTTCAGGAGGCAATCTGAATCTCTTATCGTTGTCGCCTTCTCTAGCAAATAAGTGATATTGATAGTATCCTTAAGACCATGCCAAGTTGTCTGCTTGGCGCTTCCCCTTCCGGAACAAAGGTGTAAAGCTACTTCCAGAGGCGCTTTACACCTGTATGTTTCACTACTACTTCCCACCAGGATAGCGAAACCGACAGCAAAAGCCCGATCAGTTCCTAAAGATGTCATTGAGCCCATCCATCGCGTCCTTGTGCATCGTCGGCAGTACATGCGAATACGTGTCCATCGTCATGCTTATCTCGCTATGTCCTAGAATCTCCTGTACTACCTTCGGATGAACGCCCTTGCTTAAGAGTAGCGTAGCCGTACTATGACGCAGGTCGTGAAAACGAATATCTGGCAGGCCTGCTTTCTTCAGAAGCTTCTTGAGTTGTACAAGGACATCATGCCCAGGACTCAGATGCTTGCCCGTAGGAGTACAGAAAACGTAATCGTGATCTTCCCAGGCGGTACCGGCTTTCTGTTTCATCTCTAATTGCCTGGTTCGATGCTCCTTAAGGGCTTCATTAGCGAACAGCGTTAACACGATGCTCCGACGACTCGTCTTCGTTTTCGGTTCTGTTTCCTGGTATCCCAGGCCTGTGGGCATCCGAGTCAGCGCACGCCGCACCTGGAGCACGCTATTATCAAGGTTAATGTCTTGCCATTTAAGCCCAAGAAGTTCACCACGACGCATGCCAGTTGCCAGAGCAAGAACAAAGAGCGCTTCTTGTGGATGTCCCTTAGCGGCATCTAATAACTGGCGCGCTTGCTCAGGAGCCAAAGGTTTGATTTCTTTATGAATTTTCCTGGGCGGCGAAACAGTTTCACACACGTTGCGTGTAAGTACTTACCGTTCGCTCAAATTTAGGGAGGATCGGAAGAATCCTCGCCGAGTAGTGCATAAATAGCAGGAGAGAACCCCAAAAGGGTTACCACCTGTTGCTGAAGAGGAGAAAGAGCCGTCACATGCCGTTGCAAGAACCGTGGTGTCCGTACAATGGTCAAAGTAATCTCGCGGAAGGCTTCCAGCAGTTGCTCGGTGGTCGGTTGGCTCGTCCGACGTTTGGGGGTGCCAGCATACAGGCCAGCAAGCGTTGCACTCTCTTGCCGCAGTTGTCGGCGAACAACCCACTCCAGCAACGTCAGGACACGCAAGGCGATGGTCAGCAAGCGCACCAGTCCGGTGGCATGATCATCGCGTTGCACATACAGCGGCGAGAGCGACAACGGATGCCCTTTGAGACGCGTGAAGTTGCGTTCGACCAGATACTCGTCACGGTAGGCCTCTACCGCCTGAGCCAAGGAGAACTGCTCTGCTGTGTGGTTGGTGGCATACACCCGCCAGCCCAACTGGCTCATCGCCTGCGCAATCGCGTCGGTCTCCGGCTCAGAACTGATGGTGAACTGGCGCTGGATACGCACGGAGAGCAGACGCCCTCGGTAGGCGCGGACCGGCTGCTCATGCACCTCTTCCTGCACTCTCACGCGCAGCAAGCCGTCCACCCGAAAGTGTGCCAGCGTCTCTTCGATGGCCTCGTCGACGGCAGGCCGCTCCGTCAGGCGAGCTTTGCCCTGTCGGCGCACACACAGCTCGCTCAATGCCTTCTGCGCTTGCTGCAAGCGGCTCTGCAAGCCTGCTTGTGCAACCTGAGCCGCAGCCTGGGATTGCACCAACAACCGTCGTTCTTCCCAGGTCCAGGTGTGGCCCTCCACCTGAGCCGTGAGGGTCTGTCGGCTCTCATAGCCTTGCGCAATGCAGATCGTCTGCCCTTGCTCGTTGGTGCGCTGAACCTGGCTCACGAGCGCCCCGTTGGCGCGCCGGGTGGCTACCTCCTGATTGAGTTGCTCAACCGACATCTGCACGGAGGCAAGTGGACACAGATAGAAATCCTGCTGCGCATGGATGCTGGCGCGTGTGTCCAGAGCCGCCATTTTGCAATCGCCCACATACAACAACCCCTGCTGCTTGAGTCCAGCACGCACGCGAGCGATGAGGGGCAAATACAATGGGTCATCAGCGTGCTCTCCTGAAAGCACCTCTGTAGCTACCGGCATTCCCAACGGGTCCAGGGTCGCCAGCGCTACTTTCAGTTGGGGCAAATCGGGGCGATGATCTTTGCTGTGACCCAATTGCAGCAGCCCATCCTCGCTGATCGTCGCGTAACTGCTCGCCGTCGTGGTATCCACGCGCACGCATCCAGGGTGCAGGTCATAGACCCGCAGCAACTGGCCCATCAGTTCCTGTTCAAACCCCTGCCAACGGGCATCATCACTCAGATATCTGAGCACATCGGCCAGACGATCATCCGTGACATCGTGTTCTTGCATCAGGACTGGACAACTGCCACGCAAGGTCTCCTTATGTCGTGCGGCCCAGGCTTGCACACGATTCATCCGATGGTCCGCTTGCGAGAGCACATGCGTCAGCCAGATCACCGTGACCCAGCCCAGACTGAGTCCTTCTCGGTTCCCATTGGTCGGAAAGTGTTTGTCCAACAGGCTGGCCAGTTCCATGCGCTGCATTTGTGCGATCAACAGCGGGATATCATCTACCCGCTCCGTCTCGATGTTCAGCGGTTCTTTCATGTCCTCAGCTTAGCAAATTCTTTGGAATGCGTCCAGATTTAAGCGAACGGTAAGTAATCTCTTGTATTTCCAGCGATCTGCATCGTTTACAACTCTAATGAGACTCATGCGTTTATACGTTGTTGTTCTGTGAGAGGAGAGAGGCTATATGCCCTCACGACCATCGCCACGGCTATCCGTGACCATTCTGCTCACCATTCTCGCTGGTATGCTCACTACCCTGGCAGGTATCCTTGGCAACCTCGCCACCAGTACCATTCCACTGGCCATCACCCCCTATTTACGCTTTGCCTGGCCCGCTCTTGGTGTGGTGGTGTTCCTTGGTATCGGAGTCTCGGTGTGGCAAGTTCGTCGAGATGCAATGGCATCCTCCTCAACGCCTCCTGCTCAGCAAAAGATCATTCCGCCATCGTCAGCTCCAGTATCCGCTCAACAACAGAACACGCATTCTGACTATCATACCTGTGTCTTGAGCTATGCCACGGAAGACCAGGCATTTGCCGAGAAGCTGCATGCTGACCTGCAAAGCAAAAGCGTCTCCTGCTGGTTTGCTCCGCACGATTTGAAAATCGGCGACAAACTGCGCACCCATATCTACGAAGCCATCCAGAAGCAAGACAAGCTGCTGCTGATCCTTTCCGAACACGCCGTCACGAGCGATTGGGTGGAGCGCGAAGTGGAGCTGGCTTTTGAGCGGGAACGCCAGCCACCGGACACACCCGTCCTCTTTCCTATCCGTATTGATGACTCCGTAATGCAGATGAATGCAGCCTGGGCAGGGGATATTCGCCGGATACGCTTCATTGGTGACTTCCGTCAGTGGCAGGATGATGTTGCGTATCAGCAAGCATTGCAGCGACTGTTGCGCGATTTGCATACATAGAGGGAGGACCATTGTATGGCAAACCAGGAGCATCTTGATGTGCTCGAACAAGGAGTAGAGCATTGGAATCAATGGCGACAGCAACATCCAGAGATACTATCTGATTTGAGTGGAGCCGACTTGGCAGGAATCAACTTGTATGCGGCTAATCTAAACAAAGTCGATCTGAACGGAACTGACCTGCGTACAGCTGACCTGTCCGAAGCCGATCTGCGTGAAGCCGACCTGAGAGGAGTGGATCTGGTTGAAGCCTGCCTGAGTAGAGCCGACCTCTCTGGAGCCAACCTGCTCGTAGCTTACATGAGCGGAGCAGAGCTGATAAGAGCAAACTTGAGCGGAGCCAATCTGAGCGAAGCAGATCTAAGAGAAGCTAACTTAATTGGGGCCTGCCTGAGCAGAGCCAAACTGTTCGGAGCCGACTTGAGAAGAAGCTATCTAAACGAAAGTAACCTGAGCGGAGCTGAGTTGCGTTATGCTAACCTGAGCGAGGCCCACTTGAGCGGAGCCAATCTAAGTAAGTCACAAACAGAAAGTACCATTTTTGCTTACATAGATCTCCGTGAAACGAAAGGATTGGTCGAGATAGAGCATCGAGGTCCGTCTCTTATCCAGTTGTACACTGTCCAGCTTCCCCAGGATGGGAGTGCGCTCCATTTTCTGCGGGGGGCTGGTGTGCCTGACGCCTGGATCAATCTGTATCGCGCCGAGATGTTGTCGCCCATCCAGTATCACTCCTGCTTTATTTCATATTCCAGCCGGGATGACGCGATTGCTCGCCGCCTGCATGCCGACCTGCAAGACCAGGGTGTGCGCTGCTGGTTTGCGCCCGAAGATATGAAGATCGGCGACAAGATTCGCGCCAGAATCGATGAAGCGATTCACCTGCAGGACAAACTCCTGCTGCTGCTCTCTGAGCACGCCATCGCAAGTACCTGGGTCGAAGATGAGGTCGAAGCCGCTCTGGAGAAGGAGCAGCGACAACAACGCGAGGTGCTCTTTCCGGTGTGTCTCGATGAGCAAGTGATGCAGACTACGCAGCCCTGGGTGACGAAGCTTCGCCGCACGCGTCATATTGGCAACTTCACGCGTTGGTCAGACCCTCAGGCTTATCAGCAAGCGTTCGAACGGCTGCTTCGTGATCTCAAGGCAGAGCCAGAACTGGGCGAAAAGTGAACGCGGTAATCACTGGCTGCAGTAAGATACGAGCTGTGTAGCTGGGGACAAAAGTACTCGCCATCCGTGTCAAATCAAATACAAATGTTACCAGGAAGGCAGTTTTGTTGTACTTCTGCCCTGGTTCTGGTAATATTGCCTTCAATAAGCGCTCCTCAATATGCCTAAATGGAAAGCGGCAGCTTAGTGGAGGGACTCCGTTTGTTGAAAAGTTGATAGTTCTGGAGAGGACAGACAAATGATAGCTGACGTCGGCCAAATTGCGGCAACCACTGTGACGGCCCTTGCCCCGTTTACCCCACTTCTCCTTGAGGTAGGAAAGGCAGGTGGTCAGAAGTTCGCTGAAGTGATCGCTGAAAAGGGAGGTGAAGCCGCCTGGAATAAGGCCCAGAGCGTGTGGAAAAGTTGAAGGCCCACTTCGGAGATGATCCGGAAGTAACTGGCGCGCTCACATTGGTCGCCGTAAAACCGGAAGATGAGAGCCGACAAACAATACTTGCAGAAGTGTTAGGTACACGGCTGAAAGAAAATCCGGAAGTAGCCGAAGAGATCTTCAACTTACTCGGCGGCCAGCAGGCAGTACAGCAAGTGCTGGCCGAGCGAGGAAGCTGGGTAGAAGAAGTGACTCAGCAGATCGCAGGTTCTTCCGGCGCTCAGACCGTCTCTGCTCGCGAGAACAGCGTTATCAAAGGGGTGAAGCAGGGTATCCAACACCAATGATGCGCATTGACTGAGGGTGAGACTGTGTTACCTGTTCGTCTCGTCGAGGATGAGCAATATGAGAGGGTTGCGATGGGTATGCCAGAGCATGAGCCGAAGGAACTTGGTGGAAGCGCAGATGATGAAAGCGTTCATTCAGCGCAGACCGTCAATGCTGAGGCCGGAGGCAGTGTTTCCAATATCGGCCAAACCATTATTAACGGCGATATCATAAACGGCACTGTCAATAACGCTGGAAGGGATGTGATTCACAATCACTTCTACATCACACCTCGAGATGCGGAAGTCCAGGCGGCGCGCTCAAATGAGATCACTGCGGCACGCGCACGCTTTGAAGCCTACCTGGAGGCTGGCCTGAAGTGGCCTGAAGAAGTGGGCAGCCTATGGTGCTGAAGAAGCGTTCTATGTAGAGCCGACGTTACTCTGGCAACACGACATCGAGGAAAATGAATTCCTGCGCGACCCGGATGCACGTGAATCGTGGCTTGAGATCACCGGGCGAACGTTCTCAGTTTCACTCTCAGCTATGATCAGACACGGGCACGTTGTTGTCCTGGGTGAATTTCACGCGGGCAAAACTCGACTGCTCCACCACCTGTGCCAAACGATACTGCGCTGGAGGGAAAGCGAGCCTGCGCAGAGCAACCTGGCAGTTCCCATCCCGATCTTCTTGCCCCTGCGCAACTACCACAATCCTGACGAATCGTTCTCCGCCTATATCCAACGAAGCCTCTACGAAATATACGGCCCCGCTTCTAATGAATCAGTTCCGTATAGAGTTATGTTCACAGACGACGTGCTTCGGGCAGGGCACTACCTGTTTCTCTTCGATGGCCTCGATGAGCTAAGTGGCTCCAAACGACAGGAGTTGCTGAGGCACATTCGCGATTTCGTCAGCCAGTATCCTCACCATTCGTATGTTGTGAGCAGTCGACGCTCGTCGTATGGCGCGGTAGAAGCGCACTTTATGGAACTGGGGTTTGCGCTTCTCACGATTACTCCTTTCAGCGCGCAACAGATTCAACGTTATCTTGAGAAGCGCAATAGCATGGAGACCCCCCTCGCCGAGGCACTTCGGCAGCGCCGCGATCTGCTTGCGCTCGCCCGCATTCCAGGCCTGCTGAAACTGCTCTGTGATCTCTGGGAAGCAGTGGCGGATATCCCACAGCATTTGAGCACGCTGTATGAGAAACTACTACACAAGTTGCTTACGAAGGAGATCCAGCGGGATACAGTGGCGATTCCCCATCCGGGACTGACGCGGCAGGTGCTCGATCTGCTGGCCCTGGAGATGACTTGCAGGCAGGTGCTCAGCTTGCCTGAAGAAGAACTCGAAGGCCTGGTGCAGCGTTTGATTACGGAAACGGGCCTTTCGGCAAGCTACTCTGCACGCGAGTGGATCGAGGAAATTCGTCACCGAGAAATCCTGGTCGCCGATGGAGATGGCGTATCATTTCAGCACCGCTCCTGGCAGGAGTATCTGACAGCCCATGCTCTCAAAGAAGCATCGCTCGACGACGTTGTAGGACGTGCCTACGTAAGGCGTGAGAGCGTGAGCGGCTTCAATACCTGGTGGTACCAGGTGCTACGGTTCCTTGCCGAGTTGCGCCCGGACATTCTTGAGGCTCTGTATGAGCGGGAAGAGATTATTGGGGCGAGATGCACGCCGCTCGATGCCGATGGACATGCACGCCAAAGAGCCTTTGAAAGCATCTTCTCTCTCGCCGCAGCTACAAAAATGGGCATAAATGACCCCTTTCATACTCCCCGTGATTTTTTCAACGATCGGCAGACCTGTATCGACCTCAATCCGCCCGGGGCAGTGTTGTACCTGAGTGAACGTTACCGTGACGAGTCAGCAGCCCCCGTGACACGAGATGACGCGTTCGGGCTCCTGGTAGATTACGCTGCCAACGACAACGACGAGGCAATGGACACCGTTCTTGAACTGCTACCCGGTTTGCTGAGTGCGGACGAAGATGATTGGGGGCTGCGGGAAACCGCAGCCTATGCCGTTTCTCGATTGGATCTACGAGAATTCGTCCCACGGCTGCTCTCGCTTTTTGAGACCGAGCAAAATGAGTTTGTGCGCCGCGCTATCATCTGGTCGCTGGCAACGCTCGCCCCCAGGCAAGCACGACCCATCTTCTCCAGGCTGCTGATTCAGCGTCTGGGAACGCGCTTACCCAATTGGGCGAGTGAACAGGCTCTCACGCTGGCATTGCCGAATCTGCTCGATGACCAGCTCGTAGATGAGATCAGAAACTGGCTCCTGCTTACAACCCGTGACATGGTCGCGCTTCCTGACTCATTGGTGGGGTTACTGGTAAAACACGGGACGAAAGCGAGTCAAGAGCTCCTACTCATCTTTATTACTCACTTTCTCGTCGCATCCTCCCTCTCGCAGGATGCTCGCCTTACCATCTATCAAGCACTGTCTTCTCATTCAGCGTCCTCGATTCAGTATCTGCTTGATCACGCCTCGGAGACGTATGCTGTTCCTAGAGAGGTTGCGAGCGCGCTTGCCTGGTTACTAGGTGAATCAACACTTGACGAATGCAGAGATGCGCTCACTTCCTCTGCTCTCCCCGCATGGCTGATAAATCTGACCTACCAGGTCCTGAGTGATATCGGAAAGCTCTGCATTGCTGAACGGCTTGCATCATACCGGGGCGATGTTCTCACGCGCAGTGAGCCTGAAGAATCTCCGGCACATCCCGCTATGGAAACGTTGGGGGAGCTCCTTTCTCAGCCGGGATGGCAGGCAGGTAAAGCATTCGGTTCACATGCGGAACACTATATAGCACAAGTAGATACTCTGTCTCCTGAACAGCGGAATCAACTCCAGGAGTATGTCGTAGAACAACTTAACCAGGCAGACTTCGCGCAGTCTTTCAGGTTGTTAAATGAACGACAAGGTATCTACACACCTTACCTGCTGATTTGCATCAGCTATGCGTCTGCATTACACATCGATGTAACACCTGATCTTTACCGCAGGCTCTTGTCAATCGATTTCGAGGATTCCTCCATTTCGACGATGTGCGAGCAATCGTACTCACGCGAGCGAGATGAAGATATCATCGCATGGATACGTGTCGATGCGCCGCACAGCTGCCTGCTGCGTGCGGCAGAGTTATGCGGCAGACACAAAATACAGCCACGGAAGGTCGTGCCGGCACTTGGCGAGGCGATCAAAGCACTGTGCCTGAGCAAGCAGGAAGATCGGTCCTACTATCTAAACATCGTGTATCGTCTCATACAAGTCCTCTACCGCTATGGTCGCAAAGGTGCGAATACAGTGGAAAGTCTGATCGGCGTGGGAGACGATGATTGCTCCCTTCTCTTAGCAAAAACCCGGCTGACCATATCTCCTCCAAGTGTCTCTGCGGAGACGTTCTATCTTCAGCACCTGGCGGTAAGAGCAAACAGCGGTGATGTGCATATGTGGGATCGGGAGATGCAGTATATCCGGACACCGCAGGCCGTGCCGCTCCTGTTTGATTTGCTACGGACGTTGATAGCTCGCCGAGGAGGCTCAACGCCGCTTTCTACAGGCATGCAAAACGAAGCTGGCTCCCTGCCAGGCGTCATGTCTGCCGAGATGAAGACAAGTCTTTTACTCATCGGTGTGCTGTCTACCCTGACGCGGCTGGCTTCAGATGAAGTCCTGCAGGGATATGAGAGCCTTTTGCGTGATTTTCCTGACGAGTCGTGGCTGAGTCGTTACTATGAAGACGCACGGAGCGACGGTGGGCAAATGTTGCACGGTCACTGATGCATTCGTGGCCTGTCGTATACATGAGCCTGAAGTAGTTGTCAAATAGACACGAAGGTTCACGGTTTGTGGTTGTTGGTAACAACGTAGGTGCAATCACTCGACTTCGTGATTGCTGTTTCCAGGCTCATTCGTGAGCAAGAAAGTGAGAATATACCTATGATGTGGGGTTATGATTTTGGTTGGGGTTGGCTGCTGATGTCGTTTGGCATGGTACTGTGGATTGCGTTGCTGGTGGTGCTCGCCTGGGCAATCATCCGCTGGCTCACTATGAAGACGACAGTTGCTCCCCCGCAGGAGAGCGCTACGCCGGTCGGCGGGCCTTCTGCGCTGGAAATCCTGCGGTAGCGCTATGCACGTGGGGAGATCGATACGGCGACGTTTGAGCAGATGCGAGCGCAACTCGAAGCCCCAGGCGTGGGCGACGAGCAGCCATCGGCAGCTCATCGTTAGACTCACCCCTGGTTGAAAGGAGCCTGTAATGGGAAGTCCGTATGGTTTCGGCTCAATGCATGTGCCACAACACTCACAAAAGCCTTGGGGAGGAGGATTCCCCTGGTCAGTTCACCGGAATTGAGCCAGTAGGCACGAATGACTACCGTGCCGTCTTTGAGGTGAAAGGCCAGGAAGTATTGAGGTCCACCCTGGCTTACACGCGTTTGGTCCACAGGAGCCGAGAGCACCATCGCGACGAGTTGCGCCACCTGCTTTGGGTTCTTGATAGCAGCCAGTTCGGTTGTTCCATCTTGGTTGCTGTTCACGCCGATGTAGTTCACCTTCCCACCAATATCCAGCAGATCAGCGCCAATCTTCGCCTTTGGATTGGTGTCTGCCTCGAAAAGGAGCACGTTGTGGTTTACGTATGCGGTTAACCGGAATGTGGGCTTGTAGCCCTTCACGGCATAGATGCGCGTTCCAGCATCGAGAAATGCAGCATCTCCATCCCGCGCCTGATAGTGGGGGTCTTGTACATGGCCTTCCAATTTGAACTTGACGGTGGCAAACTGGGGTCCCAGATCGCTTGCCTGTAAGGGGCGTCCAGCGTGGAGAGTACTGGCAAGGTACGTAATCCCTCCAAAGCGGATGAAATTCACCCAATCTATCTGAATGGCAGGTGCAGGTGGCATTGGGGCAGGTGGGGCACAGCTTACCGACCCCAGCAAGGACAAGAACACCATGACAAGCAAGCATCTCTTGTCCACTCTTCTTATTGCAAGGAATGTTTTCATCGATCGTCTCTTCCCGCAAAATAGGACCCTTGAAACAGAAGACGCAAGCATGCTCTGAAAAGTTCCCGCTCCTCTTCTATCGATGTGGAAGAACAGGAACAAAACGATCGTGGCCCACTCTTGACGGATGTTAACAAAACGTAACCGCAATGCATCTTTTACTCCCTTTTCTTAACGGGAAAGCCACCAATCGCTCTACCTGGATAGGCTACGCTCAATATGTTTGCATCTATCGGCACGTCTATAGACTGCGTATAAAGAGGAAGTGTTCGGGGAACAGCTTCGTTCTCCTTTTCCCGATGAGATGCTCTGTAGTAGAGATGGAAGCACATCTTATGCTCCGGTCTCTACATACGTGAACACTTGAGTGCTATCACAGATTGGAGGGGAATCATGACACGTCGTCTGGTTATTTTTACGCTTGTGCTGGTCACCCTGGTGATCGCCACACCGGGGATCACACACGCTGATGTGGGTGTCGGGCCAGGAGGCGGCACTCCCGGCACCTCGTCGAATTTCGAGCTTGTTGGTCACAACGCGCTCTTCAACCGTGGGATGAACGCCGCTCTGACCATCTTTGATCATTTCGTCTACATCGGAAACCGCACCGACGGATCGAACACCTGCGGGGTCGGGGATCCTCGCGGTCCGGGTGCCAATTGTCCACATCCACACCCAGGCGTGCTGATTGTGGACGTCGCCGACCCGACGAACCCGACCGTGGTCGGCGAAATCGGGCCACCACTGGAAGGCAACGTTGGCATCAGCTCACGCGAACTGCGCGTATGGCCACAGCAGAAGCTGCTCATGATCATGAACTTCCGGTGCAGTTCCGTCATTCACGCCTGCCCGGCGGGGACTGATACCACGTTTCCTTTCGACATCAAGTTCTACGACTTGAGCGATCCCGTGCATCCACGTTTCCTCTTGAGCTATGTGCCGACCTCCAAAGCCGGGTTGAAGGTGAAGCCGCACGAGATGTTCCTCTGGGTCGACCCGAACAACGAAGACAGAGCATTGCTCTACCTGTCGACCCCGACCCTGTCGACCGATCCAACCAGGCCAAACCTTATGATCGTCGATATCAGCCAGGTGCCTGCGGGTGGTGCGGTGACCGAGGTTGCTGAGGGCAACTGGAACAACCGGTACCCCGGTGCGGATAATCCGGCGAACTACGGCTTCAATCTCTTTGTCCACTCGATGGGGGTGACAGCAGACGGCACCCGCACCTACCTGGCTATGGAAGCTGGTGAATTCCTCGTCCTGGACACCAGCGATGTTGCCAACAACGTGGCGAACCCACAACTGCGCTTGCTCACCGATCCCGCGAATCGACCCATCTGGGGCAATCCGTTCCCGTGTGCGAAGTTCTGCCCGAACGGGCACTCGGCCGTCCAGGTGCCCGGTCGCCAACTGGCGCTCACGACGGATGAAATCTACGGGACGTTCACCGATCCGACCTTCGGGTGTCCCTGGGGCTGGATGCGCCTGATCGATGTGTCCGACCCCACGCATCCTCAGATCGTGGGTGAGTACAAGATAGCCCAGGATGAGCAGTCGTTCTGCGGGAGTGCGGGCGACGATGCCCTGACCGAGCAGTTCACCAGTTACTCGTCACATAACCCGACGGTGTTACGTCATGTCGCCTTCATTGACTGGCACTCCGGCGGATTGCAGGCCATTGACATCGCGGATGCGAAGCATCCAACCCAGGCGGGCTGGTTTTCGCCAGAGCCGCTCGACCAGGTAGCCACCGAGGACCCGGCTCTCAGCAGGGGGCCCAACAAGGTCGTGATGTGGAGTTACCCGATTATCAAGAACGGCTTAATCTATGTCGTGGACATCCGCAACGGCCTCTACATCCTGCGGTACACTGGTCCTCATAGGGGCGAAGTGAAGCAGATCGAGTTCCTCGAAGGAAACTCAAATCTAGGTGACGCGCTCAAGCTTGGAAAGGTCTAGCCTGTCGCCGGATGTGCGAAAAGGTATTCCTGGTTGGCTGCGGTGGGCAAGGAAAGAACCAGCGTGGCTGTTGCCCGGCGAAGGATCGACGGGGCAGGTCTCTGCGGCTGCCTGCCGCAGATGAAACTCATCCTCGTCAACCTGCATAGGGCGTAGGTGGGAACGCGTCTTCGGGGAGGAAACCTATCCATAAGAGAAGTTTCCTCCCCCATCGTCGCAGGTTTCCTCCCCGCGCACACCGGCGTACATGAGGAGGGCAAGCAAGGCTTTATCACGCAGGCGAAGCCGAAGATCGCGTTCACCTCGTGCGGCTCGCAGGAGGGCATCGATTGCCTGGTTGTCGTTCTTCTTCGTCGGAAGCATGCTTGTGCAGCTTATCGGCATCGTCAGAATAGCAGGGTCCCGTCGTTGTCAACATGGGGAAGCCCGAAAAAGAGCCGCTACTTCCACCGAGCTCGTCTTACTACCAGCCCATGCGTACTGGAGGGCTAAGTTTCTGAAAGAGCCATCTCAGAGCTGGCCAAAGCCCTACCACAACCAGCGAAAGGCCCAGCATGCCGGCGGCTAGCGCAAGGGGAAGAGCAGTTAAGAGCGTATCGTAGAAGAGAAAGAAACCGTTTTTCAGTTCGTCTATCATCCCTGCAGGCTTCGTGAGTTGGATGGGCGCGTGCGTATAGTTGATCACCAGCACATCGCCATCGCTTTCATAATAATCTCCTCCCCCATTGCGCGCATACAAAATGGGAGGAGTAAATGCTCCGTCAGATTCCTCTATGACCAGACCTGTTTTTTGCAGGTCAGAGCCAACTGCATTTCTTTCCAGGTCAACAGTTGGAGCAATGTGATGGGTAGGAAGATGGTTGGTCCCACTGAGCTCAATCCCGCTGTCGTAAGATGCTTGTCCAACCCAGACGAGTTGTCCACTGCTGAGCGTTCCTGTCTTCCAGAGTCTGATATGCCCTCGGTTTTGGACATCATTCGTTGGCTTTTCAAAAGCCAGATCCTGGACTCGCCCAAAGACATAGAGATTACTGACTGGTGCAGTTGGGTAACTTCGGTGAGCGAGACTCGCAACAGCAATTTTCTCAGAGGTTTGGAGGGTAATGGGATCAGGAAGAAGCCATCCTGCTTGTTGAAAGCTGTGCATAATCTGATCTTTACTCCCAATAAAGACCATGTTTACCGGGTCTCCATCTGCCCCTGATTGTGTCTGTGTTACTTTGGGATAGGTGGTGAAATTATAGGTGTAGGGGTAAAAACGTATGAGCACCACACTGCTTGCTATACAGAGCAACACCACCATACTTATCATGCTCATGACTCTAGTGCTATTTTTTCTCATGACCATGGCCCACACATTCCGTCATCGTTGCCAGATGCCCGAGTTGGGCATCTAGATCGGGGCCCCAACAGATCGGCCCAGGAACGGGCTGCTCTTGTTTCATTCTGTCAGGCCAACCGTCATCTGCATGCAAGTTATGATCCTTCTACCATAGTATAGACGATCAGGACGCCCGATCGTGGGAGACCGTGTTTTCCTCTGGTTTCCGCTTCTTCGCTTGCCTACTCCTCATCAGCGGGAGGGTGACCGTAAAAGTTGACCCCTCTCCTACAGAATGTAGCCCTGGAATAGAATGCGGCCTGGTATGGAGGTGCTTCCCATCGATGACGCTGCTCATGACGCTTTCATGACGCTGCCTCCTCATACTTACAGAAGAAGTGTTGAGGCCGTCCCTTTTTTGACCACATGTAAGGAACCTGGCGGCGAGTAAAATTGTTGTAGCAGTTGGCGTACGAAAAATACAGAGTGAGGGAGTGTTACAAGAGAAATGTCTCTGATAAGGCAGGTGGGTTTCGCTGGGGTATTGATGGCTTTGATCATGCTCCTCATGGCTTGTGGGGGCTCTACTGGAACCTCCTCAACACATGGAAGTGCATCAGCCACAATGCCAGCTTCAGGCAACATGGCTCCTGAGTGGCTCGTCGTGAACGGTCAGTACTCCGATCAGCGGTTCATTGATATGATGGTGCCTCATCACATGATGGCGGTGCAGATGGCTCAGATTGCACTTCAGAAAGGGCAGCATACTGAGATCAAACTGCTTGCTACCAGCATTATCTCCTCGCAACAGCAGGAGATACAAGCACTGAAGAATCTTAAAAAGCGTCTGTACGGAACCTCGGACACGCCTACGATGATGAACGCTATGGATATGGCCAACACGGGGATGATGATGCCAGATCAGCTTGCTCAGCAGAACCCCTTTGACCAGGCGTTCATTGATTCCATGATTCCACACCATGCCTCGGCAATTGACATGGCAAGTGTCGCGCTCATGATGAGCAAAAATCCGGAGATCAAGCGGATTGCCCGTGCCATTGTCGACGCACAAAGTCAGGAGATTGGCAAAATGATCCAGTGGCGGAAGCTTTGGTATCCCGGCAGCACCAGCACTATCTCTCCCAACTGAAGCTGGGCCAGGTCGGCGGTCATCTGCCGTAGCGCCTGCCACTTGCCACGGAACACGAGGCTGGCGAACCACTGCATCAGATCATAGCTCCAGCCCCACCAGGTGATGACGCGCCCTTGCGTCTCTATGGCAGACGCCTCACCCTGACGCCTGTGGTGCAAGCTCGGGAAGAGGTGCGCGAACCCTGGCATAGCTCTTGCTCCTTTTAGAGAAATCCTCTCTTCTGTCATGAAAACACTCTTCGTTCTCCTGAAAAAGGAGCAGTCAAACAACAGACTCCTTTGGCACAGGGCGACCTGGCAGCCACCAGTTCCAGTGGCCTAGCAGACGCATCGTCGCCGGGACCAGTAGCGAGCGAATGATGGTCGCATCTGTCAGCACGGCGATGGTCATTCCCACACCGATCTCCTGGGTGTCGATCACGCTGGTGAAGGTGAAGGACACCGTCACAACCATGAAGAGCAGCGCGGCGTTGGTAATGACACCGCCCGTCTTTTCCAGGCCACGCGCCACTGCCTGCCGGTTGTTGTGTGTCTGCAGCCACTCTTCGCGGATGCGGCTGAGCAGGAACACTTCGTAGTCCATCGACAG
>WNEZ01001976.1_pt1 | contig 17401 bp, 12 predicted proteins | sample 5400521 | NCBI WGS metagenome assembly WNEZ01 (sample SAMN13153339, study PRJNA577476) | soil metagenome | isolation source: 120 cm saprolite under Douglas fir tree site 2 hole 1 replicate 1 | place: USA:California | collected 2015-04-18
GCAGCAGCCACAGGCCGGCAATGCAGGTCGCGGCGATGCCGAGCAGCACCACGCGGTAGAACGAATAGATGAAGCTGCCGATCGCGACCTGCCCGCGCAGCCAGGGCGGTATCGAATAGGACAATGGCGGCGCGCCGAAGATCATCCGCAAGACTTGCTCCGCCACCATGGCGAGGCCGAATGTCAAGAGCAGCGAGAGGATCGGATCGGAGCGATAGAAGCGGCGGAACAGCGTGCGTTCGATTACCACCCCGAACAAGGCGACCGCGACCGGCGCCGCCACGAAGGCGCCGCCGAAGCCAAGATAGGGCGAAAGCACCAGCGTGAGATAGGCGCCGATCGCATAGAACGCGCCATGCGCAAGATTGACGATGCCGCCGAGCGAGAAGATCAGCGACAGGCCGAGTGCGATCAAAAGATAATAGACGCCGTCAAGCAGCCCATTGAGAACTTGCTGCGCTAACAACATGGCGGACATGGTTTTGGCCCCACAGAGACAATGGGTCCGCAAATCGTCGTTGCGAGAAGCATCCGAGGCGTCATTCCGGGACGGTGCGTTAGCACCAGACCCGGAATCTCGAGATTCCGGGTTCGATGCGGAGCCTGTCATCGGGCCGCGCTTTGCGCGGACCCGTTGGCATCGCCCCGGAATGACGGTCGCTGGATGCTCGTTCCCCGCAATGACGAGAAAACGACCCAATCTATTGACGGCACTTCGAGTCAGTCGATCAGGTCGGGAACGTGCAGCTGTTCTCTTCCTTGGTGGCGGCGATCACTTCCAGGTCTTCGTTGGGACCCGGCACCGCCGGGCTGGAGGTGAAGATGTCCCACTGATTCTTGATCTGGTCGGCGGGAAGGGCTGTGACCGCATACATTTCGTGCATCAATTGATGGTCGGAGTCGCGGAAGTAGCCTTGCCGGGTCTTGAGAACATCGAACTTCGCGCCCTTCTCGAAATGCTCGATGATCTTTGGCGATTCCGTCGATTTGATCTCGTTGACGGTCTGCGCCACGATCTTGGTGGCGGTGTAATCGCCCCAGGCCTGGTTCTCCGGCGGCTTGTTATATTTCTTGGTGAAGGCCGCGACGAAGGTCTTGGAGCCGGGCGTGTCGATCAGATGATGCCAGACCACCGGCCAGGTGCCGACGAAGTTGCCCTTGCCGGCGGCCCAGGCAAGTGCCGTGTCGAAGCCGAACCCGCCGACCGGGAAGGTCAAGCCGAACTCGGCATATTGCTTGAGGAAGTTGGTGATCTGGTTGCCGGCGAGATTGATCACGACCAGATCGGGCTTGGCCTCGCGGATTTTCAACAGGTAAGCGGAGAAATCGGTGGCGTCGGTCGGCACTAGATCGTCGCCGGCGAAATTGCCGCCATTGGCTTCCATGAAGCGCTTTGAAACTTTTAATAGGTCATGGCCGAACGCGTAATCGGCCGTCAGCGAATACCACTTCTTGCCCTTGACGAGGCCGTCGCGCAGGAACGAGCGGCCGACTGCCTTGACATACATCGAATTCTGCGACTCGACATGGAACATGTAGCGCTGGCAATCCTTGCCGCGCAGCGCATCGGAGTTGCCGCCGGTGTTGATGAACAGCGTCTTGTTGCGCGAGGCGACCTGCGCGATGGTCAGACACGAGGCGGAGGAAATCTCTCCGATGATGCAGGCCACCTTGTCGCGCTCGATCATGCGCTCGGCCTTGGTCGAGGCGGTCTGCGGATTGACCGAGTCTTCCTTGAGCAACTCGACCTTGCGGCCCATCATGCCGCCCGACGCGTTGATCTCTTCCACCGCAAGGTCGATCGCCATCACCGCATATTCGCCGAGCGGCCCGAGGAAGCCGGTGCGCGGCGTCAGGTGACCGATCCTGATGACATCAGCGGTCTGCGCGCGCAAAATCGCCGGCGCGGAAATTCCCGATGCCAATGCAATGCCGCCGGCGGTCTTCAACAGGTCGCGGCGCGTGAATTGATTGTTGTGAAACATCAGCCTTGGTCTCCCTGATACGGCCGCGTGGACTGCGGCTGTCTGTTCTTCGGCAGGCGGCGTAGCCCCTGGGGCGCGCTTTGTCTTGCCGTGATCTGTGATCACAGTTAGAGTTGCAAAAGACCGGGCCGTTGTCGAGTCCTCTCTCGAAATTCGCCTGCCATGGGAGAAACGCGTTGAATTTGCCCGCCGCGCTCAATCTGGTGGAGCCGCTGGACCGTCAGACGCTGGGCGAGCGCGCCTATGCGAAACTGGCCGATCTCCTGATTTCCGGCCGGCTGGCGCCGGGCGAAAAACTGTCGCTGCGGGCGGCGGCGGATGTGCTCGGCGTCTCCATCATGCCGGTACGCGAGGCGGTGTCGCGGCTGGTCGCCGACAAGGCGCTGGAGGTGACGCCGAACCGCGCGGTGCGCGTGCCCTTGATGTCGGCGGCGCAATTTCGCGATCTCACCAAGGTGCGCATCGCCATCGAAGGCCATGCCGCGGCGCAAGCAGCGCTGCATCGGGACAACACCGACCTCGGGTTGATCGCGCGCGCAGAAGAGGCGATGAAGGCGGAAAGCCAATCCCCCGCGCCCGATCTGCCGCGCGCGGTCGAACTCAACAAGACCTTTCATTTCGCGGTTTATGAAGCGGCGCACTCGCCGATCCTGGTCGAAATCATCCGCGCGCTCTGGCTTAAAGCCGGGCCGGTGATCAATCTCGATCTGCGCGCCAATCCCGAACGGCTGGCGAAGGGCGACGCGATCCGGTTTCACGCCGATGTGCGCAAGGCCATCGCCGCCGGCGCCGGCGAAGCGGCGCTTGAGGGAATAAAAGCCGACATCAGCAGTGCCGCGGATTTCATTTTGTCCCGCGGTGGTCTGGCCGGCTGACACTTATTGCAGAGACATCTCGGAGCGATCATGGATCTCGAACTCAAGGGCTTACGCGTGCTGGTCACCGCCGGTGCCAACGGCATCGGGCTTGCAATTGCGCGTGCTTTTGCCGGCGAAGGCGCCAGGGTTCACACCTGTGACGTCGATGAAACGGCGTTGGCCGCACTCGCGGCAAGCGATCCCGCGATCACGCAGACATCCTGCGATGTTTCCGATCGCGCCGCGGTAAAGAATCTGTTCGCGGAGACGGTCGCAAAACTGGGCGGCCTCGACGTGCTCGTCAACAATGCCGGCATCGCCGGACCGACCTCCAGGGTCGAGGAGATGAATCCGGAAGATTGGGACCGCTGTCTGGAGATTTGCCTCACCGGCCAATTCAACTGCACCCGGCTCGCGGTGCCGCTGTTGCGCCAGAGCAAGAACGCCTCAATCGTCAATATCTCGTCGGCGGCGGGCCGGCTCGGCTTTGCGATGCGTACCCCCTATGCCGCGGCGAAATGGGGCGTGATCGGACTGACAAAATCGCTGTCGATCGAACTCGGGCCGGATAACATCCGCGTCAATGCGATTCTGCCCGGCCTCGTCGCCGGCGACCGCCAGCGCCGTGTGCTGGAAGCCAAAGCGCAGCAGCGCGGGATTTCCTACGCCGAGATGGAGCGCACCGCATTTTCCTACACCTCGATCAAGGACTATGTGACGCCGCAACAACTCGCCGATCAGATCCTGTTCATGTGCAGCCCGCGCGGCAAGACGATTTCGGGTCAGGCGATCTCGATCTGCGGCGACACGCAGATGCTGGGATAGGCGACGCGCGGACACATAATGGGATGTTCAAGCCGACAGGGGAACCGGCTTTTGCTGGCCGGGCACGGCCGCGAGAAGTTCACGGGTGTAGACATGCTCAGGGGCCGCGAACAATGCCGCCGTGGCTTTAAGTTCGACGATCACGCCGCGCTGCATCACCGCGATGCGGTCGCAGATTTGCGCCGCGACACGCAGATCATGGGTGATGAACAGCATCGACAGCCCAAGCCGGGTCTTCAAGTCTTCCAGCAAGTTCAGCACCTGCGCCTGCACCGAGACATCGAGCGCGGAGACGGCCTCATCCGCGACAAGGATTTCCGGATCGAGCGCCAGCGCGCGCGCGATGCCGATGCGTTGCCGTTGTCCGCCTGAGAACTCGTGGGGGTAGCGTTCCATCGCTCCGGCATCGAGACCAACCATGCCCAGAAGATCGCGGGCGCGCTGTCGCGCCAGTTTCGGGTCGGTGCCATGCGCGATCGGTCCGTCGCTGATGATTTGTCCGACCTTGCGGCGTGGATTGAGCGAGGCAAACGGATCCTGAAAGATCATCTGGATACGGCGGCGCTGGTCGCGCAGCGCCTTGCCCTCGAGCTGAGTCAGATCGACCTCGCCGATCCGGATGGTGCCGCGATCGGCCTCGATCAGCCGCATCACCAGACGCGCCACCGATGACTTGCCGGAGCCGGACTCGCCGACCAGGCCGAGCGTCTCGCCTTTCAGAATCGAGAAGCTGACTTCGCTGGCGGCCTGCACCGTGCGATCCGGCCGAAACCAGCCGCCCGAGGTGATATAGGTCTTGTCGATCCCGATCACGTCGACCGCCTTGTTGCGATCGATCAACGGCGTTCGCGGCGGCGGCGTCATCGAGGGTACCGCGGCGAGCAGCGCCTTGGTGTAGGCGTGCTGCGGGCGGTTGAGCACCGCCTGTGCGCTGCCTTGCTCGACGATTTGCCCGTACCGCAGCACGACGACGCGATCGGCGATATCGGCGACCACGCCGAAATCGTGAGTGATGAACATGACCGCCATGTTGCGGCTGCGTTGCAGGTCGCGGATCAATTTTAGAATTTGCGCCTGCGTGGTGACGTCGAGCGCGGTGGTCGGCTCGTCCGCCACCAGCACCGCGGGCTCCAGTGCCAGGGCCATCGCGATCATCGCCCGCTGACGCTGGCCGCCGGACAGTTGATGCGGATAGGCGCGCACGATCCTCGCAGGGTCGGGAAGCCCGACTTCCCGTGCGAGGCCCAGCGCCTTTTGCCGGCGTTCGCACGGCGACAGCAGGCGGTGCGCCTCGAACATTTCCATCATCTGCTCGCCAATCCGCATCAAGGGATTGAGCGCCGTCATCGGCTCCTGAAACACCATGGCAATGCGGCGTCCGCGCAGATCGCGCCAACCGTCCGCGTCAAGCGCCAGCAGATTGTTGCCTTCGAACGCGATCTCGCCGGTTTCAGTGGTGACACTGTCCGGCAGCAGTCCCATCAGCGCGTGCGCGCACATCGATTTGCCGGAGCCGGATTCACCAACCAAGCAGACGATTTCGCCAGGCTCAAGATCGAACGAAACGCCGTCGACGGCGTAGGCGCGCTCGCCGCCGGGGGGCAGCGCAATTCTCAAATCCTTGATGCTGACGGCGGGATCGGAGGGCATGGTCAGCGGCCATCCCTTGCAAGCCGCGGATTGAGGGCGTCGTTGAGGCCCTCGCCAACCAGATTTAATCCCAGCACGGAGATCAGGATGGCCAGCCCCGGGAACACCGTGATCCACCATGCCTGCCGGATCACGGTGCGGCCGGCGCCGACCATGTAGCCCCACGAAATCAGATTGGGATCGCCGAGGCCGAGGAACGACAGCGAGGATTCCAGCAGGATCGCGGTCGCGACCATCAGCGACGCCAGCACGATGACAGGCGAGAGCGCGTTGGGCAGGATTTCGTGCCAAATGATCCATCGGCTGGTTTGGCCGGTGACGATGGCGGCCTGGACATATTCGCGGCTGCGCAATGACAGCACCTCGCCGCGCACCAGCCGCGCCACCGGCGGCCAGCTGACGATAGCGATGGAGGCGACGATCGAATAGATCGACGGCTGCAGGATCGCCACCAGCACGATCGCAAGTGCGAAGCTCGGAATGGTCTGGAAGAACTCGGTGAAGCGCATCAGCGCGTCGTCGATGCGGCCGCCGAAATAGCCGGCGATGGCGCCGAGCGGAACGCCGATTGCCAGCGCTGCCAGTGTCGAGACGAGGCCAACCAACAGCGAGACGCGCGCACCGTAAATCATGCCGGCAAAGACATCGCGTCCGAGCGCGTCGGTGCCGAGCGGAACACTCGATAGTGTAAATGGCGGCAGGAACGGCCGCTGTACCATTCGCCACGGTGAATTCGGGAAAACCATAGGTCCGGCTACCGCGAGGAAGATGGCGATCACGAGGATGATCAGGCCGATCAGCCCGCTGGGATTGCGCAACATCTGTTTCCAGAACTGCGTCATGGCGCGAAGTCGATGCGCGGATCGACCACGCGGTAGACCAGATCGGTGACGAGATTTAAGATCAACACCATCGCCGAACACACCACGAAAACACCGAGCAGCAGATTGTAGTCGCGCTGCACCAGCGCCTCGTACATCAGCCGGCCGATCCCGGGCCAGGCGAATACCGTTTCGGTCAGCACCGCGCCGCCGATCAGGGTGCCGGAATGCAGGCCGGCCAGGGTTACGACCGGCAACAGCGCGTTGCGCAGCACATGGCGACGCTGGATCACATTGTCGCGGAGTCCCTTGGCGCGGGCGGTCTTGACGAAATCGAGCCGCTTCACCTCCAGCATCGAGGCACGCGTCATCCGCGCATAGGTCGCCATGAAGAAGAGGCCGATCGTCATCGCCGGCATGATCAGATGCGCGCCGACGTCCAGGATGTGGGCAAAGCCGGTGTAATTGGCGCCGATGGTTTCGTAACCGAAACTCGGCAGCCAATCCAGCGCCACCGAGAACAGCAGGATCGCCATCAGCGCGATCCAGAACAGCGGCGTGGCATAGAACACCAGCGCCACCACCGTGATCGCGGTATCGGCCCAGGTTCCGGCCCAGCGTGCCGCCAACGTACCGAGCAGAATGCCGAGCACGAGCGAGATCGCGAACGCGGTCATCGTCAGCAACAAGGTCGCCGGCAGCCGATCCATGATCAGTTTGGAGACCGGCATCTGCTGGCGAAACGAAAAGCCGAGATCGAAGCTGAGGATACCCTTGACGTAGAGGAACAATTGCTCGGGCAGCGGCCGGTCGAGACCGAATTTCTCGCGCAACTGGGTCACGAAAACCTGGTCGCCGGCGCCGGCCTCGCCGGCCATGACGACGGCCGGATCGCCGGGAGCAAGCCGGATCAGGAAGAAGTTCAAGACGATGATCGCAAGCAGAACGATCGCGCCCTTGACGATGCGCTGGGCAACGAATGACAGCATCAGTCGTCCACCACTTCCGTGAAGCGTGCGTCGAAGCGGGCGGTCACGTTGCGGCGTTCGCTGTGCTATACCTCTCCCCGCCGGGGAGAGGTCGGCTGCGCAGCAGCCGGGTGAGGGGGATGGACAGGTTTAAGGCTAGAGCGCGAAACCTTCGTGCGCCGCAAACGAGTGCCGAGGCAAAGCTTTGGCAAGCGCTGCGTAATCGACGGATGGCGCGGTGGAAGTTTCGCCGCCAGCATTCCATTGATCGGTACGTCGTCGACTTCGTAACGCCTGACGGAAAACTCATCGTCGAAGTTGACGGCGTAACGCACGCTGAACCATCGGAGCTGACGAGAGATAAAGCGCGGTCCGACGTATTGGAGGCCTGTGGCTTCCTCGTTGTCCGCGTCTCGAATACTGACGTGTATGACAATCTTGAGGGTGTCCTCGAAATGGTTGAAAGCACACTCGGGCTCGATTGAATGGAAAGGCCCCTCACCCGGCTGCTACGCAGCCGACCTCTCCCCGGCGGGGAGAGGTGAAGAAAGCGGCAGCGTTCGTTGCTCACTTTTTCCTCCGGAAAATGTTCTCACTTGTCAATCCAGGCGTCGCGGAAGCCGTCATTGACGCCGATCGCGGTCGTAACAAGGTCCTTGATCTTGCAACGGGTGATGGTCGGAAATTGCAGTTCGAGCATCCATGCCACCGGCACGTCCTCCACCAGGATTTTCTGCGCCTTTTCGTAGATTTCCTGGCGCCTGGAATCCGGCGTCGCGACCGCGCCGTCGGCAAACAATTTGTCGATCTCCGGGTTGGAATAGCCCTCGACGTTGTTGAACACCGCACCTTTGGCGATCGCGCTGGAGACGTAGTTGCGGCCGACGCCGAGCGCAGGATCCCCGTACTGGTAAAGATAAGAGAAGGCCATATCGTAGTCCCAGTCGCCGATCTTCTGGTTCGAACCGGGCACGTCGGTGGCGACGGTCTCGATATTGATGCCGACGTCCTGCAGGTTCTGCTTGACGGCTTCGCCCCAGCGCAGCCAGGTCTCGCCGTAAGGCAGCGGCATCAGACGCACCTTCTCGCCGTTGTAGCCGGCTTCCTTCAGTAGCGCCTTGGCCTTGGTTGGGTTGAAGTCGTATTTCGGAACGTCATCCGTGTAAAACTTGATGGTCGAAGCCGACGGGCCGGTGGCGACCTTGCCGAGCCCATTCCAGATCACGTCCTTGGCGAAGTTGCGGTCGATCGCGTACATCACGGCTTGACGGAATTTCTTGTTCGACGTCGGGCCGGCGCGGTTGTTGAGCCACATCCAGGCCAGCGGGCTGAAAAATTCCCAGCCGGCGCCGGTGACGCAGACGTCCTTCAATTTGCTGAGGCGCGGGACATCGAAATTCTCCACCGATCCGCCGGGCAGCACGTCGACCTTGCCGGTCTCGAACGCGACCGAGCGAGCCGCGGCATCCGGAATCACCTGCCAGTAAATTTCATCGATGTAGGGCTTGCCCTTGATGTGGTAGTTGGGATTCTTCACGAGACGAATGAATGAGCCCTTCTGCCATTCCTTGAACATGAACGGGCCGGTACCGATCGGCGCGTTATTGTAAGGATTGGTTTTGTAGTCGGTGCCTTCGTACAAATGCTTCGGGACCATCGGCAGTGAGCCGACCTCGAAGATGCCGAGGAATGGCCCAAACGGCTGCTTGAGCGTGAATACAACCGTCAAATCATCCGGCGCCTCGACCTTCTCGACCTGCAGCAGATTGTTGCGTGCGCGGGCATGAAACTGCTTGAGAAATTCGAGCGAGAACAGAACGTCGGCTGACGTGAATGGCTTGCCGTCATGCCAGGTCACGCCCGGCTTCAGCTTGAAGGTGTAGACCTTGGCGTCCTCGCTGACCGTCCAGCTTTCGGCGAGGCCCGGCAGCGGCTCCAGTTTCGGACTGTACCGCAGCAGACCTTCAAAGATATTGCCTGATACCATCTGGGTCGGGCCGTTCTGGATCATCGCCAACATCAGGCCGGGCGGCTCGGGCTGGATCACGGCGTTGATGACACCTCCCATCTTCGGCTCCTGCGCGAGCGCAAGGCCTGCGCTGCAGGTCAAAACGAGGCCGAACACGATTTTCTTCAGCATGACTTACCTTTTGATGGCTCGATCCGCGGACTCTGCGCGGCAAGCCCTGTTGAAGCACGAGAATTCAGGCTTTGGGTAGGTTGAAAAGCCCCATATCGGGAAGAGGCTCACATGGCGCCAATCCAGGCCGCAAGATGAAACTGTCGACAAACGGCGACTAAAATTTGGACAATTCGCGGCTCGACGCCTATGCCTGCGACGCCCAGCAAAAACAGAGTGCGACGTGGTGGTCGTGTGTGCCAGACCTCGCCCGATGGCGTCAAAACAGCGTAGAAGCTTCGCATGATTCCGTGGGAACATATCGATACCGCACGCGTGCCTGGCGCAGACGTCGAACTTCGTCTGATGCGAAGGGGTACCGATTTCTCCATGATGCTCGGCCCCAACGAGCTGATGAGCAGTCGCCTCAGTGGATCTGAGGCCGCGCTTGCCACACTCGCCTGTCGAAGAATCGAAGCGGTCAAGCGCCCGCATCTGTTGATCGGTGGATTGGGCATGGGATTCACCCTGCGCGCCGCGCTTGCCGTATTGGGAACCGAAGCGCGGATCGTGGTGGCCGAGCTTGTGCCCGCCGTGATCGCGTGGGCACGAGGTCCCATGGCCGACATTTTCGGCGATAGCCTTGACGATCCCCGCGCAAGCATTCGCAGCGCCGACGTCATTGAGGTGATAGAATCCCATGCCTCGGCGTTCGATGCGATCCTGCTCGATGTCGATAACGGCCCGGAGGGCCTGATCCGCAAAGCCAATGATGCGCTCTATGATCTGGAAGGGCTGAAAACGATCCGCCGGGCCTTGCACCTGGGCGGCGTCCTCGCCGTTTGGTCGTCGGGACCTAACGCTTCGTTTTCCAAACGGCTTCGCGCCGCCGGCTTCGACGTGAACGAGGTGGCCGTGCGCGCCAACGCAAAGCGCAGCGGCGCGCGCCATGTGATCTGGTTTGCGACGAAGTCTTGAGGTCCGCGTTTCCGGCTCGCCGGAAATTCACTCCCGCAGTACCGGATAGTCATTCAGCACGTCTTCTCTGATCGACACGGCCTGAATCGCGCGAAACAGTATCCGCGCTGTCCTCACGTCGTTGGCCTGCAAACACAAATTGACGATCTGGCGCACGGCGGAATCGCGCAACAGGTCATCGGAAATCTTGATGGCGATTTTCATGGCGGTCTTGGCGGCGCGTTCGTATCTTTCGGCCTCGTGTTTGATTTTATTGTCTGAGCGGTCAGCTGAGCCGGCTAGTTTTTCAGCGCTGTCGGTAGCGGAACGGCAGATGTCGCGTATCTTATGCGCCGCTTCGATATCGCCGATCGGCCACTGGATATCTTCGTCCCAGATTTCCTTACGCTCGCCCTTGTTGAACCACCACATCGCCCGCGCCCTTGAATATCTGCAAGCATAGATCGCCGCGGTACGATTTCAATATTCATTCCACCGGAGCACCAGTTGCGCGCCGTGCGCCATCGTCCGTTCGAACGAGGCTGCGCTGCGGGGGTCAACCGGGTCGGAAACGGCGCCCTTATGGCGATCCCGTCCTCGGGGGCGACAAGCCGAGCGGACTTCCGGTCCAGGCCGCGGTCAGGTTGGAGCCGAGGATCAGCGCCAAGACGGCGAAGTCGCCCGGCGTCGATGCCGGACCGGATCTCCGGCGGCGTCCGGGCTGTACACCTCGTAGTTGTACGGTTGCTCAAATTAATGAGCTTGCAGCCTCCGGTGTCCTACCGTCGAAGCGGAATCGTCGGCGCGGTGAAAGTTTCACTGCTGACCTGGCGGATTGGGGTATCGGATAAGCATGAAATCGCGGATCTCAATCTCCGTCGCCATTACCATCTTTGGCCTCGTTACGGCCGTCGGGCTTTTTGCCGTGTTGTTTACGAGCGGGTACGCGCTGCAGCAATTGCGCATCGGCGGTCCCCTATACACACAGATAAAGCTCGGAAACGATCTGGTCGCCGATATCCTGCCGCCGCCGGAATATGTGCTCGAAGCCTATCTCGAGGCAACCCTTGCGGTGCGTGATCCATCGACGGTTACAGCCCGGCGAGACCGGTTGGTTCAACTGCACAAGGATTACGACGAACGCCGCGAGTACTGGATCAAATCCGACCTCGAACAATCGTTGAAATCAAAGCTAACAAAGGCCTCCGATACCGAGGTGCGGCGGTTCTGGACCATCATCGAACAGGAAATGTTGCCCGCGCTTGAGAAAAAAGCTGCCGGCGCCGCCGAAACCGCCTACGCGAAGCTGGACCCGGGATACGCCGCCCACCGCGCCATCATCGATGACATTGTAAAACAGACCAACGATGAAAACGCAGCATTGGAAACCACCGCCGCCCGGCGCGTGACATCGTTTTCGTATATTGTGTGGTTCGTCTCCGGGGTCGTTGTGCTCATTATCGCCCTGGGTATCCTTGGCATCGCGTTGGGGGTCATACGGCCTGTCGTCCGCATGACGGCTGTCATGAAGCGGTTGGCTCAGGGCGATCTGGATGTCGAGATACCTTCCGCCGCGCGGAAAGACGAAATCGGTCAAATGGCACAGACCGTGGAGGTCTTCAAAACCAGCACGATCGAGAACGTGAAGTTGCGCGAGCACCAGCGCCAATCGGCTGAAGACGCCACCGAGGCCAAGCGCAGCGCCATGCTTAAAATGGCGGACGCCGTCGAACACGAGACAACCAAATCGGTCCAGTCGATTTCTACCGCCACCAAGGGCGTGGACGGCGCCGCGCGGGGATTGACGGTGTTGGCGACAACCTTGTCGTCTGATTCGCAGGCTGTCGCCGCGGCATCTGAACAATCACTGGCCAACGCCCAGACGGTTTCGGCCGCAGCCGAACAATTGGCCGCATCGATCCGGGAGATTGGATCTCAAATCGAACGGGCCAGTCAGGTCACGGGCAATGCGGTTCGCAGCGGCCATCGCGCTCAGGAAACAATTCAATCTCTCTCGGCCGTCGTGACCAAGATTGCCGAAATGAGCGGTAACATCGGCAGCATTGCCAGCCAGACAAATCTGCTGGCGCTGAATGCGACCATCGAGGCTGCCCGCGCGGGAGAGGCTGGAAGAGGTTTCGCCGTCGTGGCGTCGGAAGTGAAGTCGCTTTCCCATCAGACCGCGCAATCCACCGAGGAGATCAATCGCCTGGTAGCTGAAATACAGGCAGCGACGGATGCGGCGGCCACATCGGTCGGACAAATCGGACAGGAAATCGGAGAGGTCGATCGTGTCGCCAGTTCGATCGCGGCGGCTATCCAACAGCAAGGTGCCGCGACGCGAGAGATCGCGCGCAGCGTGGATCAATCCGCGCAATCCAGCCGGGAGGTCAGCTCGCGAATTGCAAACGTCAGCGGCGGCGCCAAAGAAGTGAGCATTCGCGCGGTTGAAGTACAAGGAGCGATTGCCAATGCATCGGCGAACATCGCGGCGTTGCGCTCGATCCTGGTCCGGGTTGTACGGACATCGTCAGAAGATGCCAATCGACGAGTGTTCCCTCGATTTCGGATAGACGTGCCGCTGGCTGTTACCAATTCACGGGGATCGCGAACAGCGTCCAAATTCATCGACATCTCGGAGGGCGGAGCGCGCATTGCAAGCGTTCCGGATCTGAACCTTCAGGATCCCTGCACCCTTCATATCGAGGGTATTGCTTGCATCAATTGCCTTCATCGTCCGGGAAAAGACCGAACACCAAACGCTGCCGGAGCTCGCCGCGGAAGGCGAAACCAGGCAGCAATATTTGGCGTGGCTTCATCGACAGATGTCGGGGCTGGTGGCAGCCTGAAGCAAGTGAGTACGAACGACTTGCCGCCAGCGTCGCCGGTCCGCAACGGCCGTAGGCAGGGTTTGCCGTCGCGGCACATTCTGGCGCGACGGCGATTGGCTGCGGCACGAGAGCATCTCTCGCGAGAGATGTGAGCCGACTGAAACCTCCGGATGTCAGTCCATCTGCGATCGCACTGAGTAGCGGTATCATAGTGCGGCGGGCGACCATATCTGTTCAGGCGCGCTCGGCGCGACGCGGGAATATGTATGGAAAACTGAAACGAAATTTTCAGGATAGTCTGTGAACCTATCCAATGGGTTTCAGGTCATAGATAGGGACCAGTGATGTATCCGCGACGGTTTGCTCGCGTTCGAATGACAGGCAAGAGCTCGAAGGCCAAACTCATCGTTGGCCCCAAAGCTCCCGTTGTCGATTGCCATGTTATTGACTATTCCGCTGGCGGCGCATGCCTTGAGGTAGATCCGAATACCCGGCTGCCAAATCGATTCGAATTGGTGTTCGGCGTCACCAAGAAACGCTGCCGGGTTGTTTGGACTGCCGGTCGACGTCTTGGGGTGGTCTTCTAACAAACCCGCCGTTGAATCTGAACGGCTTCCGAATTCGATGCAAATCGGACCTGAGGCTCGCAGCGGCGAGCGTCCGCTTTTTTCACTGCTATTCCGCGGCCTGCGATGACGGCCGGTGCATGGTCGCAACGCCATCGGCCTCGGTCGCGGAGATCGTGGTACGAACCATCAGCCGCGCCTCGTGCGCCGGCCACGGCCGTCCGCGATGCATGGTCGCGCGGTTGTCCCACATCACGACGTCACCTCCGCGCCATTGGTGCAGGTAGCTCGTGCCGGGCGCGGTCGCGGCCGCCATCAATTCGTCGATCAGCTTCTTCCCCGCCGCCGCCTCCATGCCTTCGACCGCATAGGCATGCGAGGCGAGGTAGATTGCGCCGCGACCGTTTACGGGATTCTTCCAGACCATGCGCCAGCATTGCGGCGGCAGCGCCGCGCGCTCCTCGGGGCTCGCAAGGTCGGCCGATATCTGGCCGCGCGAATGCGCATAGTCGTGCCAGGCAAAGGAATTCTCGAGCCTGTTGCGCAGGCCCGCGTCGAGCCGCTCGAAGGCAAGTCGGGTCGAGACGAATTCGGTCTCGCCGCCGCGCGCCGGGATGATCCGCGCCGAAAGGATCGAGGTGAGCGCCGGCACACGCTTGAACGACGAGTCGGTATGCCAGAGCTGGTTGGCCTTGCTGCGCAACGCCTGCCGGTGATCTGATGGCACCACCTTGCCGTCGGGGCCGATGGTGCTCAGGATCACAAAATGCGACCCCGTACCCTGCGAGCCGACCTTGGTCACCTCCGGTGGGCCGAAGCGGCGCGAAAACGCCAGTTGAAGCTCGTCGGTCACCTCCTGGCCGCGCAATACCAGAACGGAATGTTCCTCAAAAGCGGTGCGTGTTGCGGCATATGCGACATCGTCCGAGGCGACATCCTTGAGCGTCACCCCGCGCAGTTCGGCGGCGAATCCCGGACCCAACGGCACAACGTCCATCGGCAAGTCCTCCCTGTTTTTATTGTTATTGCGTAACTTTACGGTAAAATTTCCCGGCCGGCAATGAACTGAAGCGTTACCGCCTGACGGTCGGCGTCCGAGCCGTGGTGTTCGGCAAACATTCACGGCGGGCACGAAATCAGCGCGCCGATGACGTCTGCTTCTAACGGGCTGACACAGTTCAACAGGGAGCGTCTCATGAACCGAGCAATGTTTCATCGTACTGCGATCGCTTTTGGCTGCGCGGCGTTGGTGGTGGGCCCGGCACTCGCCGAAGAGCCGGCGCGGCTATCCGGCTACAACGCCAACATCAGCGAAAGCTCGGTATCCGGCATCTCGTCCGGAGCGTTCATGGCCGTCCAGTTCGGCACCGCCTGGTCTTCGGTGATCAAGGGCGTCGGCGTCGTTGCCGGCGGCCCGTTCTGGTGCGCCAAGGCGGACGCCGACGACTTTATCAACGCCTTCACGCTCCCGATTATGACCGCGACGGGCTCATGCATGTCCGGGCCGCTTTCCGACCTGAGCGGCTTTTTCGCGAAGGCCGACGCCAAATCGGCTTCCGGCGATATCGATTCCCTGCAGTTCGTGCGCCGGCAAAAAGTATATATCTTCCACGGCTACAACGATGCCGTGGTGGCAAGGCCGGTCACCGATGCGGCCGCGGCCTTCTATCGGCATTATCTGGGCGAGACCAACCGCGGCAACCTTTACTACCAGACGACGATCGGTGCCGGTCATTCGCTGGTCATTGCGCAGGATCCGCACAAGGCCGGCATCAACGACTGCAAGGACAACGCTGTCCCGTTTATCGACGCGTGTGGCTATGACCAGGCCGGAATCATCCTCCAGCACATTTACGGCGCGTTGAACGCCCCCAACCGGGGACAATTGACCGGAACGACGAAGCGCTTCGACCAATCTGTTTATACCAAGCCCGATGACCCCGGTATGCTAAGCCTGGGCGACACCGGCTACGTGTTCGTTCCCAAGCCATGCGAGGATGGCGAGGCGTGCCGCGTCCATATCGCGCTTCATGGGTGCAAGCAGGATACCGGCGATATCGGTCGGCGTTTCATCGATGATACCGGGTACAATTCCTGGGCAGACACCAATCATCTGATCGTGCTTTATCCGCAGACCACGTCGAGCTCGTTGCTGCCGCTCAATCCGGAAGCATGCTGGGACTGGTGGAGTTACGTCGATCACGAGGACAGCTATGTCACGAAGTCCGGATCGCAGATCAGGACGATCAAGGCCATGCTCGACGCGTTGACCGCGCGCGCAGCGCCTGCGCCGGCACCCGCTGTGGCGCCAACCTCGCTCACGGTGATCGACGCGTCCGACACCGGCGCGGATCTGGCGTGGACCGCGCAAGCGGGAACGACGGGTTACCGCGTCCGGCGCGCAGGCGCCGACGGTCAGTTTGCGCCGTTGGGAGATGTGGCAGGTCCCAGTTTCGCCGATTCCGGCCTGACGCCGCAAACCGCCTATCGCTGGCGCATCTCGGCGGTTGCGAACGGAATTGAAGACCCGGCTTTCATCGAGGCCGCCGCCATCACGCGGGCTGTTCCCCCGCCTTGCGAAAATCCGGGCGGTTGCGCGATCGGCAAGTGAATGAAACTCAACGGTCACAATATCCGTGACGTCTTGTCGCCCCAGTAGCGGTCGCGCAACAGGCGCTTGTAGAGCTTTCCGGTCGGCAGCCGCGGCAGCTCCGCCTCGAAATCGATCGAGCGCGGCACTTTTTGGCGCGACAGGGATTGGCTGCAAAACAACATCAGTTCGTCCGCCAGATCCGGGCCCGGAACAATCCCCGGCATCGGCTGCACCACCGCTTTTACTTCCTCGCCAAGATCGGCATTGGGAACCCCGAACACGGCGGCGTCCGCAATCTTGGGATGGGTGATCAAGAGGTTCTCGCATTCCTGCGGGTAGATGTTGACGCCGCCGGAGATGATCATGAAGGTCGCGCGATCGGTGAGATAAAGAAAGCCGTCGCTGTCGACATAGCCGACGTCGCCGACCGTGCTCATGCTGCCATCCGGCGAGCGGGCCTCTTGGGTCTTGTTCGGATCGTTGAAATATTCGAACGGCGTGGCGGTCTTGAACCAGACCGTGCCGGGCGTACCGACCGGGCAGGGCTGCATATTTTCATCGAGAATGTGCAGGTCGCCGAGCAGGACCTTGCCGACGGTGCTCCGGTGCGCCAGCCACTCCGCGCTGTTGCAGGCGGTAAAGCCCAGGCCTTCGGTGGCGCCGTAATATTCCTGGATGATCGGCCCCCACCATTTGATCATGTCGTCCTTCACCATCGCCGGGCAGGGCGCCGCGGCGTGGATCGCGATCTCGAGGGATGACAGGTCGTAGCGTTTCCGCGCCGCCTCCGGCAGCTTCAGCATGCGCGAGAACATGGTCGGTACCAGCTGGCTGTGGGTCACGCCCCATTTCTCGATCAGTTCGAGATAGCGTTCGGGGTCGAAGCTTTCCATGATGATGACGGTGCCGCCGTTGCGGATCGTGAGATTGACGGCGGCCTGCGGCGCCGAATGATACAGCGGCGCGGGCGACAGGTAGATCATGCCCTCGCGGTACTGCCAGAGTTTTTGCAGGAAGTCGAAGATCGGCAGCTGTTGGGTCGGCGGCTGCTCCGGCAGCGGCCGCAGAATGCCCTTCGGCCGGCCGGTGGTGCCGGACGAATAGAGCATCGCGGTACCGACGCATTCGTCTGATATTGGCGTCTTGGGCAGTCCGCTCGTCGCCTCCAGCAGATTGACGATGCGTTCGCCTTCGCTGGGACCATCGACGACGATGCAGAGCTCGACCTT